>Ga0180009_10000162_pt1 | contig 102988 bp, 113 predicted proteins | sample OS_PC_MetaG_FD_123537 | JGI IMG/M metagenome (GOLD analysis project Ga0180009, IMG submission 123537) | Groundwater microbial communities from the Aspo Hard Rock Laboratory (HRL) deep subsurface site, Sweden - OS_PC_MetaG | ecosystem: Environmental > Aquatic > Deep subsurface > Groundwater... | reverse complement strand
TCAGGCTATATAGAGAAAGTTTTAGAGACAGTTAAAAAACGCAATCCTAATGAACCAGAGTTCCATCAAGCCGTATCTGAAGTCTTGGAATCGCTTAAAGCGGTTGTCGAAAGGAATCCTGAGCTTGAGGATACTGCGCTACTGGAGAGAATAGTTGAACCAGAAAGACAGATAATTTTTAGAGTGTCTTGGCAGGATGATAAGGGCAAGACGCACGTTAATCGAGGCTTTAGGGTACAGTTTAGCTCTGCGCTTGGTCCCTACAAAGGGGGTATTCGTTTTCACCCTTCAGTATATATAGGAATCATAAAATTTTTAGGATTTGAGCAGATATTTAAAAATTCTTTGACTGGCTTGATGATGGGCGGAGGAAAAGGGGGTTCTGACTTTGATCCAAAAGGAAAGTCAGACTCTGAGGTAATGCGTTTCTGTCAGAGTTTTATGAATGAGCTTTATCGTCATATTGGAGCAGATACTGATGTTCCAGCTGGAGATATCGGCGTGGGCGCTAGAGAAGTTGGCTATATGTTCGGCCAGTGGAAAAGACTTACCGGATTATTCAATGGAGTCCTTACCGGCAAAGGTCTTGATTTTGGAGGGTCTTTAGTAAGGACTGAGGCTACTGGTTACGGATGCGTATATTTCTGCGAGGAGATGCTAAAGGAGAAGGGTGATTCTTTTTCTGGTAAAAGCGTCCTCATATCTGGTTCAGGTAATGTATCCATTTATGCTCATGAAAAGGCTACTCAGTTAGGTGCAAAGGTTGTAGCAATGAGCGACTCTAACGGATTCATTTACGATAAACACGGGATAAACTTGGAAACCGTTAAATGTATCAAAGAGATTGAGAGAAAGCGTATAAAGGTTTGTACTGAACATCATAAAACAACAGAATATCATGAGGGTAGTAGCGGTATCTGGAATGTAGAGTGCGACATAGCCCTACCTTGTGCAACGCAGAATGAGCTTGATGAGAAGGCAGCCAAGACCCTGGTAAAGAATGGATGTATAGCAGTAGCAGAAGGAGCTAATATGCCTTGTACTCCAGAAGCAGTTAAGGTCTTTCTTGAGAAAAATATTCTTTTTGGTCCGGGCAAAGCTGCCAATGCCGGTGGGGTAGCCACTTCTGGATTAGAAATGGCCCAGGACTCTGGGCGTCTAACTTGGACATTTGAGGAAGTGGATAAAAGATTGCGCGAGATTATGGTCAATATCTATAAATCCGCAAAAGAAGCGGCAGAAGAATATGGTACACCCGGCAACCTGGTTAACGGCGCTAACATTGTTGGTTTCTTGAAGGTAGCTAGGGCTATGATGGCTCAAGGCCTGGTTTGATTCTTTGTTTATTGAGGCAAAATAAAGATCTAAACTTGACAAGTAAAGAATTTTGTGTTATATTTAACTTTAGATAAGTGGCACAAAGTATGTGCTGGAAATTAACAAAGGCGTTCGAAAGAACGTCTTTTTTTGTGTTTTTTAATTCAAAGAAGAATCCTTCCAGATAATGACGTCTTCTTAAGCAGGAAGACGTTTTTATTTGTAGGACAAAGGTGTTCTAATGCTCTCATAAGGAGTAAGAACGCCTTTTTTATTTTATGAGAATCGTTTGTTAAAACAGGAGGTTATAGATGAATTTAGGACGTCCAAATGCAAATGATGTTACCCAGACTGCTAATAGATCACGTAATGTTGTTCCAAGTTCAGGCATATGCACACGTTGTATTGACGGTTGCCGGGGTAACTGTGAGGTTTTTAAGGCAAGCTTTAGAAGCCGGGAAGTTCTTTATCCTGGTCCCTTTGGTGAAATTAGTGCTGGAGGTGACAAGAATTACCCGGTTGACTACTCTCATTTAAATATTTTAGGTTACGCCATGGGAGCAGAGGGATTGCCTTCTGGAGTAAGGCCCTCACCAGATACTGCTATTTTTCCTAACGTAGATACTGAGACTGAGTATGGCTCCAATAGCAAGGTAAAGATGAGAATGCCTGCTTTTACTGGAGCGCTCGGCTCAACTGAGATTGCCAGAAAGAACTGGGAGCATTTTGCTATTGGCGCAGCTATTTCCGGCATTACTTTGGTCTGCGGAGAGAATGTCTGCGGTATTGATCCAGAATTAGAGCTTGATTCTAAAGGCAAAATAAAGAAGGCTCCGGACATGGACAGGCGTATTCAGACCTACCGAAAATTCCATGAGGGCTATGGTGAGATTTTAGTCCAAATGAATGTAGAAGATACCCGTTTAGGTGTTGCCGAATATGTTAGAAAGAAACACAACTTGAAAACTATCGAGCTTAAGTGGGGCCAGGGAGCAAAATGTATTGGCGGAGAAATTAAGGTCAGGCCTTTAGAAAGAGCCTTGGAGCTTCAAAGGCGCGGTTACATAGTTACTCCTAACCCTTCACTTAGGGCAGTGCAGAAGGCCTATAAGGCAGGGGCAATAAAGGAGTTTGAGCGTCATTCTCGTTTAGGATTTGTAACCGAGAAAGATTTTAAGCTTGAGATTAAGCGTCTAAGAGAGTTAGGCTTTGAGCGTATTACCCTAAAGACCGGGGCATATCCTATGCGAGAGTTGGCTATGGCTATTAAGTTTAGTTCTCTGGCTGAGATTGACCTTTTGACAATTGATGGTGCTTCAGGCGGAACAGGTATGAGCCCTTGGAGAATGATGGAAGAATGGGGCATACCTACATTCTATCTGCAGTCAATGACCTATGAGATTTGTCAGAAGCTAGATAAGAAAGGGATACGCATTCCAGATATTGCTATTGCTGGTGGTTTCTCAACCGAGGACCATATATTTAAGGTATTAGCAATGGGTGCTCCTTATGTAAAGGCAGTGTGCATGGGAAGGGCTTATATGATTCCAGGTATGGTCGGTAAAAATATTGGTTACTGGATTGAAGGCAAAGACCTGCCGAATACTGTCTCTTGCTATGGGAAAAAGCCCGAAGAGATATTTGTCTGTTACGAAGAGCTTGAGGAGAAATATGGCAAAAGAATGAAAGAGATACCACTGGGTGCAATGGGAATCTATAGCTTTAGCCAGAAGCTCAAAGTTGGACTTCAGCAGTTAATGGCCGGAAGCAGAAACTTTAAGCTCTCTACTATCTCTAGGAAGGATATAGTCTCTTTAACTGAAGAAGCAGCCAAGGTTTCGGGCATTCCATATGTAATGGATGCCTACAGAGAGGAAGCAGAAAAGATTATAAGCTCTTAAAAAAGTTTGTAGGTAGAGTAGAAAGCTAAAAAAGAAGGGGATAGGTTAATATTGCCTATCCCCTTTTCTTTAGAGTAGGGGTAGGTATTTTTTGATTTCATGCTGGGTAATCTGAATACGATAATCTTCCCATTCCTTTTTCTTATTAAACAAGAATCGAGAAAGGATATGCTCACCCAGGATCTCTTTAATAAACTCGCTTTTTTCAGTCTCCATAATTGCCTCAAAAAGGTTTCCAGGTAAAGAGGTGAGGCCTCTTTTTTCCCGTTCCTCCATAGCCATATGGTAGATGTTAGGCTCAACCGCAGGAGGTAGAGGGTATTTTTTCTCAACTCCTTCTAATCCTGCTGCAAGCATTACTGAAAAGGCAAGATATGGGTTGCAGGCTGGATCAGGACACCTTAATTCTATCCGAGTTGCCTTTTCGTTTCCGGGTCGGTATAAGGGAACCCGCAGAAGTGCAGTTCTGTTTCTCTGAGCCCAAGAGGCATAAACCGGAGCCTCATAGCCTGCTACCAGCCGTTTATATGAATTTACCCATTGTGCGGTTAAAGAACAGATTTCCCTAGCATGTTTAAGCTGTCCGGCAATAAACCCTTTGGCAATAGAAGAGAGGTGGTATTTATCTCTCTTATCAAAGAAAGTATTCTTATCACCCCGAAACAAAGATTGGTGAACATGCATGCCAGAACCATTTACACCAAACAGAGGCTTGGGCATAAAAGTAGCATAAACCCCGCTTTGCTGTGCAATCTCTTTGACTACGTATTTTATGGTGATTACGTTATCTGCTGCAGTTAAGGCATTTGTATACTTAGGATCTATTTCATGCTGGCTAGGGGCAACCTCATGATGGGTTGCTTCCATAGTTATGCCCATTTCCTCTAAGACTCGAACTGTTTTGTTTCTTAAGGTGTTTGCTAAATCATTTGGAATTAACTCAAAATAAGAACCTTCATCAATAATCTGGGGGCTCTTGTTGGATTTAAAATAAAAGTATTCAACCTCAGGCCCTATATAAAATGTAAGACCTAACTTACCTGCTCGGGCCGTGGCCTTCCTTAAGACATACCTTGTATCACCCACATAAGGACTCTGATCCGGACTTAATATATCACAGAATATCCTGGCAATAGGCCCAGTCTCAATTGTCCAGGGAAGCACCTTAAACGTAGTTACATCTGGCATAGCAATAATATCAGACTCTTGTGCCTCAGCAAACCCAGTGACTGAAGAGCCATCAAAACCCTTACCATGTTCTAAGGCATCCTTTAATTCACCTTTGGTAATAGACACACACTTTAAAATACCTAAGATATCCACAAACCAGAGCTGGATAGTCCTAATATTATCTTTATGGATTTTTTCTATTATATCCTTTATTCCTTGTTTCCTGTTCTTTTTGCCAAGAGAGGGGATATCTATGCTGATAGGTTCTCTTTTTGCTGAGGGGTCCTCTAAAAGCACTTGGTCTTTAGCTATGATATATCTACTGCCTACCTTTTCTGCAAATAGAGTACCACTTTTAATACGTTCAATAACTGCCTGCCTGGAAATGCCTAAGATCTTGGCTGCCTGGGTTGGACTTAAATATTCTTCCATTATTACCTCCATTAGTTAAGTGTTTTGTAAGGTATCATTTAATGTTACTTTACAAGTGTAAAGCATTGCTTGACATTTGTCAAGTATTTTTTTATCTTTTTTTTACATGAGTCATGTTTAGGCTAAAATAGTCATTTTTTAGCCTAAACTCTCTCTTTAGCTACTCACTTTTCCTGCATACTTTTTCTTTTGACATACGATTTTTTTAATGATAGACTATTGTTTACCATCTCAAAATCATCATGTCAGAAGTTAACCCTCAAAAAATTCCACTTTTAAATCCACTAATTTAACTTAATAAGGAGGCACTATGAAGTCCGCTGAGTTTACTGTCAAAGAGATAAAACTAGAAGATCTAAGCCCACAAAAATTTATAGAAGAAAAGGCTCAAGAGATTTCCATTGCAGTTAAAGATGACGTTGCTATTAATGCCCTTTCTGGTGGAGTAGATTCCTCTGTAGTTACCATGTTAGGACATAAGGCCTTAGGGAAAAGATTAAAGACCTATTTTATTGAGAATGGCATTATGAGAGAAGGTGAGGCAGAAAGGATTGCAAATATCTTTAAAGAATTAGGAGTTAAGGTAGAGATTTTTGATGCAAGAAAAGAGTTCTTTTCTGCTCTTAAAGGCCTAACAGACCCAGAAGAAAAAAGAGAGGCAATTACACAGACCTTTTACAAAAAGGTATTTGGTGATTTAGTAAGAAACAGTGGTTCAAAATATCTCTTGCAAGGCACAAATTACACTGATGTAGAAGAGACAATTGCTGGAATAAAACGCCAGCATAATATCCTAGAACAACTTGGAATTGATACTCAGGCAAGCTTTGGCTATAAAGTCCTAGAGCCAATTATTGAACTTAGAAAATCTGGAGTAAGAGAGATTGCCAAAGCAGTAGGTCTGCCTGAGGAGATTCATAATCGGCCACCATTTCCCGGACCAGCATTAGCAGCAAGGGTTATAGGCGAGGTAAACCCAGAACGTACTGAAACCGTTAGAAAAGCAACTACCATTGTTGAACAAGAGTTATCTTCAACAAAGGCATTCCAATACCTGGCAATACTACACCAAGACAGAGTCACTGGCATAAGAGATGGAAAACGTGATTTTGGTCTTCAGATTGAAGTAAGATGTTGGGAAAGCAAAGATGCCTTAAAAGGCACTCCTACCAGACTTTCCTTTGATATTCTAGAAAAACTCTCAAAAAGAATAACTACGGAAGTTCCAGGAGTAGTAAGCGTTACCTATAATATAACCACTAAGCCGCCGTCTACGATTGAGGCAATATAGGTTAGCGTTTAGAAAGATAGGACCGGACACAATTTTATAAGTCCTAGAACAAGGTGTTCTCCGCTCTAGGCGGACAGGCGCTAACGGAGGTCTAACCCATGAAACCCCTAGTAGTCTTTTATTCAAGAACCGGCATTACTAAACAAGTGGCAGAGGATATTAGTAATGTATTAGGATGTGATGATGAGGAGATTATTGATACTAAGGATAGGAGTGGAGCTAAAGGATATGTGATTGCAGGTAAAGATGCAGTTATGAAGAAGGGCACAGTAATAGAAGAGGTTAAAAAAGATCCTGCAAGTTATGATTTGGTTATTATAGGTACTCCAGTCTGGGGTTTTACTATGGCTTGCGCGATTAGAACTTATATAGAACAGAAGAAAGAGGCGTTGAAAAGAGTAGCCTTCTTTATAACACAAGGTAGCGCAGGAGGTAAGAAGACATTACAAGATATGGAAAAGCTTTGTGGCCAGAAGCCGGTTGCACTAATGGAGGTTTTGGAAAAGGAGGTTAAAAGAGGTCAGGCCTTTGATAAGGTTAAGGAGTTTGTTGATGAAATAAAGAAAAAACTAGATTAATTTCTCTTGACAATTTAGTGCTACTGTGGATAATAGTGGAGATGATTGTAGAGAACTTACATAGGGATACCAAGACGCTCGAGGAAGGAGCGTCTTTTTTTTAGATAAAAGCGGCAACCTATTTTAGTTAAGATGACAAAGGCGTCCTTTCTGCGTACAAAGATGTAGAGGGGACGCCTTTCTCTATATTAAGGTAATTAAATGAAAAGATATAAAAATAACCTACTTGCTAGTAAAGGAGAGTTTTAATGCCAAGACGCAAAGATATCAAAAAAGTGCTAATTATTGGTTCAGGTCCGATTATTATTGGTCAGGCCTGTGAGTTTGATTATTCTGGTACCCAGGCCTGTAAGGCCTTGAAGGAAGAAGGCTTTGAGGTGGTATTGGTTAATTCAAATCCGGCTACGATTATGACTGATCCAGGTACGGCTGATAAGACTTATATTGAGCCTTTAACAGTTGAGACCTTGGAGAAGATTATTGCAAAGGAAAGGCCAGATGGGCTCTTGTCTAATTTAGGAGGCCAGACTGGTTTGAATCTTTCTTTAAGTCTGTATAAAGCAGGCATCTTGAAGAAATACGGTGTTGAGATTATAGGGGTTAAGGCAGATGCTATTGAAAGAGGTGAAGACCGTCTTGCATTTAAAGAGACAATGGCAAAGCTAGGTTTAGAGGTTCCTCGTTCAAAGGTTTCTACATCAGTAGAAGAGGCTGAAAAAATCGCAGAAGGGCTTAAATATCCGGTTGTCTTGCGTCCTGCCTATACCTTAGGCGGTACTGGTGGTGGCATAGCCTATAATGTAGAAGAGTTAAGAATCGTTGTAGCCCGGGGTCTGGCTGCAAGCATAGTAGGACAGGTTTTAGTTGAGGAGTCGGTTATAGGATGGGAAGAGTTAGAGCTTGAGGTAGTTAGAGATCAAAAGAATCAGAAGATTACTGTTTGCTTTATTGAGAATATTGATGCTATGGGAATACACACTGGAGATAGTTTCTGCGCTGCTCCCATGCTTACTGTGCCTGAGAAATTGCAGAAACGTATGCAGGAATTTTCCTATAGAATTGTGGATGCAATTGGAGTAGTAGGAGGCACCAATATCCAGTTTGCCCATAATTTAGAAGATGACCGGTTGGTAGTGATAGAGATTAATCCTAGGACCTCTCGTTCTTCTGCCCTTGCCTCTAAGGCTACTGGTTTTCCCATTGCCAGAATCTCTACCAAATTGGCAGTAGGTTTGACTATGGATGAGATTCCTTATTGGCGAAAAGGCACATTGGAAAAATATGAACCCTGGGGAGATTATGTGGTTATTAAGTTTGCCCGCTGGGCCTTTGAGAAATTCGCTGGGGCTAAGGATGTATTAGGAACCCAGATGAAGGCAGTGGGTGAGGTAATGAGTATTGCCAAAAACTTTAAAGAGGCCTTTCAAAAAGCAATTCGTTCTTTGGAAATAAAAAGATATGGCTTAGGTTATGCCAAAGACTTTAATAGTCTTTCCTTAGAGAGACTAAAGGAGAAACTAGCCCAACCTTCTAGTGAGCGTGTTTTTCTTATGTATGAGGCCTTACGTAAAGGCATGAGCGTAGAAGAGCTCTATTCCTTAACTTTTATCGGACGCTGGTTTATTAGCCAAATGAAGGAGCTAGTAGAGTTTGAAGAGAAGTTGCTTAAATACTCTTGGAAAGACCTGCCGGATCAAGAGTTGGCCAAGGCCAAGGAATGGGGTTTTTCTGATAAATATCTAGGTCAACTTTTTCAAGTAAAGGAGGCAGAGGTAAGGCAGAAGAGAATTGCGATTGGAAAAGTAGCTTGCTTTGAGCCGGTTCCGGTTAGCGGGGTAGAAAACGCAGCTTATTATTATTCTACTTTTAATGCCAAAGACACAGTACCTGTTTCTAGTAATAAGAAGGTAATGATTTTAGGCGGTGGGCCGAATAGAATCGGACAGGGTATTGAATTTGATTATACTTGTGTACATGCAGCCTTTGCCCTGCGCGATGAAGGCTATGAATCAATTATGGTCAATTGTAATCCAGAGACAGTATCTACTGATTATGATACTTCTAACAAGCTCTATTTTGAGCCTTTGACTGTTGAGGATGTCTTGACAATCTATGAGAAAGAAAAACCCATAGGAGCTATTGTCCAGTTTGGAGGCCAGACTCCTTTAAATATTGCCCAAGAATTAAAAGACAATGGAGTAAACATATTAGGCACTACTCCTGAGAATATAAACCTGGCAGAGGATAGGGAACGCTTTAGAGAAAGGATGATAAACCTAGGCATTCCCCAGCCGGAAAGTGGCACAGCACGTTCCTTAGAAGAGGCCATTAATATTGCCAAGAGAATAGGTTTTCCTCTTATGGTGCGGCCATCCTATGTACTAGGTGGTAGGGGTATGGAGATTGTCTACGATGAATATATGCTCAAGCGTTATGCCCAGGAAGCAATTAATGTTAGTCCAGAACACCCCATGCTTATTGACCGATTCCTAGAGCATGCTATTGAGGTAGAGGTTGATGCACTTTCAGATGGCAAGGATAGCTTTATTGCTGGAATCATGGAGCATATAGAGCCAGCTGGAGTGCATTCTGGAGATTCTGCCTGTGCTATTCCTACAAAGACTATAAAGACAAAACACCTTAAGGATATAGAGAAATACACAGCTGCTATTGCAAAAGAACTTAAGGTTGTGGGTCTAATGAATATTCAGTATGCAATCTGCAATGAAGAGGTTTATATCTTGGAGGCTAATCCGCGTGCAAGCCGAACTGTACCTTTAGTTTCTAAGATAACCGCTATTCCTATAGCTCGTATAGCAACTCAATTAATGTTAGGCAAGCGCATTAAGGAATTTCCTGAATTAAAGAAGAAAAAGATTCCTTATGTAGGGGTTAAAGAGGCGGTCTTTCCGTTTAATATGTTTCCAGAAGTAGATCCAGTATTAGGTCCGGAAATGAGAGCTACTGGAGAGGTTATGGGAATCGCTGACAGCTTTGGGCTTGCTTTTTACAAGGCAGAGGAAGCCAGCGGGACCAAGCTTCCCTTAAAAGGTAACATCCTGTTAACCGTAGCTGATAAGGATAAGAAGTACTTAGTGCCTATTGCTAAAGAGATGAAGCAGCTAGGTTTTAATATCTATGCTACAGGAGGAACCGGTGAATTCCTGAATAAGAAGGGAATAGAGAATAAGGTAATAAGAAAATTGCATGAGGGCAGACCGAATATTTCCGATGCAATAAAGAACAAAGAGATTAATCTTATTGTTAATACCCCTATTGGTCGTAGCTCAAAATTCGATGATAGCTACATCCGCATAATGGCAGTGCGGCATAAGATTCCATACATTACCTCAATAGCCGCTGCCCAGGCAAGTATTGAAGGTATTAAAGCAGTGAGTAGTTCTGAGTCTTTACCAAAGGCGCTTCAGGATTATCATAAGGAAATAGGCTAGAATATATTAAAGAATAAAAGGAGAGATCGGTGAAGACAAAACCAGGTTTTGATAATGAAAAATACCTAAAAGAGCAGACGCAGGCTATTCTAAAAAGGGTTAAGAAGTTTGACAATAAATTATATCTTGAGTTTGGCGGTAAGATAATCTTTGACTATCATGCCTCAAGGGTATTGCCTGGCTTTGATCCTAATGTAAAGATGAAGCTCTTACAGAAGCTAAAAGATAAGGCAGATATTATACTCTGTATTTATGCCGGCGATATCGAAAGAAGAAAGGTAAGAGCAGATTTTGGCATTACCTATGATGTTGATGCCATGAAGCTTATTGATGATTTAAGAAGCTGGGATATTGATGTCTTAGCTGTGGTGATAACCAGATTCGATAACCAGCCAGCAGCAAATATATTTAAGAATAAGTTGGAACGCAGAGGTGTAAAGGTATATACGCATCGTTTTACCAAAGGTTATCCTACGGATGTGGATTTAATAGTTAGTGATGAGGGTTATGGAGCAAACGAATATATCCAAACCAAGAATCCACTTGTTATAGTTACTGGTCCTGGACCAGGCAGTGGTAAATTAGCTACTTGTCTTTCCCAGTTATACCATGATTATAGAAAAGGCCAGAAGTCAGGATATGCTAAATTTGAGACCTTTCCTATTTGGAATATTCCCCTCAAGCATCCTGTAAACGTGGCATATGAGGCTGCGACAGCTGACTTAAGAGATTTTAATCTGGTAGATCCTTTTCATCTTGAGGCCTACAAAAAGACAGTAATTAACTATAACCGCGATGTAGAGATATTTCCTGTTCTTAAGAGGATATTAGAAAAAATCACCGGAACACATTCTATATATAAATCTCCTACTGATATGGGGGTAAATTGCGCTGGCTTTGGAATTGTTAATGATGAAATGGTAAAAGAGGCAGCAAAACAGGAGATAATACGAAGATATTTTAGATATTCCTGTGAATATCTAGTGGGTTTTGTGGATAAAGAGACAGTAGATAGGGTAGAGCTTCTTATGGAAGCAGTCAATGTTAAGCAAGCAGATAGAAGAGTGGTTGCTTCTGCAAGGGAGGCTGCTAAACAGGCTCAAGAGAAGAATAAAGTAAATGAAGGAATCTTCTGTGGCGCTGCCATAGAATTAAAGGATGGCTTAATAGTTACAGGAAAGAATTCTTCTCTTATGCATGCGACATCTAGTCTTATCCTGAATGCCATAAAGATCTTAGCTGATATCCCTGACAAGATACATTTGTTAGCACCTAATATAATAGAGTCAATAGTAAATTTGAAGGAGAATGTTTTAGGTGCCAAGACGCTAAGCCTGGATTTAGAAGAGGTATTGATTGCCTTAAGTATAGGCGCAGATACAAATCCTGCCGCGCAATTTGCTATGGAGAAATTAAAGGAGCTCCAAGGCTGTGAAGTGCACATAACTCATATGCCTAGCTCAGGTGATGAGACAGGATTGCGTAGACTAGGGGTTAATCTTACCAGCGATCCGAATTTTTCAAGCAATAGCTTGTTTATGATATAGAGGACTTCTTTGATTCAGGAGGCCATATGCCAATTTTCATAAGGAAAAAGATATTATTTTTGCTGTCTGGATTGTATTAAAGAATTCAAATCTGACCCAGAGAAGTACATTCAGGAACTAAAAGAGCAAGAATGACCTGAATAGACGTTCCTGATGACAATACGTTAGAAACTTGCTATAATTGGGGTTAAATATTTCCTATATTTAACCCCTTTTGTTTAGGTGAGGTTTTGCTATGGTCAAGTGGCAGTATGGAAGGCGTCTTAAACCATCGGTTTTCGACATACCAGTTGCCAAGATAAAGAGCGGCTGGTATTCTGATAAATATTTTGTGCGCACAAAAAAGATATTAGAGCGTGATAATAATCATGTAAAGGTCTTGATGCAGGTATTCTGCAGAAAAAATGCTGTTGTCTGTGGTCTGGATGAGGCAATTGCTATCCTTAAGCTCTGTGCAGACCGGCCAAGCCAGTTAAAGATCAAGGCCCTCTATGATGGCGATGAGGTAAAAAAGGGCGAGACTGTCATGACTATTGAGGGTGATTACAGTACCTTTGCGCACTTAGAGACTGTATATTTGGGAGTTATTGCTCGGCCTACAGCTGTAGCTACTGCAGTCAAGAAGGTGGTTAAGGCAGCTAGCGGCAAAAAGGTATTGTTTTTTCCTGCCCGTTTTGACCATTACAGAATGCAGACTGCTGACGGCTATGCTGCATTTATATCCGGTGCCTTAGGGGTTTCTACTGATGCCCAAGGATTGTGGTGGGGTGAGAAAGGCCTAGGTACAGTTCCTCACGGACTTATTGCTGCATATAATGGCGATACAGTAAAGGCAGCAGTCAGCTTTGATAAATATATGCCTAAAAACATTCAACGTATTGTCCTTGTTGATTTTAATAATGATTGTATAGCTACATCTTTAAAGGTGGCAGAGGCGTTGGGCAGCAGACTATGGGGAGTCCGGTTTGATACTGCTTTAGATGTAAAGGATAAGTCAGTTAAAGGCAAGAGTAGAGATTCTTATGGGGTTTGTCCTGAACTTGTATTTAAGGCAAGGAAGGCTCTTGATAAATGCGGGTATAATTATGTAAAGATAATAATTTCAAGTGGATTTGATGAAGATAAGATAAAAAGATTCCTTCAGTTAGGCGTTCCTTTTGATGCTGTAGGTGTTGGCTCAGCATTATTGAAGGAAAGAATCGACTTTACAGCAGACATTGTGAAGGTAGCAGGCAAGCCCTGCCATAAGGTGGGCAGAAAATATAGGCCTAATCCGCGTTTGAAATTAGTTAACTGACTCTTACCTGTATAGATAAACCCCAAGATGTATGACTAAAACAAATATGGCGAATCTGGCCAAAAAGGGGTATAATATTTCAAGATACGAGCAGAACAAAGAAGTTTCCAAGAGACAAGTCTATGCTAGGAAATAGAATATTTCGATTGATTTTTGTTGTTATTATTGTGCTTATTTGCGTAGGTACAGCCTTAGTCTCATATTTTCTGTTTATCACATCCGGCTCAGCACTTCTTACCAAAATATTGCTTTCCCAGTATGTTGATTCAGAGAATGTCTCAATTGAAACAATTGAGGGCAATCTTGCCCAAGGTCTTAAGCTCAAAGATATCCAGCTAAAAGGATTTGCAGGACTGCCGGAAGAATCAGTTCTTAAGATTCAGCAGCTCAATGTTTCATTCCGACCTATTAAATTCGACACTTTAAATCTGGATATAGAGAATGCGAGATTGTATCTGCCTTATTCAGATCCAATAGTATTGTTTGCCAGCTATAAGAAGGTGGAGCTTGATGTAAACGTGTATTCGCGCAAGGTTGATGCGCAGGAGATTATGGATCTATTTGCCAAGGATAAGGATTTGGATGATATATCCGGGGCAATAACTAATATTGATAGTTATGTAAAAGGCTCTTTTACTAGGCCGCAGTTAACAGGGGTATTTGATGTAGAGAAGATTTCCTACCAGGAGTTGACGTTTTCTGATTGTCCGGGTTCGTTTGCTATCAATTTAACAGGTAAGGGTAAGGATTCCCAGTTACAGGGGGCAGTAGTTTTTAAAAGTGGCCAGGTTGTAAGTCGGGATCAGGTATTTCGAATAAAGGAGAGCAGGATTATATTTTCCCCTGATTATGAAAAAATCCTTTTTGATTTTAAAGGTTCAACCAAAGTCAGGGATACAGAGATTGACATAGCCTTTAGTGGCAATTTTTCTGATCCTAGTCTGAAGTTAACATCCAAACCCCCTAAACTTGAAAGTATACTTGCCTTTATGCTAGTTAAAGGCACTTATCCTCAAGAAGCAGAAGAGCTGGTACTTAGCGAGGTAAGTTTTAAGAAGGCAATGGCTAAAGATTTATTGGATTATTTCTTATCTGGTAAAAGTATTAGAGATATAATGCAACGTCTAGGTCTAGGCGATATTCCTGCCGTTAGCGAATCAGAGTTAGAAAATAAGCAATGAAACTAAAGAAAGCACTTCTGATAGTAGATGTTCAGAATGACTTCTGCCAAGGTGGCGCTTTAGCTGTACCTGAGGCAGAAGAGATTATGCCGATTGTAAATAAGTATATAGGCATTTTTTTGAAATCTAACCTGCCTATCTTTGCATCCAGAGATTGGCATCCAGAAAAAACTAAACATTTTAAAGATTTTGGAGGTTCCTGGCCCAGGCATTGCATTGCCAATAGTCAGGGTGCAGAATTCAGTCCAAAATTGAAATTGCCAAAACAGGCAATAATCATATCTAAAGGTATGCATCCGGAAAAGATAAGTTATTCTGGTTTTCAGGCAGAGGATTCTGAAGGAAGGGATTTGTCTAGCTTATTAAAGATCTTTGGCATAAAAGAGCTCTTCTGCTGTGGCCTTGCTACTGATTATTGCGTGAAACATTCGGTTCTGGATGCCTTAGGCTATAAATTAAAAGTTAATTTGCTTATAGATGCAATTCGTGGTGTGGATGTTAAAAAGGGCGATTCACTTAGGGCTATAGATGAGATGACATCGCGTGGTGCAAATAAACTCAACCTTAAAGATATTGTTGGCATGGCCTACTAAAGGCCTAATTTAGAGCCTGATGATAAAAGAGGCAATGCTTTATGAAAAACTTCCGAATGATAAGGTTCATTGTCATTTGTGCTCACATCATTGCCGCATATCAACTGGTGAATTCGGAATCTGCGGTGTAAGAAAAAATAGAGAGGGAGCGCTTTATACACATGTATATAAAGAGGCGATTGCAGCAAATGTTGATCCAATAGAAAAAAAGCCTTTATATCATTTTTTGCCTGGGACAAGCTCTTATTCGATTGCCACAGTAGGCTGCAATTTCAAATGTGGCTTTTGTCAGAACTGGCAGATATCTCAAAGCAATAAAAAAGACAATAATAATGCGGCTGGACACGAGTTAAGTCCGCAAGATATTGTTAAAGAGGCAAAAAGGTTAAATTGCAAAAGCATCTCATATACATATACAGAGCCAACTATCTTTTTTGAATACGCTTTCGATACTGCCAAATTAGCTAAAGATAACGGTTTGTATAACAATTTTGTTACAAATGGATACATGAGTGAATCCGCCCTTTGTAAGATTGTTCCTTTCTTGGATGCGGCAAACGTGGATTTGAAGTCTTTTAATGATGATTTCTATAGAAAGATTTGTCAGGCTAGGTTAAAGCCGGTCCTGGATTCCATCAGACTTATGAAGAAATTGCGCATCTGGGTTGAGGTTACTACGCTTTTAATACCCAGGCACAATGATTCAGAGGAAGAGCTTGAGAAAATAGCGGAGTTCATTGCTTCTGTTGGCGTTGAGATTCCTTGGCATATTAGCAGGTTTCGTCCTGATTATCAATTTAGGGATGCTGTTAGTACTCCAATAGATATATTAAACAAGGCAAAAGCGATAGGAGAGAAGGCGGGATTGCGTTATGTATACCTAGGAAATGTATTTGAAGGCAATGACACTTATTGCTATAATTGTAAACGCCTGCTCATTAAAAGGAGTGGTCTGGGAATGGCTTATCTTGAGCTTAGTAATGGGCAATGTCCAGATTGCTCTACTGCCCTAGAAGGGGTTTTTTGATATCCGAGGTTGCGATAATTTGCTGAAAGGGCAAGGAACAATAAAAAGGATTATAAAGATACTGCGCAAGACTTACCCTAAAGCGCGCACTACACTCTTTTTTAAGAGCCCTTTGCAGATTTTGATATCTACTATTCTTTCAGCTCAATGCACTGACGAGCGAGTTAACAAGATTACACCAGCGCTTTTTAAGAAATACCCCAGTGCCGCTTGCTTTGCTAAGGCAAAACAGTCTGTTTTAGAGCGGGAAATTCGCTCGACTGGATTTTATAGGAATAAGGCAGGAAATATCATTGCCGCAGCAAAGAAAATAGTAACTGAATTTTCAGGCAAGGTCCCGGATAATATGTCAGATTTGGTTAGCCTTTCGGGGGTTGCAAGAAAAACTGCCAATATTGTATTATCCAGTGCATTCAAGAAAAGCCAAGGCATTGCCGTAGATACGCACGTAAGGCGCCTATCGCAGAGATTGGGTTTGAGTGATCAAGAAGATCCTGAAAAAATAGAACAGGATTTAATGAAGATTGTTCCTGAGAAGGACTGGCTTGATTTTAATTATCTGTTTGTAGACCATGGCCGGGCAATCTGTCAGGCACGCAGGCCTATGTGTTTGAAGTGCGTAATGAAGGCCCTTTGTCCATCTGCGAAAATTTTCTTAGGTTGATTTTTAAAAAAATATGAAAACAGTCAGAATTTCGTTAGCTCAGGTTAACAGTGTTGTGGGAGATATAGCTGGTAATTCTCAGAAAATTATCAGCTATATTAAGGCAGCCAAGACCATACAGGCAGATATTGTGGTATTTCCTGAATTGGCTCTTTCTGGCTATCCTCCGGAAGATCTACTCCTAAAGCCGCATTTCATTAAAGAAAATAACCTTTATCTTAAAAGGATACTCAAGGCATCTGAGAAAATCGTCACTATACTCGGCGTTCCTTATGCTTATAAGCATAAGCTCTTTAACGCTGCTGCTATTATTTACAATAAAAGGCTTCTGGGATTTTGTAAAAAGATACAGCTTCCTAATTATGGTGTTTTTGATGAATTGCGCTATTTTGATTCAGGCGAGGCGGCCTGTATCCTGGCTTTTAAGACTGGTCTAAGAGTGGGAGTTAATATTTGCGAGGATATCTGGCATGCGCCTGGTCTGGCCCAGACACAGAGCCTTAAAGGCCAAAGCAGCATTATTATCAATATATCTTCTTCTCCATATCATGCTAATAAAATACATCTACGCCAGAGATTATTAGCCAAAAGAGCAAAGGAAACACGAAATTTCATTGCCTATTGTAATCTAGTCGGCGGTCAAGATGAACTTATTTTTGATGGCGCAAGCATGGTAATTGATCCAGAAGGAAAGGTAGTTGCCCGCGCAAAACAGTTTTGTGAAGATTTATTAACAGTTGACATAGTTACATCGAAACGAACAAGAAAATTTTATTCCAGAGTCTCAACTTCGCTAAGGCTTGAAAGAATTCGCATAGCGCATAAGATAACCAGAAAGAAGATTGATATTTTAAATCGTATAGAGAAAATACATAAACCTTTGGCAGAGATATATGATGCCTTGGCCTTAGGACTTAAGGATTACGTAGCTAAAAATGGTTTCAAACGAGTAATCTTAGGCTTAAGCGGTGGCATAGATTCAGCATTGGTGGCAGCAATCTCAACTGATGCAATTGGAAAGAATAATGTAGTAGCAATTTTGATGCCTTCAATGTTCTCTTCCAAGGAAACTCAAAATGATGCAAAGCGCTTAGCAGCTAATTTAGGGATAAAGTTATGGGTTATTCCGATTAATAATATTTATAAACAGTATCTTATGACTCTAAGAGAGCCATTTGGAAGTAGAGATGTAGATATCACTGAGGAAAATCTGCAGGCGCGTATTCGCGGCAATCTCCTGATGGCATTCTCTAATAAATTTGGCTATCTTGTTGTAACCACAGGAAACAAAAGCGAATTAAGCGTTGGTTATTGTACGCTTTATGGAGATACAGCAGGCGGTTTTGCCCTTATTAAGGATGTACCTAAGACATTAGTTTATAAATTAGCCCGCTTTAAAAATGAAAAAGAGGCTAAGGAGATTATCCCCAAGTCACTTTTTAAACGCGCTCCCAGCGCAGAATTAAAAAAGAATCAGAGAGATCAGGACACGCTGCCGCCTTATTCAGTGCTTGACTCAATCGTTGATGCCTATGTCCAAAAGGATAAGTCAGTCGCGGCAATGCTAAAGGCAAAGTTAAGCAAGAAGGCGATAAGAGGCGTTGTTGCATTGATCGATAAGAATGAATATAAGCGTAGGCAATATGCACTAGGTGTTAAGATTACACCTAAGGCCTTTGGTCGCGACCGTCGCATGCCAATAACGAATAAATTCACTCAATAAGACCTTAAGGAGATGATATGAAGCAGATAAGGTTTGATTTTAACAATATGTTTAGCTTTAATATTAGAAAAGAGCACGCTGTATCGCCTGAGGAATTGCAGCGAATGGGAAAGGTGCTCAAGAAGGCGCATCTACATTTACGAGATGTTATTAAAAATCCGACGTCCAGAGTAAATCTGGGATTAGAGTGGGTAAGGCTGCCGTATCAGGACAGAAGGCTTATTAAGACTATTGCTACTTTAGGCTCACATATAGCAACAAGATATGAAAACGTGATATCGATTGGGATTGGCGGTTCATATCTAGGACTTAAGGCAGCTCAAGATGCCTTCTGCGGTAGTTACTATAATGAATTCAGTAAGGCAAGGGGAAGACGGCCGAGAATATTCTTTGAAGGCAATAATCTTGATCCTGACACCTTGGGCGTACTATTAAAAAATTTAAACCCCAAGAAGACATTTGTTATCGTGATTTCAAAGTCAGGTGAGACAATAGAGGCCAAGGCTGCCTTTGCTGTAGTCGAGCAGTGGCTTAAAGACAATATAGGCGCTAAGTATGGACGCCAGATTTTTGCCATTACAGATCCTGCATCAGGCTCATTGCGCAGGAGAATAATCAATGAGCAGGCAAAAGATATATATAGCTTTCGCAATCTGCCTTTATTCAAAGGCGTAGGCGGTAGATATTCAGAGTTTAATATGGGCCTTCTGCATCTGGCGATTATTGGTGTTAATATCTCCGAGGTACTTAGAGGCGCCCGAGAAATGGCAGAGAAGTGCAGCAAAATTTCCGTTTATCAGAATCCTGCTTATTTGTATGCAGCATTACAGTATATCCTTTATAAAAAGAAGGGAAAGACTATTTCAATTCTAATGCCATTTTCGCAAACGTTAAAATCTACAGGGGACTGGTATGTTCAGCTACTATCTGAGAGTCTTGGTAAAAAGTATGAAAGAAAGATTAAGGTAATTGCCAATGGCCAGGAGGATTGGAGCGATGATCTGGCGCGAATTGCAAATGTCGGCAGGACCCCTATTGTCTGTAGTGGAACCACTGATTTACATTCAGTTGCCCAGAATAATGTAGAAGGAGAGAATAACAAGACGATAACTTTTATCCGTGTAGAAAAATTCCGCAATAATGTTAAGGTGCCAAACACAGGAGATTTTATCTCAGCTAAATCCTTCGCTGACTTGTTGAATTTAGCCCAAGAGGCAACCGAGTGGTCACTAGTCAGAGCCCAGAGACCGAATTGCACGATTAGCCTGCCTGAGGTCTCTGCTTATTACTGGGGTGGGCTTTTATTTTTCTTTGAGATGGCTGTCGCCTTTGAAGGCGAGTTGCTGAATGTCAACGCCTTTAATCAGCCCGGCGTAGAAGGATACAAAAATTACATGTATTACAAATTAGCTAAGCCAGGATTGCCGAAAAGAATCAAGAATGAGATTAAAAGCAAGACCTTAATTAAAAAAGAAAAATTTATAATATGAACTAAATTTTAGGCAATGAGAGGATTTTAGCGATTGTGGATAATGAAAGTCAACTAGCAAAGGCCAAAGCAGAAGATCTAGCAGATTATATTTCTTATAGTGATGGTTCTATTGTTAGTAAGACCTTGTTGGATAAGAAGGCCGGGACTGTTACCCTTTTTGCATTTGATAGCGGTCAGGGTTTAAGCGAACACAGAGCGCCATTTGATGCCATGGTTTATATCTTAGATGGATGCGCTAAAATATTTATCGCTGGTAAACCTCAAAACGCAGCTGCGGGTCAGATTATAGTTATGCCTGCCAATATTCCCCATGCAATAAAAGCTCAAGAAAGATTTAAGATGCTACTTATTATGATACGCTCTTAATGATTTATTTTTGGATTACTTATGGGAAGATCTAGAAAACCTATTTGTGTTGGTATCTTGCGTGAATCTCGAAAGGGAGAAAGGCGCACTCCCTTAGTGCCTCATGATGTGGATTGGTTAAATAAACGTGGTATAAAGGTAGAGGTTCAATCTTCATCTCAGCGCATATTTAGAGATAGCAGCTATAGTAGGAGCGGTGGAAAATTGGTAGATAGATTCAAAAAGGCAAAACTTATTTTAGGTATTAAGGAGCCTGACGTTAAAAGCCTACATGCGTCTAAAATCTATATGGTCTTTTCTCATACAATAAAAGGCCAACCTTACAATATGCCATTGTTGAAGAAATTTATAAGAAGAAATATTACATTGATTGACTATGAGAGAATCGTTGATGCTGAGGATAGGCGCTTTGTGTATTTTGGCCGCTTTGCCGGAATCTGCGGTCTCGTAGATAGTCTCTATTATTTAGGGGAGAGGTTAAACTCCAAAGGTATAAGACGGCATCCTTTTTCACTCCTTTCTCCTGCCCATCGCTATAACTCATTTGATGAAATAAAGCAGGACATTAAGAAAGTGGCACGCTGGATACGCACTAAAGGTTTTACAAGGCATATCTCACCCTTTGTTATCGGCATTACAGGTCACGGCCGTGTAAGTCAGGGGATTCAGGAGATTCTACAATGTTTGAATCCCACAGAGATTCACCCCCGCGATATGCAAAAATTTATCAGAGAAAAGAAAGGCATGAGAAACAAGATTTATAAGATTGTTTTATTGCGCGAAGAAAAAATACGCTCTAAAACAGGCAAGGGATTTTATTTTGAGGAATATTTACGTAAGCCGGGAGAATTCGAGTCAAATCTTGATAAATATTTATCTTCCCTTAATCTTTTTATCCATGCAAGCTATTGGGATAGTCGCTTCCCGCGCATGGTAACCAAGGAGATGATTCACGCATTATTAAGAAAAGGATCTTTTCGACTCGAGTTTATATGCGATATCTCTTGTGATATTAACGGTTCTGTAGAGCTGACATATAAAACGACTTCCTCAGCCAGGCCAGTCTTTGTATATAATCCTAAAAAAGATAAGTTCTATGAAGGATTAAAATCAGAAGGTATAGCAATTATGGCCGTTGATAATCTTCCTACAGAGCTGCCGCGTGATGCTTCAATAGAATTCAGTAGTCTTATTAGAGATTATGTCTATCAGATCGCTCTGCATGGTGTATTGGATATAAATAACCATGTCGCACTACCTGCTGAACTGCGCCGGGCTGTGATTACCCAGGGCAGAAGGCTTACAGCAGAATACAGTTATTTAAAAAAATTTATTAAAGCAGACTAATGCTTAAAAAAGAACAAGACATTACAATTTTGGCAATTGGCGATTTGGCGGATTTTGATTCCTTTAGAAAATTAGATAAGGAGAAGCACAACTTCAGTCTCTATGGTTTTGATTATGTAAGCTGTCACTATAGTCGACTTTTAGAGATGAAGTTACCCAAGATAAAGACAGAAAAAATTATTATATTTTTATTCTTTCCTTTTGATTACTGGAATAAATTTATCGAATACAAAAATTACCGAGGCATATACGGTAATCGCACCTTTTTTAAGAAATTCGTACACTTTTGGAAAGATGTTGAGCATGCGATTAAAAAGAGCCTGCCTCGAAAATCAGTGCTTTATATAAATCACCCTTACCTTTGCGGCCTGTATAGGGACAAGGTAGCAGTCAAAAGCAGGCTTAGCCATGTCAAGATACCTAATCCCAAGGGCCACACAAGCCGTGGGATTGTATATATTGAAAAATTAGTAAATAATGGCAATAATCTTTTCTTAAAGCCTCGTTATGGTTCAATGGGCAAGGGTATTACATTTTTAAGTATGTATAATTGGCAGACCAATTTCATATTTAAGAATAATAAAATTCATAGCCGTAGGTCAGACCGCGGCTGGAAATTCAGAGATATAACTGGTAAGAATATATTCTTGAGGAAACTTTTAAAAAAGGACATTATCATCGAGGATGCTATTAATCCTCTTGTGCTTAGAAGGAGGATGATTGATTTAAGGACTTATGTATTTTTTGGTAAGGTTATTTATATCTATCCCAGGAAGAATAAGCCGGATAAGATAACCACAAATATATCCCAAGGCGCGCGTGGCGATCCTGAACTTCTCAAGCGTCTGCCGCCAGCCCTGTTGAGAAAGGCCAGAGACAAAGCAATAAGGGTTTGTAAGGCCTTAAATTTAAACTTTGTGGGTATGGATATTATGCCTGACCGCGACCACAAACATATCTACATTATTGATGTAAATCTTTTTGCCGGTTTTCCCAAAAGAAAGACATTTAATCTTTCCCAGAGTCTGATTAAACATCTTGCGCGTTTAAATAAGCAGGGCACACTTCATTTTCAAAACCATGTCTAGCCTTTTTAGGTATTCAATTATAAAAATAATTCTTATAAATATTTTCGTTTTTTCTTTCTCTATTAGCGCCTTTGCTGAGCAGGTATTCTTGAAGAATGGCGATAGGATTAGCGGTGAAATCATTGAAGATGATACAGGGGCGATTAAAATCAACAGCGAGGCAACAGGAGTAATTTCTATTGAAAGAAGTTTTGTCGAGCGCATCCTCAAAGATGAGAAGGCCAAAGAAACAGACCTTGCTGGAGAAGTTCCTAAGGCCTGGGAAAGAAAGATCTCATTAGGTTTTAATAAGTCAGGCGGAAATACACAGCAGAGCCAGTTGGCATTTTCTTTATTTGCTAATCGTAAAAGCGAATTTAATGAATTTACAGTTGGTGCTGAGGCATTTTATTCTTCTTCAGAAAATAAAATGGACACTCAGAGATCCAGCGTTTTCATACGTTATGCCTCTAGTTTTGGTGAAGAGCTCAACTGGTATAATTTTTACAAATTTGAAGCTGAGCATGATAGATTCGCTGATATAGATTATCGTTTGGTGCCATCAATTGGTTTAGGCTATTGGTTTTCTGATGAAGAGTCTTTCAAGGCGCTGTCTGAATGCGGTTTAGGCCTTGAGCATACAAAATTTAGGATAGATAATAAAGATAATGATGAGATTATTATAATTCCACGCGTCTTCCTAGAAAAGAAACTTGTGCATGATTCGAGGATATCACAGGATTTACTTTTATATCCAACATTGGATGAATGGAGCCGGTACAGGTTGCATTCTGAGACCTCCTTTTTAAATCCTATCAGCGACAGTTTGTCAATCCGCCTTAGTTTTATTGATGACTATAATTCTGACCCTCCCGGCAATACCAAAAAAAATGATTTTCGTTTGATATCCGCTTTAGAATATTCTTTTTAAGGTAAAAATGAGAATACTAGTTCAGCGCATCAAGACGGCAAGAGTGATTGTTGAATCTCAACAGGCTGCGGCTATTGGCCAGGGTTTATTGCTTTTTGTTGGCATAAGCAAAGATGATACCCTGAATGATCTGGAATATCTTTGCAACAAAGTACTTAATTTACGTATCTTCCCAGATAGCGAGGGAAAGATGAATTTAAGTATAAGACAGATAAATGCTGAAATTTTAAGCGTGCCTCAGTTTACGCTTTATGCTGATATAAGTAAGGGAAACCGTCCTGGTTTTGAAGAGGCAGCAGAGTCTCCAGTTGCAAAAGGACTTTGGGAGAAGTTTGATTCTTTACTTATTGAGAATGGCGTGATTGTCAAGAGGGGTGTTTTTGGTGTGGATATGCAGGTGGAATTGGTTAACGATGGTCCCCTGACAATATGGCTTGATTCAAAAAAAAAGGGGGGGGGTCTTAAGAAAATCTAAAATTTCTCTTGACAAATGATACTAAAACGGTATCATTTACTTAGGGCAAGGGTATGAAGCTACTTACACGTGATACTGATTATGCAGTTAGGGCGCTCCTGTTTATAGCTAGACAGAACAGGAAGATAGTCTCTGTCAGGGAGTTGGTCAGGGAGTTAAGGATTCCCAAGCCATTCTTAAGAAAGATTTTACAGATCCTGAATCAAAAGAAATTGCTGCATTCTTTTAAAGGTCAAGGCGGTGGGTTTAGATTAGCCAGGCCTGCTGAGAGGATATTGTTGACTGATTTGATATCAATATTTCAGGGAAAGGTAAGATTTAACGAATGTATGTTTAAAAAGAGTATTTGTCCTGAAATAAAGATATGCGCGCTTAAGAAGAGATTAGATGAAATTGAACGATATGTAGTAAAAAAATTAAGCTCAATCACGATAGGGTTATTGTTAAAAGAAGAAAGGGCCAGCTATGGCAAAAAGAAAGATTATAAGAATCGATGAAGAAAAGTGCAATGGTTGCGGTTTGTGCATTCCAAATTGTCCGGAAGGCGCATTGCAGATGATAGATAAAAAGGCAAGGCTTATAAGCGACCTTTGTTGTGATGGTTTAGGTGCTTGTATTGGTTATTGTCCGGAAGGAGCTATAACCGTAGAAGAAAGAGAAGCAGGCGAGTATGATGAAAAAAAGGTTATGGAGAATATCGCAAGGCAGGGCAAGAATGTTATAAAAGCGCACTTAGAGCACCTTAAAGAACATGGTCAGACTAAGTATTTTAAGCAGGCACTTGAGTTCTTGAAAGAGAGAAACATAGAAGTACCTCTAGAAGTTAAGGCCTCACATAGTGCCATGGCGCATTCTGGCTGTCCGGGTTCAAGGATCATGGATTTTAGAAGTAAAAAAGAGCCAAAGAACAGAAAGGCGTCAAAAACAGTCGGAGTATCTCAATTAAGACAATGGCCAGTCCAAATCACGCTTGTACCGCCATTTGCCCCTTATTTAAATAATGCAGACCTATTAATTGCTGCTGATTGTGTGCCTTTTGCCTACGCTGATTTTCACCAGGACCTACTTAAGGATAAGGTCTTGCTTGTGGGTTGCCCTAAATTGGATGATGTAGATTCCTATGAGGAAAAGATCACTCAAGTTTTGACTAATAATAATATAAAATCAATAACCTATGCACACATGGAAGTTCCTTGTTGTTTTGGCTTGATTGAGCCGATCAAGTCTGCAATTAAGGTATCAGGCAAAGATGTCGCTTTCAAAGAGGTTGTTATAGGCATTAAAGGTGAGAGGCAGAAATGAAATTCCAATGCCCAGGGGCTGGTACTATTAGGCAGCCTAGTCCTGAATTTATAAGATGTCAGAATTGCGGCAGAGAGGTTGAGATCTGGACAGATGAGATTAAGACGACTTGCGCTAAATGTAATAAGACTATTATGCGTCAAGCTGGCCAGAGTTGCCTTGATTGGTGCAGGTTCGCAAGAGAATGCGTTGGAGAAGAGAAATATAATAAATACAAAAAGAACAAAGAAGAAACTCATAAGAAAAGCAAATAGATTTAGCAAAGGAGTTAATATAGATGTTGCAGGATTTGGCTTCTAAAAAATGCATTACTTCCCGGCCAAGATTGATCGCTTAACTTAAAATGTCAAAAGGAACGCTTACAGAAAGAATTAAAAGGACGAGCACGGTAGAAAGTTTTAGGTTTGTTTTTGATGAGAAGATTAACTTTTTGCCAGGGCAGTTTTGCCAAGTTATGTTTGATGAGCAAAGTAAAACTAGTAGTGAACTAAATAAATATCTATCGATTTCTTCTTCGCCTACAAAGGAATACATGGAGGTTACAAAGAAGTTAAGTGAGAGCGAGTTTTCAAATCGATTAAGGAGTTTAAAAGAAAGCGATCAGGTTTCCTTCGGATTGCCTTTAGGCAACTGTGTATTTAAAGATGCCTATAAAAAAATTGGATTCCTGATAGGCGGAATAGGCATAACTCCTGTTATATCAATTATAGAATATATTATGGATAAGGGCCTAGGGACAGAGGTTGAATTGTTTTATTCTAACAGGAGGCTTGAGGATATTGCCTTTAAAAAGGAATTGGACTATTGGCGTAGTAAGAATCAGAATATTAAGCTATTTTATACTTTAACTGATTCTGGATGCGATAGCAAAGATTGTATCCTGGGTCGTATAAGCAAGGATTTACTGCTTGAGAAAACCAAGGATTTCAATCAGAGAGAATTTTTTATTTTTGGCCCGCCTAAGATGGTAGATGCAATGAAGAATATATGTTTGGATATGGGTTGTGAGCAAGAAAGAATAAAAACAGAAAAGTTTATCGGCTATTAAGAAGTTTTAATGCCTTAGTTAATAGAGAGGTGGGATATGAATAAGCCAGTTAAGATAGGTAAAGATATTTATTGGGTAGGCGTCATTGATTGGAATATAAGAAATTTCCACGGCCATACCTATAGCACTCTAAGGGGCACTACTTATAATGCCTATTTGATTTTGGATGATAAGGTTACCTTGGTTGATACTGTGATGGGTTCTTTTAGCAAAGGGCTGATTGATAATATAGCGCAGTTAATTGCACCAGAAAAAATAGACTATATAATTTCCAATCATGTCGAGACAGACCATTCCGGAGCACTGCCTGAGATTTTAAAGCTTAATCCAAAGGCAAAGGTCTACTGTAGCGCCAAAGGCAAGGAAGGTCTTTTTAAACACTACTATGGCAATTGGGATTTTCAGGTTGTGAAGACTAATGATAAGTTGAAATTAGGCAAAAAGACATTGAGCTTTATCGAGACGCCTATGATTCACTGGCCGGATAGCATGTTTACCTATCTAGCCGAAGATCAGATTCTTCTTCCTAATGATGCCTTTGGCCAGCATTATGCAACAAGTGAGCGATTCGATGATGAGGTAGATGAGTGTGCGCTTATGGATGAGGCAGCCAAATACTACGCAAACATACTCATCCCTTTAAGCCCTATCATTTTAAAAAAGATACAGGAGTTAGTAAAAATGAATTTGCCTATTAAGATGATTGCTCCTAGCCACGGTATTATTTGGCGCAGAGATCCAGGCAAGATAATTAATGCCTATACTTCTTGGGCCAAGAATGAGACCAAATCTAAGGTAATTGTTGTCTATGAGACGATGTGGCAGTCCACAGAGAAAATGGCAAGAAAGATTACAGAAGGCCTAACTGATGCTGGTATTTCAGTAAAACTTTTTGATATTGCCCAGACTGACCGCACTGAAGTTATAAAAGAGTTGCTTGATGCAAAGGGTATCTGCCTAGGCTCTTCGACCCATGATAATGATATGCTTGCGAATATAGCTTCGTTTTTAGAGTTGCTAAAAGGGCTTAAACCAAAAAACAGGGTTGCGGGTGCGTTTGGTTCTTATGGTTGGGCAGGTGGGGCCCTAAAGGAAATTGAGAATGCCGTAGGGGCATCCGGCATTAAGTTAGTGCAACCTTCTTTAGGAGTTAAGTATGTTCCAGATGATAAAGAATTAGAGGCGTGCTATAATTGGGGAAAGGATTTCGCCAAAAATATATGATAGAGGGAGGAAGGCATGAAGAAATATCGTTGTATTGTTTGTGGTTATATCTATGATCCGGCAAAGGGTGATCCAGATAATGGGATAAATCCTGGTACTTCTTTTGAGGACTTACCTGCATCCTGGGTTTGTCCTGAATGTGGCGTAGGTAAGGATAGCTTTGAAGAGGTCGCAGATTAGGTCTTAAAGAGAGGGGATGTATATGAAGCACTTAACTGAAGAAATCATTTATTTTTTTAGAAGTCAGAACTTTATTGTAGTTTCTTCTGTTGATAAAGGAGGCAGTCCGCATGCCTCATGCAAAGGCCTGATAGATATAAACAAGAATGGCCGAATATATCTCCTTGACCTTTATAGAAAAAAGACATTTGAAAATTTAAAACGAAACCACAATATAAGTATTACAGCTGTAGACGAGCATCATTTTAGAGGTTTCTGCCTTAAGGGAAAGGCAAGATTAGTCGAGGCAGAAAAACTCAAATCTCATATCTTAAAGGCCTGGGAAGAGAAAATTGTTGATAGAATAACCAATCGCGTGTTGAAAAATATACATGGAGAAAAAGGTCACGCAAAACATCCTGAGTCACGCCTGCCTAGACCGGCATATATGATTGTTATGGAGACAGAGGAGATAGTTGATCTTACTCCAGCCCATATTAAATAAATGAAAAATTAATTTAGGAGGTGTATTATGAAAGGATTTGTATGTAAGGTTTGTGGATTTATATCCATAAACGGTAGTGCGCCAGATAAATGTCCTGTCTGTGGCGCGCCAAAGACAGCTTTTATAGAGAAAGAGGATGCGATTAAAGAGCCTCAGGATGCAAAAAATCTTACGGAATTAGAGAAAAAGCACATTCCAGTTATTACTATCGTAAGGAAATGCGGCTTGATACCTGAAGGTTGTCAGGACGTACATGTAAAGATGGGGGAGATTCAGCATCCAATGGAAGAGAAGCATTATATTGTGCATATTGATTTTTATATTGATGCTGAGTTTATTTCCAGGGTGATATTAACGCCTGGCAGTCTTAATCCTGCAGCTGCCCTTCATATTAAGGCAACGAGCGGCAAGCTTTCTGTTATCGAACTTTGTAATTTACATGGCGCTTGGATAAAGGAAGAAGTATTATAGGAGGTAGTGATGCCTAAAAATGTCAAGGTTTATAGCACTCCCACATGTCCTTATTGTATTAAGGTCAAGCAGTTCTTGAAAGAGAGTAATGTTGATTTTGAGAATTTAGATGTTTCCACTGATCAGGAAAAGGCCCAGGAGATGATGAAAAAGTCAGGTCAGATGGGTGTGCCTGTATTAGATATTGAAGGTGAGATTATTGTTGGCTTTGACAAGGAAGCAATAACAAAAGCGCTGAATCTATAGTAGGGATATTTTTCTAAAGGAATTCCCATGGCAAAAGACCCTATTTGCGGGATGACGCTTAATGAGTCATCATCTTTAAAATTAGCACATAATGATAAGACGTATTATTTCTGCAGCGTGAATTGCCTTAAAAAATTTTCCCAGCAAAACAATATTAATCCGCAACAGCTCAAGGGATGTTTGATTTCTCCTAATGTCCCATTCTATAAGAACAAGAGCATAATTGTCGCTGCAATTTTGCTATCCTTAGTTTTGTTATCGTATCAATTTCCCTTGCTTGAGGCCTTTAGAAAATCCCTGCTGATGTATTTTAAGACTATTTGGTGGGCAGTCCTTTTAGGTTTTTTCCTGGGAGGTCTCATCGATTACTATGTACCGCGCGAATATGTTTCTTCAATTCTTGCCAAGCCAAGAAAACGCACAATTTTTTATTCAGTGATTTTGGGTTTTTTTATGAGTGCCTGCTCTCACGGTATATTAGCCCTGTCTATAGAACTTCACAAAAAAGGAGCTTCTAACCCGGCTGTAATAGCCTTTTTACTTGCAAGTCCCTGGGCTAATTTGCCGCTTACAATAATGCTAATAGGATTTTTTGGCTTAAAGGCCGCCTACATAATAATTTCGGCTATTGTAATCGCGATAATAACAGGATTTGTTTTTCAGTTTTTACAAAAACACAATCTTATAGAGACTAATGCTAATGTTACTAATGTTGGAAGCGATCTTTCTATAATAGCTGACATCAAGAGGAGATCTAGAGAGTATAAGCTAACAGTGTCTAATCTTAAATCTGATGCAAAAGGTATATATCAGGGAATGCTGTCTTTATCCAATATGGTGCTCTGGTGGATTTTAATCGGTATGGGCCTGGCAAGTTTGGCTGCTGCTTATATTCCTAAAGAAATATTCAGCAATTATATGGGCCCAACAGCAGGGGGTTTACTAGTGACGCTTATAGTTGCCACTATAATTGAGGTTTGCTCTGAAGGTTCTGCGCCTTTAGCCTTCGAGATATTCAGGCAAACAAAGGCCTTAGGAAATAGCTTTGTTTTTCTTATGGCAGGCGTAGTTACAGATTATACAGAGATAGGGCTCATATGGCATAATGTGGGCAAGAAGACAGCTATCTGGCTGCCTGTTATAACTGTTCCGCAGGTAATCTTATTAGGTTTTATTGCCAATAAAATTTTCTAAAGGCTCTACTATGATTTATGATCTTATTATTATTGGTGCTGGACCAGCAGGCATAACAGCGAGTGTTTATGCTGCGCGGAAAAAAATGAATTTTTTAGTTATTAGTAAGGATATTGGCGGTCAGGCTGCATGGAGCGGCGATATTGAGAATTATACAGGCTATCAGTTTGTTACGGGTCCTGAATTAGCAGCAAAGTTTGAGCAGCATCTGAGAAAATACGATTTTGTCTTGAAGGAGCAAGAAGAGGTAAGAGAGGTTAAGAAAGAGACAGATGTAATTATAGTTAAAAGCAATAAAGGCACTTATCAGGCAAAGACACTAATAATCGCCTCTGGCAAAAGATCAAGAGAATTAAATGTCAAAGGCGAAAAGGAATTCAAGAATAAGGGCCTTACATATTGCGCTACCTGCGATGGACCGCTGTTTTCTGGAAAGGATGTAGCAATTATTGGCGGCGGGAATTCAAGTCTGGATGCTGCACTGCAATTAATAAAAATAGCCAAGCGCATTTATATAATAAATATTAGCTCAGGGCTTGCTGGAGATGCTGTAATGCTGGATAAGGTCTTAGGCAACGAAAAGGTAAAGGTTTTTAATAACAGCTCTGTGACTGAAATTTTAGGAGATAAATTCCTCAGTTCCATTAAGATAAAGACTCAAGAAGGGCAAGAGGAGCTTTTGGTTTCAGGCGTTTTTGTTGAAATCGGCCTTAATCCAAATTCTGAATTTGCACCCAGCTTAGAAAGAAATGAACTAGGTGAAATTAAGGTGAACTTTCACAACGAGACAAATATTGAAGGAATCTTTGCTGCGGGTGATGTCACCAACGTCCCGGAGAAACAGATTATAATTGCCGCTGGTGAAGGCTCTAAGGCGGCTTTAAGTGCTTTTGGTTTTCTGGCTAGGAAAAGATAGATATATACTTAAAAATATTCCCTTCCTCTTGCGCCTGTTAGTTGTTGTTAAAAGAGGGATTGGAAAGGCCTGAGTTAAGAGAAAGGAGATAAGCATGCCTAAAACAAACATCGAGGAGTTGAATCTTTTTGGACAAAGTGTCTGGTTGGACAATATTAGTCGTTCTCTTATTGAAAGTGGTAAATTAAAAAGCTTAATAGCTAAAGGATTAAGAGGCATGACCTCTAACCCGACAATCTTTGATAAGGCTATCAGTAATAGTGATGACTATGATCAGAAGATAAGACAATTATCCTTTGAAGCTAGATCGACTTTTGAAATTTATGATGCTTTGACGATTGCTGATATTCAGGAAGCTGCTGATATATTTAGGCCTGTGTATGATGAGACTGATGCCCAAGATGGTTATGTGAGTTTAGAGATTAATCCTGAACTTGCAGCAAGACCTAAAGAGACCATAGAAGAAGGCAAGAGATTACACGGGATAGTAAATAGAGCCAATGTTATGCTTAAGGTGCCTGCAACTGATGCTGGATTTGAGGCCATTGAAGAGCTTCTTGCCTCTGGCATAAACATTAATGCTACTTTGATATTTTCCTTAGGCCAATATATTAAGACAGCGCAGGCTTATTTGAGAGGTCTTAGGCGGCTCTCAGCTGACTGTGGTGATTTGAGTAGAATAGTTTCAGTGGCGAGTGTTTTTGTAAGCCGCGTTGATACCAAAGTGGACAAAATGCTTGATGAGCGCATAGCAGAAGAGAGTGACGATTCAGTAAAAAAGCGACTACAGGCCTTAAAAGGAAAAGCAGCCGTGGCAAATTCAGCTATTATCTTTGGAAAATATTTAGAGATTTTTTCTGATAGTGAATTCAAGGAATTAGAAAAAAAAGGCGCTAAGGTTCAAAGGGCGCTCTGGGCCTCAACCAGTACCAAAAATCCAGCTTACAACGATATTAAATACGTAAGTGAACTCATTGCAAGGGATACAGTCAATACCCTGCCAGATAATACATTTGATGCCTTTCTAGAACATGGAGTAGTAAAACAGGCCTTAACAGCGGATATTACTCTAGTCCAAGCGGTTATTGATGATCTTAGGTGTTTTGACATTGACATAGATAGCGTATGTACAAAATTACTCCAGGATGGAGTAGTTGCATTTGAAAATTCGTTTCGCTCTCTTCTTGGTTCCTTAGAGGATAAGACTAAGAGGGTATGTGTTAAATAGGTTGGGTTAAATTAAGACGGGCCTCTTTTTTAATACAGAATTCCTCGAGTGCCTAAAATAAGGATTCAAATGAATTCGTATCTGCGAACTCGCCTGGACTCTGCAAAAGTCCCCTTGGTAATAATAGCCACAGTATATCTTATATTTATAATTATGAGATTTACTATCTTTGATTATGAGCCCTCAGACTTTATAGAGGCAGGTGAAATGTTTTGTGATCCTGATCTTGTTCCTGACGGCTTAAGAGTGCTTGGCGATAATTCCGCTGGCTACGATGGCCAATTTTATTATCGTATGGCGCTTGATCCATTTGGTTTTAAAACTGACGATTTCGGAATTACATTCGACGCCCCTTCTTATCGCCAACAACGGATTATGTATCCTTTAATTGTCTGGGGACTGTCGTTGGGACGTCCTGAGCTTGTTCCTATAATGATGATCTTGGTAAACTATTTTGCCTTGTGTTTAATCGCCTATTTAGGTGGACTTTTTGCCCAGTCAATGAAACAACATGCACTTTGGGGTCTTATTTTTGCTATATACCCAGGGTTTATCTTAAGTTTTGCGCGAGATCTTGCAGAAATAGTAGCAGTTTGTTTTTTGTTTTTGAGTCTATTCTTACTCCGAAACAACAAGCATCTCTTTGCTACCTTGTTTCTCACTCTGGCAATGTTTACGAGAGAGACCACGCTTATGGTTGCCGTAGCAGCTTTGTTAATTCGCTTCTTAGTGACAGATGAAGGCAAAAGTAATGATAAGTTGAAATGGTATTTTTTTGTAATACCTATTGTTTCATATTTTGGTTGGCAGTTATTTCTTTTTCTTAAGTGGGCAGAATGGCCTTTTCCTGTATCTAGTTATAATTTTGGTTTGCCATTGTTGGGTATTATAAATTTTTTCAAAGATAGAGAAAGAATTGACTTATTAGTATATTTTAGCGAGTTATGTTTCATTGTTGCATTTGCCATTTCCGTGCTAAAGTCTTTAGGCTCAACAGTAGCAACGAAACATGAAAAACTATCGTGGCTACTTTATGCAATTCCACTTTTATTTGCAAGCCGGGATTTTTGGGCAGAAGATTGGGGGTTTTTGCGTTTTCTTTCAGAATTTTATATTATTGGTTCCTTAATTATCCTCGGTTCAAAATTTAAACTAAAACTTCTAATATTTGTCTGTTCTCTGGTTTTTTGGCTATACTTGTTCAAAGATAGAATGCCATAATATCTATTTTATATAAGGAGAGCGCAATGGAAAAAAAGAAGATACTAGTAGTCGATGATGAACTTGATTGTCTAGAGGCAATAAAGCAGAGACTAGAGGCGAAGAATTATTTGGTGGTAGTTACATCCAAGGCTAAAGAGGTTTTTCCAACGGCAGAAAGGGAGGCACCCGACTTGATCCTTCTTGATATAGTAATGCCTGATATGAATGGATATGAGATATGTGAACTCCTAAAGCAAGGAAATAAGACAAGAGATATACCCATAATACTTCTTACAGGCGAAAGTCTAGAGCCCAGAAGTATTACCAAAAGATGCCTTAAATTAGGTGCTGACTCGTTTATTTTGAAGCCAATAGATATAGAAATACTTTTTAGTAAAATAAAAGAGTTATTAAAGGAAGAGTAGATCTTTAGAGGGAGAAATTATTGAGCAGGTCAAAGACGCGAAGATTTAAACGAGAAGGCAAGTTCTACGTATATATCCTTAAGTGTAAAAGCGGCACCTATTATACTGGCTATACAAACAATTTAGAAAATAGGATTAAAGAGCACAATGATGGAAAAGGTGCTAAATATACAAGAGACAGAAGGCCGGTTAAGCTGGTATGGAGCAGGGAATATAAATACTTTAAGAAGGCATTTTTAGAGGAAAAAAGAATTAAGAAATTAACGCGAGAACAGAAAAAAGAATTAGTAGATGCTAAAAAATAAGCTGATCTTAAAATTAATCAATTTACTCATGGTAATATGAAAGGAGGTTTGTATGGAAAACACAGTATTTATCGCTAAACTTCTTGGTCCTTACATGATCATTGTTGCATTAGGTATTATGTTGAACCTAAAGACCTATCAGAGGGTTATGGAGGATTTTTGTAAAAACACTGCCTTGGTTTATTTAGGCGGAATATTTGCACTTTTATTCGGTCTTCTTGTAGTGATAATCCATAATGTATGGGTAGCTAGCTGGGTTGTAATCATTACAATCTTTGGCTGGGGCGGGATCGTTAAAGGTATCTGGTTAATCATCTTTCCGAATACGATAGACAAATTTATGCAGGTATACCAGAAGAAACAAGCTTTATTAAAGGTCTACTTGGTCCTGATTCTTGCCCTCGGCGTATTCCTGACAATTAAGGGATATTTCATAGGTAGGCTTTGCGCTATTATGTGATAATTTTATTTGTTTTAGTAGTTTTAATTGGATTTTATGTTGGCAGACGTTGATGGCGATATGCATTGGGAGGCGTTGATGACTGTCAATGCCGTTTTGTTCTGTTCTGATTTACCATTTCGTGTTTCTAAAAAATATATGCCTTTTAGATATAGAAGGTTATCGGGTGATCCATTGGAAGATCACAGCGGGTTTAATTACGATATAGCACAGTCAGAAAGAGCATTTCATTAAGGGTCAATCAGGACTTTCGGATTACCGATGAGCACATTATTGCATGACTATTTTAAGTGTTTTAAGAAGATCAAATGCTCTAGTTCCTCTACCAAACAATTTATGTAATTTTAAGAATTTTGTTTGGTAATTTTTTTTCTTGACAATTGTTACCAAACATAATATACTATTTTTGGATATTTGTTAGGTAATTCTATAGGAGCGATTATGGGAGTTATTAAAGGTGTTCTTAAAGAAGAATTAGAGAATTCTTTAAGAATGAAGAAGAATTATGAAAAAGCACTTGAAGTGCATCCGGGAGGTTGTTTCATCCGCAAAAAGATACGCGGGCATAATTATTATTATTTAGCTGTCCGTCAGGGGAAGAAAGTCAAATTCATTTATCAAGGTAAAAAACTATCCAAAGAGGGCATTGCCAAGCTTGCGAAGTCAAAACAGCTTAGAAAGAAATACAAAAAACTGATTCAGAAGTTAAAAAAACGAATAAAATACTTAAGGAAAGTTTTGCATGGAAAAGAAGACGTTTAATTTATGTTTAGAAGTGTTAAGAAGATTCAATAACGCCGGAATATTGAAATCAGTTGTCGTGATTGGTAGCTGGTGTATTTATTTTTATAGATATTATTTTAAGTCGAAATCTTACTCTACTTTTATTAGAACTACGGATATTGATTTTTTAGTTCCTTTACCTTTTAAGTTCAATAAAGAATTAGATTTACGTGAATTCCTCGAAGATCTTGGATTTAGACAGGAATTTAGAGGCTCAAAGGGATATATTAAATTAGTGCACCCGGATTTAACTATTGAATTTCTCGTTCCGGAAAGAGGTCGCGGCAGTAATATGCCTTACCCTTTACCGGAATTGAAAGTTAATGCTGTGCGATTAAGATATCTAGATTTCCTTTTAGAAAATACGATGCTACTTAGTGCAAATGGAATGGAAATTCGCCTGCCTCATCCTGCGGCATACGCCTTGCATAAATTTATAATTTTTAAGCGTAGAAGAAAAATTGATAAGCATGATAGAGATATTGAAGGAGCGTTAAGGGTATTTTACGCATTGATACATAACAACGATCATAATGCTATAAGAAGCGTTTTCAACAAGATGCACCTTAAATGGCAAAAAACGGTTTTGCAGAATCTTGAATCTATTGAGGAATTTGAAATAATTGATATTTTGCAGAGCGAAGACCGTACTGGTTCTAAATTTAAATAACAAGTCCTTTGATCCCGTATGAAAATTTAAGGAATTAGTAATGAAACTTTATCTTAAAGTCTATATTAAGACTTTAAGATGGCCGATAGCTGCGTTATAGGGGGACTATGGAGAGGATAGCGGAGGTACTAGTTAAATTAGATTGAGCTTGAAAGGTGCAAATATAAAGAGAATAAAAGATGAGTTTTAAAAATAGGTTTAAACGCTGGTTTAAATTACGCTTTGCCATTATTTATCCTTTTGGTATCTTTGTAGTTCTCTCTAGCTATCCTGATGATAAGTCAATAATGAATGGGATTTGGTTTATTTTAATTGGTTTATTCCTGCGAAGTTGGGCGAATGGCTATGCAATAAAGTTAGAAAAACTCACTACTTCTGGTCCCTATGCTTTCGTAAGACACCCCCTTTATCTAGGTACGATTCTACTTGTTCTTGGTTTTATTATTATGCTGAAAATTTATTATCTAGGCACATTATTCTTCTTAATAATAATAGGAGTATACTACCGAACAATTAAAAAAGAGGAGCAGATGTTAGAACAAAAATTCAAACATCGATACATCGATTATAAAAATAAAATTCCAGCCATAGTGCCTGCGGTTTCTCCTTATCGTGAAGGCGAAAAATGGTCTTTTAGCTTGAAGCGTCTGATTAAAAGCCAAGAATATAAATTGTTTCTTTGGATGATCATTCTCGTAATTGCATTCCACTTAAAAGAGGAATTCTTAGTAGAACATGAAAAAATAGATACGAAAATAATTGTATTAATAGTTACTGCTTTTTTTCTGGGAATTATCGATTTTATAGGTGAAATAATAAGATGGAAAAAGAACGAGACTTAAATAAAAAAGTATACCTGAAAAATAATGATATTTTAGGTGTTGATTAAGCTGGAGGTAATATTATGAAACATTCACTAAAAGTAGGATTTAGTTTTGGCGTAACTTCTGGAATAATTACAACGCTTGGGTTGATGGTAGGGTTGCATTCAGGCACTAATTCGAAGCTAGTCGTTATAGGAGGAATTTTGACAATAGCAATAGCAGATGCATTTTCAGATGCATTGGGTATTCATGTCTCTGAAGAGATGGAAAATAAACATACTGCGAAGCAAGTGTGGGCGGCGACAATTGCTACATTTTTCTCTAAGCTTGTCTTTGCACTAACATTTATTATTCCAGTTTTGCTATTTGAACTTTCTACAGCAATTGTGATAGCTATAATTTGGGGATTATCTATACTTTCTCTTTTTAGTTATAGAATGGCTAGAAAACAGAGGGTAAATCCTTGGAAGGTTCTTGCTGAGCATTTGTTCATAGCAATAATCGTTATAATCATAACCCATTATCTTGGTGATTGGATAGCATCGAATTTTGCTTGACTCTTAATGGTGAATAGCAATAGTGATAATGTTTAGCCATTTGTAATGAATAACGATATGAAAGTTTTTATAAGGGCATGGGGATGACCGATGGTTGCACTATTACATGACGATAATTAAGATATTTAAACAAAGGCAGATATAGTGGATAGTTACGTTCAGAAACGATGGTGGGCTCAAGGATGGTTTGTTTTGAGCGTCATAACAGTTTTGAATTCCGGGGATACATTACTTAATTCCTGATAGATAAGCGTTATGTCTTCCGAATTCGTCTATAGACATTGCCACAAAGGGTGCGCGGTTAATGTCGCCTGATCATCCTCTTATTAGATCTACCTGTTCAGTCAGCACATGTTTTGGAGACAAAATAGCCAGTTACACCAATAATAAAGATAGAGGGTAAATGGAAGTTAAGGACTACTACGCAATTTTGGGAGTAGATGAAAGCGCTTCAAGTGAGCAGATAAAATCCGCTTACAGGAGTTTAGCCTTGAAGTATCATCCAGATAGGTGCCCCGAAGAGAAAAAGAAGGAATGTGAAGAGAAATTCAAGGAGATCGCAGCTGCATATTACGTTTTGGGAGATGCCAAACGAAAAAAGGAATACGATGATTACCGAAAAGGCGCTTATGAATTTAGGAGCGGGCAGGGCTCGGGAGATTTTGCTTCGCAAACAGGGTTTGATTTTGAAGACTTAATGAAGCATTTTCATGATCTTGGAGCACGCGGGGCCCGTCAGCAAGGGGGATTTAACAGATATTTCTTTTTTGATGACTTAACCGATATTTTTGAAGGGATGAGCTCAATGCAAGGCGATCAAGCCGGTGGTCCTTATACAGTTTATAACTTTACGGATACAGGGGGTCAACAAAAATATGATACAGATACATATGCAGACATGAAGATTCCTCGAAATGTTGCTTTAAATGGCGGTGAAGTTAAAGTTAAGTTGAGCGATGCAAGAACAATTAGTCTAAAAATAAATCCCGGCACAAAGAATGGCCAGAAATTAAGGTTAAAAGGCATCGGTAAAATGTGCCCTACGTGTGACCATAAGGGAGATCTAATAGTTACTATACGTTATTCATGAACAGGTATTTGAAGCAGGGAGGTTAATGATGGATAAAGATATCATAGGTATTGCAATAGGCGCATTTTTGGGTTTTTTGCTTGGCTATTTCGGCAAGTGTTCAACCGGTGTCTGTCCTTTGACGAGTAATAAATACATTAGTACTATTTATGGTGCATTATTAGGCTTTTTGATAGCTCGTTCCTTTTAGCTATAAGATTTATTCTACACAGTCAATGAAAATCTTTATAAATGAGTCTACGCAAGGAGGTTTTTATGAGCAGTAAAAAAAGTTTTAGTTTTGATGAAGCAAAGAAAATTGGAGAGCAACTAGGAATAAAGTGGGATAAGTTTGATGTAGAGCAATTTAGGCAAGGCATGGATGTGGAGTTAGAGCACGGGTTGCGTGATCAAACAACAAATGTTACGGGCAACGACCCCTTGACGACAGGGAAGATTGCGCTTGCGCACTTAGAAGAATTTCCTGATTATTATACGAGGCTTGCGAAGATGGAGAAAGAGGCAGAGGATTTTTGGGAAAAATAGCAATAATAGTCTTGTTTTAGAAATTAAAGGAGGCTTAACATGGGAGTACAAAAAGTGGATGAAAAATATCGTTGTAATGTATGCGGGAATGAAGTGACTGTTACTAAAGTTGGTGGTGGAGAATTAGTTTGCTGTAATCAGCCTATGGAGAAAATAGAAGGATAGACAGTCTCAATCTACTTTAGAATTTATGGATACGAAAGCGCAAAATAAAGCCCTAAATTTTTCGATTATCGATGGTGCCCTATCCGCAGTTATGGGGTCATTGGCGGGTGGGATTTTCCTTATGGGTTTTGCCTTAAAGATATTAAAAGCAAAACCCGAGCAAATCGGATTTCTGGCCGCATTGCCCATGTTGGCAAATCTTATTCAAATTTTCGGATCGTATTTGATTGAAAAAACAGGCAAAAAAAAGATGCTTTGTTTTGTCTGCGTAGTTATGAGTCGTTTGCTATGGATTGCAATCATCATTCTTCCTATGGCAATTTTCTCATCCTTTTCCGATTGGCGTGTTTTAGTCTTGGTAATTGTCATTGCCGTATCAAGTCTTTTCGGCTCGCTATCTGGAGTAGCGTGGCTGGCTTGGATGAGCGATTTGGTCCCTGAAAATATCAGGGGAACATATTTTGGAAAACGCAATATGATTGCTTCGGCATGTGGGACTGTTGTTATTCTCGTAGCTGGAAAATTCTTATCTCTTTGGGAAACGTGGTTCGGCGATGACAATCCCTACAGCTATATTATCATATTTTCTTTAGGGTTAGCGGTAGGATTGCTCAGTACATGGTTCTTGGTTCGTATACCAGAAGTAGAAAGCACAACGCAGACCCCAAAAAGCTCAACAGATTTATCGCTATTCTTGAAACCGTTAAAAAATCATAATTTTCTCGCGCTTATTATTTATGTTTCATGTTGGATATTCGGAGTTCAGATGGCAGCGCCCTTTTATGGTGTATTCATGATTAACACTTTGAAAATTGATTTTTCAACCATTACGATTTTTGGAACATTTGCTATGTTAGCGACACTATTTATGATGAAGATATGGGGGCCAATTTCTGACAAATTAGGGAATAAACCAGTGATCATCGTTTCTGGCTTAATTTTAGCTGCAATACCATTATTATGGATAGTCGCACTTCCAAAGAATTATTATATGCCAATAATGATAGCGCATTTATTAACAGGCGCTTTTATGGCGGGAGTATCCCTTTCACAATTTAACATTCTAATTAAACTTTCTCCTCAAGAAGGCAGATCCGTGTATCTTGCCTTATTTGCGGCCATTACCGGTATAATCGGCGGGATCGCTCCAATTATCGGTGGATGGCTTTCCAAAATTTTTGAGAACCTTCATTTTACACTGTTTGCTTACGAAATTTCCAATCTGCATTTGATTTTTTTAATTTCTGCCGCTCTGCAAGCTATGACATTGTTTTTCATTCTAAAAGTTAGCGAGCCGGCAGCTTCGACGCCGATGGCTGTTATAATGCAGTTAAAGAACGATCTTAATCCACAAACAGGAATTGCCAGTACGACAGATTTTTTTATTATTGAGACGAAGAAAACCGAGAGCCTTCTTAAAAAGCTGGATCAATTTACAGAAAGAATTGCCGAGAAATCAGAAAATGAGATAGAGAAAGTTATTGAAAAAGGTGAGAAGATAGTAAAAAAACCTTTGAAAAAGTTAAAAGATTTCTTAAAAAACGATGATTAAGTAGGGGGTAACTATGTCTAAGTTTGGCGGGATATTTCAAGATTTAGTTGTTAAAAAACTAGGGCAGTTGTACCAGTTTACTACGGAATTCGGTCCTAAAGTCGCACTTGCAATAATTATTTTTCTAATTGGCTGGATATGTGCGGTGCTCCTTAAGAAAATAGTTTCAAAGCTTCTTAAGGCGTTAGGTCTTGATGTGGTATCCGAGAAGATCGGTCTAAAACATTTCCTCGAAAAAGGCGGAATTCAAAAAAAGCCTTCATCTCTTATCGGTTTGCTATTTTATTGGATTATTATTTTTAGCGCATTAGTTATGGCGTTTAATAACCTGGAGCTAAATACCGCTTCGCAGCTCATACAACGGGCCCTTTCTTATATACCTAAGTTTATCGTAGCGTTAATTCTTCTTGTTATGGGTATATTCTTGAGTCAGTTTGTAGGCAAACTTGTAGAAGTAACTTCGCATTTAGCAAGCATACATTTTTACCGCTTTCTAGGTAAAGCAGCGCGTTATCTTGCTATGGCGCTAGCTATAATGATATGCTTGGAATATCTGGGCGTAGCAAAGACTTTCATTGCCATTATCTTCGGAGTAGTGCCGTTAATTGTTTCTTTACTTTTTATTATTGGAGGAAGAGAGATTGTTTCAAGTATTTTAGCCGGCAGGCTTCTTATGAAGGAATATAAACAAGGTGATACAATAGAATTTGATTCAATATCAGGTCAGATAAAAATTATTGATTTTATAGTCACAAAAATAACCGCTAAAGAAGGAGAAATAATTATTCCTAATTCAGAATTAGCCAATAAAATAATAAAGAGAGTTGAAAGAACGTCTAAGTGAATCGATAAATGAACGGGGTGTTGCACTTATGACACTTTACAATTGAGGATGTTATGAAAAAGATTTTTCTGAAGACTTTCGGATGACCGTATGTATAAGTACCGCGAGATGATATTAGAGTTGTTGAAAAGATTGCAGGAGGGTGGAGGGTAAATAAAGAGAACTAAAGTTTTCTAACTCTTTGACAATGATTTAATATAAATATATAAGAGCATGGAAGTATAACTAGTAATTATAGCAATGATGATGCCTGAAAAGGCATGGTTGCCTATAAAGACAGGGAGGGGAAAATGCGTTTTGTATTTTTTATTATTATTGGTATACTTGTCTTTTTATTTTCTGGTATTTTTGGTCAAAAAGCTTATGCGTACTTAGATCCAGGGACGGGAAGCTCCATCTTTCAGCTAATTATAGCTGTCGTAATGGGAGGATTATTTGTAATTAAGCTATTCTGGACGAAGATTGCTCTTTTCTTTAAGAATTTATTCTCAAAAAGGAAAAAAAATGAATGAACTTAAGCCGAATGAAAATGTTTCAAGTTCCTTTCGTGATCCAAGTGGATTTCTTTTCTATCGGGACGGATTAATTTATCGACAGATAAATATTTCTTACAAAAGAAATTATGACCGCTTGATGAATTCCGGACTTTATAAGGCTCTGACAGATGTTGAGTTATTGATTCCTCATGAAGAAGTTAATGTTGTCAGCTCAGCGCCCGATAAGGCTTATAAAATAATTAAGCCTGAGCCAATACCATTTATATCATATCCATACGAGTGGTGTTTTTCTCAATTGAAAGACGCAGCTTTGGCCACACTTGAAATTCAAAAAAAATCGCTTAATTTTGGAATGTCCTTGAAAGATTGCAATGCCTACAATATACAATTCAGAAAAGGAAAACTAATACTTATCGATACGCTTTCTTTTGAAGAATACTGTGAGGGACAACCCTGGGTTGCATATAGACAATTTTGTCAACATTTTCTTGCGCCCTTGGCTTTAATGAACTATAGAGATATTCGACTAAATCAATTATTGCGAGTTTATATAGATGGTATTCCTTTGGATTTGACGAGTTCTCTTCTTCAATTTCGTACCCGTTTTGTATTTTCCTTGCTTACTCACGTTCATTTTCACGCTAAAGCCCAAAAGCATTTTGCTGATAAGACTGTGAATACAACAAGAGGTCAGGTAACACGTTTATCTTTTATGGGGCTTGTTGACAGTCTAGAGTCTGCTATTAGAAAATTGAAATGGAAAGCTCAGGGTACCGAATGGAGCGATTACTATGAAGATACTAATTATTCCCCAGAAGGGCTTCAGCACAAGAGGCAAATTATATCTGATTTTTTAGACAAGGTCAATCCAAAAATTGTCTGGGACCTTGGTACAAATGTTGGGATGTTTAGTCGTATTGCTGCGGATAAAAGGATGGAGGTGATCTCTTTTGATATTGATCCTCTTGCTGTTGAGAAAAATTATCTTCAATGTATTGAAAAGGGAGAAACCAGAATTCTTCCACTGTTATTCGACTTAACAAACCCAAGTCCCGGTATCGGCTGGGATAATAAAGAAAGAATGTCTTTGTTTGAGCGCGGCCCAGCAGATACGGTGTTTGCCTTAGCGCTGATTCATCATTTAGCAATTTCCAACAATTTACCGTTTAACAAGATTGTTGATTTCTTAAACAAAATTTGTAGTTCACTTATTATCGAATTTGTCCCTAAGGAGGATTCACAGACACAGCGACTTTTATCAACCAGGAAGGATATTTTTACCAATTATACTCAGCAATTTTTTGAATGTGAGTTTAAAGAAAAATTTATAATACGGGATTCTGTAACTATAAAAAATTCCAAAAGAATCTTATATCTAATGAAAAGGATCCAAGCATGAACATAAAGAAACAACCCCCGTTAGATTTTTTAAAAAAGAACATATTTACCACAGGAGTATTTATAAAAACAATAGTAGCGATAGCTCTTTTGTTTTTTTATGCGTTTGTTTCTTCTCGTTTTTTGCCTCAAGGAATAAATTATGTTTTTGTAACTAGGTTATATCAGTGGCTCTTGATGTTGATGGCAATGTTATATTTTGTCTTCTTTATATGTTTTTATTGCACTAGACACGGAAGCTTTAAGTATATAAATTCTGTGGAAGGTTTTTATATCGGAGACTTGTTTTTACTGTTGTTACCAATGATACCGATTGTGCGGTATATCATCTTAAATCAGGATAGTTTGTCTACCTTTGACTCCATAATGGTATTTATTATTTTCTTTGCTGTATCTTTTATTTTAACTTTTCTAGTCCCTATAGTGGTTGGTATAATTGGATCAAGAAAGATTTTGATGATAGTGGGGTTAAGTTTTTCTTATGTACTTTTTAATATGGCTTCACTGGCATCTGATTTTAGCTGGCATCTATCGGGAAGTTTAAAAATACAGTTTATCGTATTGGTTGTATTTTTTACTATTTCTTTAGTTATTTATTCATTGAATAGAAAATTCTTAAATATAGTGGTTGCTGTGCTCTTCGCTGTAAGTACACTAACTGCTCTAATTTCGTTTAGAAGAATTAGAAATGAAATTAAGGGGTTAATCTTTCCCGTTGATAGTCCAAAAATATATGCTTATACAAAAGGCAAGGAGATGAAAAGGAAGCCGGACTGTTTTCTTTTAACCTTTGATGCTTATGCTGCAAATGAAACTATGCTTAAATACGGTATTGATAATAATGCACAAGAAGACTATTTAATACAAAATGGTTTTCACATATACAAAGGAATCTACTCTTTGGCCCCTGGCTCAAAACCATCAATGGATTGTGTATTCAATATTCGTAGAACGTCACGCCAATCATGGCTAAGTGCCCTTATGGGCCCTAGATATAGTGATTTTTATGGTGCTGGGTTTTCCGGAAATGGTGCAGTTCAAAATATTCTAAAAGAAAATGGCTATGAAACCTTCGGTATTTTTTCCTCTTATTATTTTTTTCGAGAAGTTGGCTCTTTTTATGATCAGTCGTTTCCAACAAAGGCAGTCGCATTTTATAAACTGTTAGCTAAATCAATTTTCGAAGGAGAGTTTAGATTTGATGTGGAGCTTTCTAAAAAAAATTATTTTAAGTATTTAGCGAAGAAAAATGAGGTATTGGCATCAACAACTAGTAAGCCTAGATTTTTATACACACATAATGAATTTCCCAATCATTCTCAAAACTCTGGTCGTTGCTTGGGGAATGAGATAGAGCTTTATAAAGAACGTTTAGTTAAAGCCAATAAAGAAATGAGGGAAGATATAGAGACAATAAAAAAGTATAACCCGAATGCAATAATTATCGTTAATGGAGACCACGGGCCTTTTTTGACTAAAAACTGCTTTTTTACCAGTCGAAATAATCAGTATGATAAAAGTGAAATTGATCAGCTTGATATACAAGATCGATATGGCGTTCTTTTAGCAATAAAGTGGCCTAAAGATGCAAATATTGATCACGATAAGATCAAAGTATTGCAAGATATATTCCCTTCAGTTTTTGCCTATTTATATGACGATGCCTCTATCTTAAATTCAAGAGTTGAACGATTAACATTTTACGAACTCAGTATAAGCGGTGTTCGTGTTAGAAACGGTATTATTGTAGATGGAAAAGATGATGGAAAATTACTGTTTGATTCTATGAAGGAAAGGTAATTTAAAATTTGAGGATGTTAGTTTTCTCCGGAATGAGTGATGGCTTGCAACGGAATCGCCGGCTAGTTTGGAAAGGAATGCGGTGTTACCTTTAGGGCATCATTTTGGTTAATTTTCCTACAGAAACGAAGCAAGATTTAGAAGCCGTCAAGTGTTTAGCACAAGAACTTGGGGAATTAACGAATTCCTTTTTTATATACATTATATCTTAATAAAAAACTATACGATTTATCCACAATTAATAACAAGAGCGTTAGGTTGTTTTATAGTCTCAAGGAATAGGAAGATTACGGATTTTGAGCCATTTAAAAGCCTATATCAAGACTTTCGGATGGCCAATGGCCAGTTTATAGTAAGTCGATGATGTCTATCGCTGAGGCACTGGTGGAGTAGCCTCGGCGGTGTCATTCCCGCCCCCTGTCATTCCCGCGTAAGCGGGAATCTATGCAGGGGGTAAACTCCAGCGGGAATCCAGAAAAGGAATGATTAAAATGAAACAATGGTACGAAGCATTATATGAAAACTACGCTCACAAATATGATAAAGAATGTTTTGTTCAGGGAACTGTGGGCGAATGTGATTTTATAGAACAGGAGATAAGCCAAGATAAATCCTTAAAGGTCATCGATATCGGTTGTGGTACCGGCCGTCACGCGATAGAGCTAACGAAAAGGGGATATAACGTGATCGGTATTGACCTTTCCGAGGATCAGATCAAAAGGGCAAGGGAGAAGGCCAAAGAGGTCGGGGTGACGATCGACTTCCAAATACAAGACGCGCGCAATCTTCCTTTTGACGGCGAATTTGATCTGGCAATTATGTTGTGCGAAGGCGGATTTTCTCTTATGGAAACGGACGAGATGAATTTTGAAATCCTCAAGAACGCCACAAAAGCGCTAAAAAATAAAGGCAAGCTCATTTTCACCACATTAAACGGATTGTTCCCGCTGTTTCATTCTGTTAATGACTTCTATAAGTCGGCGCAGAAAGAAGGCCAGTCCCAGTGTAAGGATTGCTCCTTTGATCTGATGACTTTCCGTGATCATAACACTGCTGTTTTTGAGGACGATTCCGGCAATAAAAGGGAGCTTAAGTGTAACGAGCGTTATTACGTCCCCAGCGAGATAACATGGCTTCTCAAAAGCCTTGGATTTAAGAAAATCGATATCTTTGGCGCGAAACTCGGGGCATTCTCGAGAAACGACAAACTGACCACGGAAGATTTTGAAATACTCGTTGTCGCGGAAAAATGAAATAGGAGGTATTTAATATGATGCCGGTTGGTCCTTTAATGATTGAACACAGGCTTATAGAGCGGATGATACGGGTAATGCAAGCTAACTTGGAGACTGTCAATAAAGAGGGGAAGGTCGACCCATCCTTTGCTGATACAGCGGTTGATTTTATACGGACATACGCTGACAGGTGTCATCATGGCAAAGAGGAAGACATATTATTTCGGGACCTCGCAAAGAAAGAGATATCCGATGAACACCAGAGGATTATGCAAGAGCTTATAGAAGAACACAGGATGGGCAGGAATAATGTAAAGAAGCTGGTTGAAGCGAAAGAAAAATATGTCCAGGGCAACAAAGACGCCTTAAAAGACATAGTTTCAAATATGGAAATACTGGTCAAATTTTACCCTAAGCACATAGAAAAAGAAGATAAGCGCTTTTTTATCCCATGCATGGATTATTTTACCGATGCCGAGAAAGATGCGATGCTCAACGAAATGTATGAGTTTGATCGGAACATGATTCATGAAAAATATAACAAAGTAGTGGAGAAGCACGAGAAAAAATAGAGGGCACCCATATGCAAGTATTATCACTTAAAGAAATGGTCGAATATCAGGGCAGATCTATCGTAAGCAAAGAAATAATTAAAAAAGAATCAGGGATAGTTACGTTGTTTGCCTTTGATGAGGGGCAGGGCTTAAGTGAACATACGGCTCCATTTGACGCTTTGGTCAATGTGCTTGACGGGCAAGCGGAAGTCAAGATATCCGGGGAGCCGTTTATCGTAAAAGAGGGAGAGCTGATAATTATGCCTGCCAACAAACCGCACTCTATACAAGCAATAGAAAAATTTAAGATGCTATTGGTTTTAATTAAGAAATAAGGAGAGTAGAGAAATGAGAATAGGAGTTATTATTTCAAGTAACGATGCCGAAACATGCTGGAACGCAATCCGCTACGCGAATTTTGCTCTAGGCCAGAAGGATGAGGTAAAAGTGTTTTTCATGGGCAAGGGAGTTGAATATCAAAAGATCAGCACGGAGAAGTTTAATACTGTTGAACAGGCGGAGAAATTTATGCAATCCGGTGGTAAGATCTACGCTTGTGGTAGTTGCATAAAGTCTAGGGAACAGGAGAGCTCTGGCATGTGTCCGATCTCGACAATGAAAGATATGTACGATATAGTTAAAGAATCGGACAAAGTAGTAACCTTTTAAAGAGAGGTGAATATATGATAAGCATTTTGCTATATATCTTAATCGGCCTATTCGCGGGAGCTATAAGCGGCTTAATCGGCATAGGAGGAGGGATTGTCATTGTTCCCGCGCTTATTTATCTTTTTAGGTTTTCTCAGCACGCGGCGCAGGGGACAACTTTAGCGATGTTGATTCCGCCTATTGGCATACTGGCAGCTTTAACTTATTATAAACAGGGACATGTCAACCTTCCGGTGGCAGGATTTATATGTTTGGGATTTGTTATCGGCGGATTCTTAGGCGCAAAATTCGCGGTGGGTTTTTCGGAACCGGTGTTAAGAAAAATATTCGGCGCATGTCTTTTGGTTATTGCGAGTTATATGATTATCAAATAATTGAACTGGCGATGGGGTTCGCCGTTAACCGCCTCAACAGGCTGATAACTCCTATTGTAAGAAAGGAGGTATCAGTTTATGTTGAGGGTTTTATACATCGCAATCGGTGGCGCAGTTGGAGCGGTAATGCGCTATTGGCTTTCAGGGGTAACCCAGCGCATATTCAATGGCGGATTCCCCTGGGGCACGTTGAGTGTTAACTTGGTTGGATCTTTGATTATAGGTTTTTTGTGGGGGATGTTTGAATCAGTCGTTGTTTCTCAGAATGTGAAGATAATGATATTTATCGGTCTTCTCGGCTCTTTTACGACATTCTCCACGTTTTCACTGGAGAGTTTCCATCTTATTCGCGATGGCGAATACAATCTTTTCCTGATGAATACACTATCAAGCTTTCTTCTGGGAATAGTTTTGGTATTTGCCGGATATTTTATCAGCCAGTATTTATTTGCTTTGATAAGGAGGTAATAAAAATGAAGCTCCCGGAAGAAGGAACGTTATTGCGTATATTTTTTGGAGAATCTGATAAGCATAATCGAAAACCGCTTTATGAAGTGATTGTGACAAAAGCCCGGGAGTTGGGCCTTGCCGGTGCCACTGTTTTCAGGGGGATTATGGGCTTTGGCGCGGATAGCCGTATGCACAGCGCCAAGATATTGAGATTATCGGGCGATCTTCCTGTTGTGGTTGAAATTGTCGACACGGAGGAAAACATCGGCAAACTCTTGCCTTTTCTTGATGAGGCTGTGCAGGAAGGTTTAATCACCATGGAAAAAGTGAGAGTCATAAAATACCGGCACAAGTAGAGGGATAACGGATTAAAATGAAGAAATCTATTACAATTAAACCAATAGGGATGATCAATACGCCCTACAAAGAATCAAAGGGAATACCTATTCAGGGTAAGTTTAAAAGGGGAGTTTCCGGCACTGCCAGAATATTTCCTGAATATAAAGCGGGCTTAAAGGATATCGAAGGTTTTTCGCATGTTATCTTGATCTATCATTTTAACCGCTCGAAAGAGGAAAAGCTCACTGGCAAACCTTTTCTTGAGGATACAGAACACGGCATATTCGCGATACGCAGTCCGCACCGGCCGAACCATATCGGTTTTTCGATAGTTAAACTGGAAAGCGTCAAAGACTGCATCATTACTTTTTCGGAAGTCGATATTTTGGACGGCACACCTTTGTTGGATATCAAGCCTTATGTTTCACATTTTGACTCAAGAAAGAATGTGAAAAACGGCTGGCTCGAGAAACATTTTGAAAGCGGCGAGATCCCAAAGCGAGTAAAGTTGGAATAATTGAAGCATAGGGAGTAAAATTCACAAAAAAGTCACATAACTGTAACGCGGATTTCATTTATATTTTCTAAACTATTATCAATTGAGAGCGTTATGTGACTATAACCATTTAAGGAGAGATAAAAGTGGCTGGACAAAAAATTCTCGTAGTTGAGGATGATAAGCATATTTCCAAGCTTGTTAAATATAATTTAGAAAAGGCAGGTTTTGATTGCATTGTTACCGTAACCGGTGAGGATGCCTTGGAAGCCTTGGACCGGGAGTCAGTTGATTTGATAATACTAGATATCATGTTGCCTAAAATGGACGGCTTTGAAACATGTAGGCACATTAAGCAGGATAAAAAGTTGTCAGGCATTCCCATTATAATGCTTACGGCAAAAGGTGAAGAGGTAGATAAGGTGGTTGGTTTTGAGCTTGGGGCAGACGACTATGTTGTAAAACCTTTTAGCCCCAGAGAGCTTATCCTTCGCGTAAAAGCGATCTTAAAACGTGGGAAGCCCAAGGAAGAAGAAAAAGATATCTTAAGCGTTGATAAACTAACAATAGATATCCCGCGGCATAAAGTGACTGTTGATAAAAAAGAGATAAAGCTAACTCAGCTTGAATTTAAGCTGTTAGTCACCCTTATTAAAAGGCGGGGCCGGGTTCAATCAAGAGATGCGTTGCTTGAAGATGTTTGGGATATCGCTTCCGATGTTACCACACGTACCATAGACACGCATATAAAGCGCCTAAGAGAAAAATTGGGTAAGTCAGGAAAGTTAATTGAAACAGTAAGAGGTATCGGCTATAGATTCAACGAGGGAGATTAGATTTGAGAATAAACATCCAACATAAAATTGCCCTTATTTTTATAATAATCAGTGCGATTATTCTTTTAGGCGTATTCTTTTACCTAAGTAATAATCTGAAAGGCTATACCTATAACAGAATAAAAAGTAATGTATCTAAACAGATTGCATTATGTAAATCTTATTTATCCGATATCCCTTTGAAGGATATTGCTTCATACGATCTAGATGAAATAGCTGATAAAATAGGCCGTGATTTAGATCTGCGAGTTACCATTATTGGGCTTGATGGCACTGTATATGGCGATTCAGAGCTTGATGGCGACCATCTGCGAAGAGTAGAAAATCACCTCTATAGACCTGAGGTTCAACAGGCTCTTCAGTCAGGAATAGGTGAAAGCAGGCGATTCAGTACTACCATTAAAGAGGATTTTCTTTATATAGCTTCGGTATTTGATAAGAATGATACCAGGATGATTATTCGTTTATCTATCCCTCTATCTGAAATAGAGCAGTTGTTAAATCGCCTAGAACATACTCTAGGTTTTTCACTTTTAGCGGCTTTTATCCTGGCAGTATTAGTTAGCTACTTGGCTTCATATTTTATTTCCCGGCCGCTTAAAGAAATATCCTGGGCTTCACAAGACATCGCTCATGGCAATTACTCTAAGAAAATCTCCCTTTCATCAAATGACGAAATAGGAGACTTAGTCTCAGCCTTTAACTATATGTCAGAGCAAGTAAAAGCGCGCATTGAAGAAGTAAACGAAAGCAAATCCCGATTAGAAGCTGTTTTTTTAAGCATGTTTGAAGGAGTAATGGTAGTTGATGTTAGCGGTTCAATTTTGTTAATCAATAAGGCGTTAAAGACTCTTCTTAGGATTGAAGAAAATCCATTGGAGAGAAAACCCATAGAAGTAATACGTAATTTACAGATACAAGAGATTGTCGATAATACATTGCATTCTAATAATGGGCTTATCTCGCAAGAGATATCAACCCTTCTTCCAGAAGAGAAGGTTTTATTAGTACATGCAACTCCAATTAAGAAAGAAGGAAAGACGGAGGGTGCTGTATTAGTGTTCCATGACGTAACAAACTTAAGAAAGCTTGAAAAAGTACGTCAAGACTTTGTGGCTAATGTATCCCATGAGCTCAGGACTCCCATATCCAGCATCAAAGGGTATGCCGAGACCTTGTTGGAAGGAGCCTTAAAGGATAAAGAAAATGCTAAGGATTTTTTAAAGATTATTCTTTCTGATTCCAACCGCCTGGCAACCTTGATAGATGATCTTTTGAATCTCTCCAAGGTAGAATCAGGTAAGCTGGCCATGGAAACAAAACCTTATAAATTACTGCCTCTCGCAGAAAAGGTTGTAGCGAGTTTAAAAGGGCAAATAGATAATAAGTCAATCGTAATAAAGATGAATATCCCTAAAGATATACCGGATATCCTCGCCGATGAAACAAGGATAAAGCAGGTTTTACTCAACCTTATCGATAATGCTATAAAATACAATCATCCCAATGGAGAAATTTCAATAACAGCTTGCGAAATAAACAATTTCATCAAAGTCGACATTACCGATACCGGCATTGGTATTTCCGATAAAGATTTACCGCGGCTTTTTGAGCGTTTTTATCGTGTGGATAAAGCTCGTTCCCGGGAATTAGGCGGAACAGGGCTTGGTCTTTCCATAGTTAAACATATTATCTCTGCCCATCATGGCGAAGTTTCTGTTGAAAGTATATTAGGCCAGGGCTCCACGTTTAGTTTTACCATCCCTAAGGCATAAAGCCTTCTCTTTTCCCTCTTTTATATTTCACAAACAATTCACTTGTCCTTAATCTTTTCGTCACAGGCGTATTATATACTTTTGCTTGAAGAAAGGGAAAAAGGACAAATGAATGTCATTCTATGGTTATTAATTTTAATCTGTTTTGCTTCGATGGGGTATCTTTATTATCGCTTTTGCCAGAATACCGCCGCCGAGTTTTTGAATAGATTAAAAAATCAAAAGCAAAAGGAGGTGAGAAACTAAATGCAAGGGGTGGTAAAAACTATGTCAAGCCTGCAAAGTGATTTTGTTGCGAGTTCTCTGCGTTCGCAACTCGTTACTCTACAGAACATATTGAATGACATCGAAAGTTCGCAAAGCATCGAAGATGTTTATGTGGAAGGATCATTGAGGCGTGTAGAAAAAGAACTTTGCCGACTTAGGAAATTTTTTAGTAGCAATTAAAAAGGAGGGTTTAAAAATGAGGAAGATTTCTTTTGTTATGATTGTTGGAATGTTGCTGAGCTTATTCAGTTCACAACAGCTTTATGCAGGAGAGATTGATGTTTTGGTGGATAAGTTAGTGGAAAAAGGATTCCTTACTCCTGTTGAGGCACAAATAGTTTTAGACGAAACGAAACATGAGGTTGCCAAAGAAGTAGCGAAAGGGGAATCGTACGCGCTTCCTAAGTGGGTTCAAAATATTAAATTCAAAGGAGACTTAAGGACTCGCTATCAATGGGAAAAGCAAAAAGGCAGCGAAGAACGGCACAGAGGACGTATTCGCTTTAGATTGGGATCTGAGATGAAAGTCACTGAAGGCCTTAAGGTTGCCGCAGGGCTTGCGACAGGAGGGACGGATCCTCGCTCGACAAATGAGACCTTGGATAATACCTTTGAAACGCCTGATATAAGGTTAGATTATGCTTATGCTCAATATGTGCCTGTATCATGGCTCACCCTTATGGGTGGAAAAATCAAGGGTATGCCTTTCTGGACGCCATCTGATCTTTTATGGGATTCTGATATTAATCCTGATGGAGCTGCCATCAACTTATATCACGGATTATCTTCAAATATAGATGGCTTCTTCAACGCAGGATTGTTTATTTTGGATGAGGCAAGCAGTGATACTTCAGATCCTTTTATGTACGTATTACAACCGGGTGTCGATATCAAGCTTAATGATGATATTAATCTAAAGACAGCCGTTGCTTATTATGGTTTTGATAACATAAAGGGAAGCACGCTTGATCATTCAAGCGGTACAAATTCTTTGTCCGGAAGTGGCTTGCAGTACAATTATGATTCTCTTGGCGTAAGCACTGAATTAGGATTTAAGAATCCTTTAGGTATAGAAGCTTTGCCTTATTTTGCTTTGATTGGTGAATACGTAAACAACTTTGATCCTTCTAGTGATAATGATGGTTTTTTAGTTGGTTGTGCATTTGGAGATAAGAAAGTAGGCAAAAAAGGGCAATGGCAGGGTAAGTACCTTTATAGGCGTTTAGAAAGAGATGCTTTTCTTGATACTTTTCCAGACTCAGATTTCTATGGTGGCGAAACTAACGCAAAAGGTCACGAAGCAATATTCCAATATGGACTGCTTGATAACGTAATATTGGGACTTGACTACTATTATTCTGAGCCTATTAAGGGAGTTACAAGGAATGAAGAGCATCTTTTCCAAACAGACATAGTATTCAAATTCTAATGGACATGCAATCAAAATAAATTTGCAGAGAATTACCATGTTTGTCACACAATTGTCACAATTAAATATTAATATATTATTGAAAAGGAGGAAAACGTCATGAAGAAACATATTAGAAATTTAGTTTTGCTGGTGAGTGTATTAAGTTTCGCGGTTACTAATGTATTTGCTCAAGAAATGATTCAGGTTAAAGGGTCAGACACATTGATCAACCTGGTGCAAAGATTATCAGAAAGTTACATGGAGGAGAACCCGGGCAAATTTATTGCCGTTACCGGAGGCGGTTCGGGGACGGGAATCGCCGCATTAATTAATGGTAAGTGCGATATCGCGAACGCATCGCGTCTTATGAAAGATAAAGAGATCGCCCAGGCTCAAGATGGCGGTATTAATCCAAAAAGAATCGTTGTTGCGATAGACGGATTATGCGTTATCACTAACTTAAAAAACCGAACCAATAAGCTTACCGTGGATGAAGTGGGTAAGATTTTCCGTGGGGAGATTACTAACTGGAAAGAGATAGGTGGGGATGATGTATCAATTACTCTCTATGGCAGGCAATCAAATTCAGGAACGTACGAATTCTTAAAGGACGTGGTTTTAAAGGGTGACTATTCGTCAAGAATGAGAAGGATGAATGGGAATGCCCAAATAGTTGAGGCCGTAAAACAAGATATATCGGGAATAGGTTATGTCGGCGTAGGCTATGTAAAGGAAGAAAAAGGATTAATAGTTCTTGATATTGCAGCTAGCGCAGGTGGAGAATACAGCAGTCCTCTTAACCTTAATGATGTAAAAACAGGAAAATATCCGATTACAAGGCCCTTAAATCAATACATCAATGGTACACCTAAGGGTGATGCGCGTGATTTTATTCTTTTTGAGTTGAGCGAAGAAGGGCAGAAAATAGTTGAAGAAGAAGGATTTTTTTCTCTGCCTGATGAATATAGCGAATTCAATAATAAAGCACTGGGCATATAAGAACACTAGAGGGAAAGAATTTGACCAATTTAAAAGAAAGAATTATCCACGGTGTTTTTCTGATTAATGGGCTATTGGTTGTGATGGTGCTTTTAGGGATCTTTGGGTTGCTTGTTTTTACCTCAATCCCAGCATTTAAAGAGATACGCATAGGAGAATTTCTATTTAGTACCAACTGGAACCCTACTTCCTATGTAAAGCCAGCCTACGGGATTGTTCCTATGCTTGTCAGCACTTTTATGGTTACCTTGGGGGCGCTGTTTATCGCAATTCCTTTAGGTATAGGCACGGCAGCTTATTTATCGGACGTAGCCAACCAACGTGTCAGAGAAATCGCTAAACCTATTATTGAAATATTGGCAGGAATCCCTTCGGTTGTTATAGGATTTCTAGGCATTGTTTTAGTGGGTCCTTTTATTTCTAAGATATTTGGGCTACATAACGGATTAAATGCTCTTAACGGAGCAATCCTTTTAGCTGTTATGGCTCTTCCAACGATAATCAGCTTATCCGAAGACGCACTCAAAAGCGTTCCTAAAGCCTATCAGCATGCCTCATTGGCTTTAGGCGCGACACATTGGCAAACACTTGTAAAAGTGAAAATTCCTGCTGCTTTATCTGGAATAATCGCCGCGGTGATGCTTGGAATGGGAAGAGCCATAGGTGAGACGATGACCGTTCTGATGGCAACCGGATGCGCTCCGGCTATGCCGAGAAGCTTTTTGGATTCTGTTCGCACAATGACTTCGACTATCGCTATTGAATTAGGCGAGGTGCCTTACAATACGACGCACTACTACGCGCTTTTTGGTGTGGGATTGACTCTTTTTATTATTACTTTCTTAGTGAATATGGTTTCGGACATTATCCTACATAGACACGAGAGGCTTATGAAATGAACAAAAAACACTTTAAAGAACTTATGGGATTTATATTGCTCAAGATTTGCATAAGCATTATCGGTTTAATACTGATAATCATACTTTACGATATTATAAGTAAAGGCGCTGGAAAAATATCTTGGGAGTTCCTTACATCTATGCCCAGAAAAGGAATGACAGAAGGCGGTATATTACCTGCTATCGTAGGTACAGTTATGGTTACGGCAATTACCGCGATTCTATCAGTCCCCTTAGGTATGGGTTGTGCCATTTATCTCAATGAATACGCTAAAGATAATAAGATAACAAGATTGATCCGAATGTCGATACGAAACCTCTCTGGGGTTCCTTCGATTGTATACGGTTTATTTGGAGTAGTACTTTTTGTGCAATTGATGCATATCGGAACATGTATCTTAGCGGCAGGGTTGACATTAGGCTTAATGACCTTGCCATGGACAATTACCGCAAGCGAAGAAGCATTAAAGAATGTGCCAAATTCATATAGAGATGGAGCATTAGCTTTGGGGGCTTCAAAATGGCAGGCTATTAGGACGAATGTTTTGCCGTATGCGATTCCCGGTATGCTTACGGGGACTATTCTAGGATTAGCTCGAGCAGCCGGAGAGACAGCTCCAATATTATTTACCGGAGCAGCGTTTTATCTGCCTTTTCTACCAAAATCCTTGTTTACGCAGTTTATGGCGTTACCCTATCATCTTTATATAATGTCAACGCAACACCACGCAATAGCGAAGGTAAGACCAATTGCTTATGGAACAGCACTTGTATTGATAGTATTAGTTTTTACGATGAATTTGTCAGCAATAATCCTAAGGTATCAATTAAGGAAGCGCAGACTGGAGTAGGAAATAATGGATGTTAAGATAAAATCGGAGAATCTTAATTTTTATTACAATGAAGTACAAGCTTTAAAAGATATTTCTATGGATATCTTGCCGAACAAAGTTGTTGGCATTATAGGGCCTTCAGGGTGCGGGAAATCCACTTTTTTACGTAGCATAAACCGTATGAATGATGTTATCTTCGGTGCCAAATCTGAAGGTAAGCTCCTGATAGATGGGAAGAATATTTATGATCCTGACGTTGATGTTGTTCAAATTAGAAGAAGAGTGGGAATGGTTTTCCAAAAGTCCAACCCATTTCCTAAAACAATTTTTGATAATGTTGCGTATGGCCTAAGAGTAAACGGAATAAAAGATAAGGAGTATGTTATCCAAAAGGTGGAAAAGAGCTTAAAAGACGCGGCCCTTTGGAATGAAGTGAAAGACAGGTTTTCCAAAAGCGCTTTTGATTTATCCGGCGGACAACAGCAGAGATTGTGTATTGCCAGAGCGTTGGCAGTCGAACCCGAAGTATTGTTGATGGATGAACCAGCTTCCGCGTTGGATCCTACAGCTACGCTGAAGATAGAAGAGCTAATTCAAGAATTAAAAAAGAAATACACGATTATAATAGTTACTCACAATATGCAACAAGCAGCGCGCATATCTGATTATACAGCTTTCTTTATGATGGGAGAGTTGGTAGAATATGATATTACAAGCAAAATTTTTACTAAGCCATCCAAGAAAATTACCGAGGATTATATAACAGGAAGATTTGGATAAAAAAAAGGAGTTTTTATGAAGAGACATTTTGATGAAGATTTAAAAAAATTAAATACGGATATTCTAAAAATGGCTACACTTGCGGAAGAGGCAATCTTTAAATCGATAGAGGCCTTAAAGAACAGAGATAAAGAATTGGCGCAATCCGTAATCCAGGAAGACAAAAGCGTTGATGAACTGGAATTAACCGTAGAAGAAATTGCCATTGATCTTCTGGCCTTGAAACAGCCGCTGGCACGAGATTTAAGGTTTATCACTACAGGAATGAAAATCAATGCCGAACTGGAAAGAATAGCGGATCTTGCTGTCAATATCGCTCAGCGTGTTCTTGAACTCTCAGATAAACCGATATTGAAACCTCTTATTGATATTCCTAAACTGACCGATGTTGCAAGAAAAATGGTAAAAGATGTTATTGATGCTTTTGTCAATAGTGATGAAACCTTAGCAAGAAAAGTAATACTTTCCGATTCGGAGGCTGATAATTTGAGGAATTTAATTCAGGAAGAGCTCATCAATGATTATATGAGTAAGGATGCTTCAACCGCTACCCGGGCAGTTCCGCTTCTTCTAATAGCCCGCCATTTAGAAAGGATTTGTGACCACGCAACCAACATTGCTGAAGATGTTATATATATGGTTCAGGCCAAGGTCGTGAAACACCATCCGGAGAAGCTCAAAAATAATAAATAACAATCGTTCCGCCGATCCCAAATTTTAATTTTTATTGACAATCAGATGATTGAGTTGTACAATATAGCAAATTGGCTATATAGAGCTGACAAAAAAATGAATCATTTATTAATTAGAGATTTAGACAAAACAGTAAAAGCCTCGGCAGACGCTAACCGTATAAGAATTCTGTGTATGTTGCAGGACAAAAAGATGTGTGTCTGCGAGATCGCTTTCGTATTAAATATTGCCCAGCCCAGCGTGTCCAGGCATCTTAAGAAATTGAAAGCGGCGGGGTTTATCTCCAGTGAAAATGAGGGATTGTGGACGAATTATTATTTATGCCCTCAAAACTCTTACGCGAAGAATTTTATCAGGAATTTGAATTCATGGATTATTTCCGATGAAATTATTGCTCAGGATAAAAAGAAAGCCGATAAGGCGGATAGAGAAAAGCTCTGCTGTCCGCCTGCCCCGTTAAAGAAAGAATAATCTCTAACGGGGTAATTTTTTTTACCTTTTTACATAGCAAATCCGCTATTTAGGAGACGTTTTCATGAAAGAATCAAGGAAGTTCTTATTAATGGTTGCGGCATTCCTGGCATGTTTTTACCTGCCGGTTGAGCTTTTGCCTTTCAGAAATCCTATATTTGAGGCATTGGCGCTGGTTCGGTGGTACGCGAGAGAACATGTCTTGCTTTGCCTTGTACCCGCTTTTTTTATTGCCGGAGCTATTTCCGTTTTTGTCAGTCAGGCTTCAGTAATCAAATATTTCGGTGCTAAAGCTAATAAATTTCTTGCTTACAGTGTTGCTTCTGTTTCAGGGACAATACTCGCGGTTTGTTCATGCACTGTTTTGCCGTTATTCTCCGGTATTTATAAGAGGGGGGCTGGTTTGGGGCCCGCTACTGCTTTTCTCTATTCAGGGCCCGCAATAAATGTATTGGCTATCATCATGACCGCCCGGATACTGGGCTGGGAACTTGGCCTTGCCAGAGCCGTAGGAGCGATCCTTTTTAGCGTTGCCATAGGGCTTCTCATGCATTTTATTTTTATTAATGAAGAAAGGGTGCGCCACGCGACAGGCGATTTTGTTGCCGGTGATATAAAAGAGGGAAGGCCCCTCTTTCAAAATGCGCTATACTTTGCCTCCATGGTCGGATTCTTGGTATTCGCCAACTGGTCAAAGCCGGAAGGGGCCGCAGGGCTTTGGGCCGTTATTTACTCTGTAAAATGGTATATTTCAGCGGGTTTTCTCGTGCTTATAGGTATAATGCTTGTCCGCTGGTTTAAAAAGGAAGAAATTACGAATTGGGTTTCCGCCTCATGGACATTTGCCAAGCAGATAATGCCGCTTCTGCTTGTAGGCGTAGTTGTAGCTGGATTACTTTTAGGACGGCCGGGACATGAAGGGTTTATCCCGTCATGGATAATCGCAAAAGCTGTGGGCGGTAATTCCCTACTATCTAATTTCCTTGCTTCAATTGTTGGTGCTTTTATGTATTTCGCCACACTTACTGAAGTTCCGATATTACAGGGCCTTATCGGTTCAGGTATGGGCAAAGGGCCTGCCTTAGCACTTCTTTTAGCCGGACCCGCGCTCAGTTTACCGAACATGCTTGTTATACGAGGTGTTATAGGCACAAAGAAAACCATCGTTTACGTCAGTCTTGTTGTGGTCATGGCAACGATAAGCGGAATATTATTCGGAGTTATTGTCAGTTAAAGGAGGAATTGCTATGAAGATTGAAATATTAGGAGTAGGGTGCCCTAAATGCAAACAGCTTACGGCGAACGCTGAGGCGGCTGTGAAAGAATTAAATATTCAAGCCGAGATTGGCAAGGTCACGGACATTGATAAGATTACCGAGTACGGTGTCATGATGACGCCCGGGCTTGCCATTGACGGCAAGGTGGTTTCATCCGGGAAAGTTCTCAATAAGAATGAAATCAAATCAATCCTTTCAGGAGGCGGATGTGAGAAAAATAATTCAGGTTCTTGCGGTTGTTACGGCAATTAGCGCTGGATCTTTCGCTTTTGGTCAATCAAGTCCGCAGGCGAAAGTCATCGCTTATTATTTCCACGGTTCATTTCGGTGTTTTACCTGTACCAACATGGAGAAATTCACAAGAGATGCCATTGAGACGAATTTCAAGGACGCTCTTGCTTCAGGCAATCTTGAGTTTAAGGCGGTTAATGTCGAGGAGCGTGGCAACGAGCATTTTGTGGATGATTATAAGCTGTATACCAAGTCGCTCATTCTTTCGCTGGTCAAAGACGGCAAGGAAGTTAAATCAAAAAATCTTGATAAGATTTGGGAGCTTGCCCGCAATAAACAAAAGTTTATGGATTACGTGACCGGCGAGCTAAGCGAATTTATGAAGGACACACAATAATGGAGTTGTTAATCGCTTTCGGTTCTGCTTTATGGCTGGGGATATTGACTTCTATCAGCCCATGTCCTTTGGCTACAAATATCGCGGCGGTGTCATTTCTTTCAAAAAAGATTGCTCACCCATTTATGGTTTTCGTTTCAGGGCTTGGTTATACGCTGGGCAGGATGGTTGCTTATGCGGCGCTTGGATGGGTAATTATCAGTTCTCTTTTGAGCATTCCGCAGGCCGCGCAGTTTTTGCAAAAATATATGGTCAAAGCCTTGGGGCCTATTTTGATAATTACGGGTCTCATTTTATTGGAAGTTATTAAGCTTAAATTATCTGGATTTACGTTATCACAAAAACATCATAACAAACTCGTTGAATCCGGAGCGCCAGGGGCTTTTCTTTTAGGATTGATTTTCGCGTTAGCTTTTTGTCCGGTTTCAGCGGGGCTGTTTTTCGGCAGTCTCATTCCTTTGGCGCTCAATAGTGAAGTCGGGACATTATTGCCATTTGTCTATGGAGTAGGGACAGGTCTGCCGGTGCTTATATTTGCATTAGCTATTGCTTTAGGGGTTACCTCTCTGAGCCATTGGTTTCACCGGATCACGAAAATTGAATTTTACACTCGAAGAATTACAGGGATTATCTTTATTTTTGTTGGATTGTATTATTCCGGAATTCATATCCTGAAGTTATTTTAGGAGAGAAGAATCGATGGAGCATGTTATTCACGAGGAACGCCGGTTAGGCTTATTTGAAAAATATCTTACCGGCTGGGTTTTGCTTTGCATCGCGCTGGGAATACTACTTGGCAAAGTGTTTCCACAGGTCGCTGTCGCTCTCGATAGGATTTCGATTTATCAAGTATCCATCCCCATCGCAATTTGTCTGTTCTTTATGATGTATCCCATCATGGTCAAAATTGATTTTGCCGAAGTTATAAAGGCAGGCAAGACCCCTAAGCCGGTAATTCTTACCCTCATTGTCAATTGGTGCATAAAGCCGTTTACGATGCTTATTATCGCATGGTTATTTCTGGGGTTATTGTTTAAAGGATGGCTTCCGGGAATGGAGGTTGTAAAGGGAGGAGCCCAGGTAGAATTGTTCAGGTCTTATATTGCAGGATGTATTCTGCTTGGCATAGCGCCTTGTACCGCCATGGTATTAATCTGGGGACATCTTGCCAAAGGTAATGACGGCCATACACTTGTCATGGTAGCTATAAATTCCCTCACAATGCTGTTTCTTTATGCCCCATTAGGCGGCTGGCTCTTAGGCGTAAACAAGATGCCTATACCATGGCAGACAATTGTTTTATCGGTGATTATTTATGTCGGGTTACCGCTGTTCTTAGGATACCACTCAAGAAAATGGATTATCGCCAAAAAGGGATTTAAATGGTTTGAAGAGAAATTTTTGCATTATCTGACGCCGATTTCAATAGGAGCGTTGCTTTTAACGCTAGTGTTGCTTTTCTCATTTAAGGGGGAGTTAATCATTAATCAACCCCAGGTTATCTTTCTTATCGCTATCCCACTTTTTATCCAAACATGTTTTATTTTCGCCATAACATACGGGATGGCAAAATGGTTAAAGCTATCCTATAGGGATGCGGCCCCGTCAGCCTTGATAGGAGCGAGCAATCACTTTGAGGTAGCAATCGCTACTTCAACGATTCTTTTTGGATTTTCTTCGGGGGCGTCTTTAGCCACAGTTGTAGGTGTCTTAATTGAGGTGCCGGTTATGCTGATGCTGGTCAAAATTTGTTTAAGTACGAAAAGCTGGTTTGTTTAGGGAAGGGGATACTATGGATAAAAAGAAAGTTTTATTTATTTGTGTGCATAATTCAGCGCGGAGCCAAATGGCGGAGGCGTTTCTCAAAAAATACGGCGGAGATCGCTTTGAGGTCGAGAGCGCGGGGCTTGAGCCGGGCAAATTGAATCCTATAGTTGTTGAGGCCATGAAGGAAGCCGAAATTGATATATCGCAAAATAAGACCAAAAGCGTCTTTGATTTCTATAAACAAGGAAAACAATACGATTATGTAGTAACAGTCTGCGATGAGTCGCAGTCGGGCGCGTGCCCGGTATTCCCAGGCAAGGGTAAGCGACTTCACTGGGGGTTTGATGATCCTTCGGGATTTGATGGGTCGCGTGAAGAAAAATTGAGACAGACACGCGTAGTAAGAGATGCGATAAGAGATCGGGTCAAGACATGGCTTAGGGAGTTTTAACGGTATAGTTCCCGCTAAAATCTCTGTTCTACAAAACCGAACACTTGTTCTATATCATAGAACACCCTGTCGCAAAACTTGCATACTTTTTGCGACAACACACTACCGTCATCCCCGCCCCCGCTTTCGCGGGGATAAACTCCAGCGGGGACCCATTTGTCACAAATAATATGCACTTTTTGTGACAAAGTAACTCCTCATGCACTCGTACAAATTATCTATATTTATCTATAACTAGTGATATTTTGTACAATTTCTGCAAAAAAGCCTTTCCAACCCACACCAAAGAAAACCCTTGACATTAATGTTCAGTTAGCGTATATTGTTCAGTAGTTACTGAACAATAAAAAGGAGTGAACATTATGAATAACCATACAAATGGAACAAATATTTTTGCCGATAAGGCGACCATTATCTTAAGAAAAATGCTGTCTGATCCTGAAAAGAAATGGGTTACGCGCGACTTTACAGGTGATGACGGGGTAAGCCTTGGAATGGCGCAAGGAGCGCTTGAAGCCATGGAGAAGAAGGGTTATATTGAGCGGGTCAAACGCGGCCCCGATAGCCACGCACTTCTTACGAACAAAGATAAGCTTATCAGCGATTGGGTCGCAGAGTACCAATTTGAATTAAACAAAGTCGATACCTATTATTCTCCGGACAAAAATATCTTATCAAAGCTTAAGGATTATCTACAAGATAAGTCATACGCGCTTACGCTTCATTCCGGAGCCAATCTGATGACTTCCTTTGTAGCCACAGATCAGGTCTATCTGTATTTTTATCCTGAAGACTGGAATAAGGATATTCTCGAGTTGCGCCAACAGCTTGATTTAAAGGAACTCGTAAGGGGCGGTAATGTTCATATTATCCGTCCGTATTACAAAATAAGCGCATTTTATGGCGCCCAGACAATAAAAGGATATAAGGTTGTTTCTAATTTGCAGCTTTATCTGGACCTCTACAACTTTAAACCTCGCGGCCGTGAGCATGCACAACACCTTAAAGAATATCTGCAAGAGAAGGGAAAGAATTTGTATGAATCTTGAGAAAATCGAAGCCGTATTTTTCAATGTGCTTGAAGATATAAGCGATTATCTTCCGGATCTCACCCTTGTTGGAGGGTGGATGCCGTATGTTTACTCAAATTATCTTTGGAAGAAATCAGTTCGCAATCCGGTAGTTACGGTTGACATAGATTTTGGCGTGGATGAATCTGTTAGCGGAAAATATCCAAAGACAATTTTTGAAACACTCTCTTCATTAGATTACAAAGAACGTCATCCGAAGATGGACAGGCTATTTCCTGTTGTGCTGTATAAAGAGAAAATCCCGGTAGAATTTATTACATATCCTGCCGTTGATATTAAGGCAATCGAGAAGATGGTCGGCCAGCAAATTCAGATAAACAAGATAGAAAAATTTGATTTTCTCTTAAAGCACAGGATTCCGGTAAGCATTCAAACTAAAAAAAAGAGCAAAACCTATACTTTGAATTGCCCGAGACCATCAGCTTTTTTATATCACAAGGGCGCAACTTTTATTGATAGAGAGAACCAAGAGAAACAGGCCAAAGATTTATATTATATGTATTTCATTTTGCGCTATGCGCCTGATATTGATGTGATTTTGCAGGAAGTATCCCAGTATAAACAAAAGGGATATTTAGTAAATACCGCGGATAACATAAATAAATTTTTCGAAAGGGTCTCAAGCCAGGGCTGTCTTCTAATAGAGCAGGAAAACGGCCCCGACGAATTCATTCACGACGTGCGGCAGGATATTTTTGATAGATTTAAACGCCTAAGAGATGTATTGCAAGGGACTATCAAGTGAAAGTCTACGCCGTCGGAGATATTCACGGCGCTTACAAGGCGCTCATACAGTGTTTTAAGCGCTCAGAATTCGACTATAAGAAAGACCGCTTGATAGTGATGGGGGATGTTTGCGATGGGTATCCGGACGTTAAACAGTGCATCGATGAACTTTTGAAGATTAAACACTGCGATCTGGTCATTGGCAATCATGATATGTGGGCGCTGGATTGGGCGCTTAAAGGTGATAAGCCGGAGATATGGACAAGCCAGGGCGGTGACCGGACTATGGCCTCTTATAACGGCGGTCCTATGCCGCAGGCGCATATTGATTTCTTGAAGAATGGCCAGCTTTGGATCGAACGCGATGAACAAATCTTTGTGCATGGAGGATTCAATACGGATCTATTACTTAAAAGCCATAGCGTGGATGCTTTGGTCTGGGATAGAACCCTTCTTGATATGGCTTGGAAGATGGAAATAGCTAGCCGTAAACGTCAGTTAGGTAAGTATAAGGATATATTTGTCGGCCATACGACAACAGAGCTTTACAATACACTACAGCCGATTCATGTATGTAATGTCTGGAATATTGATACCGGCGCAGGCTGGTCAGGAAAACTTACGATTATGGATGTTGATACAAAGAAATACTGGCAGTCGGACTTATCACCGGATTTATATGGTGGGACGCCGGATAATTTGTAAATTTTATTCCGGACATTATTTCGGACATTTATCGGCCATTTCGGACAATTGAAAGATGAGCCTAAGGGGACATAAAAGGGACAAATAAGCAGGATCTTATTATGAACTACTGGTGGACAGCAGATTATCACTTTTCGCATTTCAATATCATTCGCTATTGCGAGCGGCCTTTTAAAACGGCTGAAGAAATGAATAGGGTGATTATCCGCAAACATAACGAGAGGGTGAAACCCGAAGATACGGTATTCTTTCTGGGTGATTTTATCTTTAAGGGCGGGAAAGAAGGCGGAGAAGAGAGGTATCGTGAGTTTGAGAAGAAACTAAACGGGAAGTTTATTTTCATCAAGGGTAATCACGACCGTAACAACAGCCTTAAGACGATCATTACAAAGATGTATATTCACTACGGCTCAAAGGATATCTGCATGACGCACCGTCCGGAGAATGCTGACCCGGACGTGCCGCTTAATTTCTGCGGCCATGTTCATCAGCATTACAAGATAAAACGCCTGAATGACAAGTCCTTAATCGTGAACCTTTCGGTTGAGGTTTGGAATTATTATCCGGTCTCATTTAATGAGATAAGCTCCGCTGTTTCAGCGTTTAAGAGGGAAGAAAGAAAAGCTGAGGTGGTTGAGGCTAATACAGGACATAAAGAATGACGAAAAAAACTTTTAGACATTCAGCAGGGTTTGGGAAAAGGATTGAATATTGGGTTATCGGCCTGATGCTTAAAGAAGGGATTGATGTTTATGTGCCTTTAGTCGATGATGATGCGATCGACGCGGTTATAAAGAAACCTGATGGAACGTTTATTGAAGTTCAAATAAAGGCAAGGTCTAAAACCGTTAAAATGGGAGATGGAGCTCTATTTGCGGCCATTACACATGAGGCGCGTAAAGATTATTACTTTGTGTTTTATTCTGAACGCTTGGATACTTTTTGGATAATGTCATCAGAGGAATTCATTAAGGAATCTGTTCAAAATAAATCAGGCAAAAATGCCGGATTAAGATCGATCTGGTTTAATGGTAAACGCAAAAATAAAGAAACAGGCGAGTACAAAGAACATATTCATGAACGTTTCAAAAAATATGTAGTAAAAGATTTCTCAAGATTTAAATAAATTTTTGTGAGGAGAAGAGAAAATCTATGACCATAAATTTTAAAGAAAGAGCAAATTTTATCTGGAGTATTGCTGATCTTCTGCGAGGTGATTATAAGCAGTCGGAATACGGTCGGGTGATTTTGCCGCTCACGGTCCTGCGTCGCTTGGATTGCGTACTTGAACCAACAAAAGAGAAGGTTTTGTCGTATCTTCCACAGGTTAAAAGCTTATCCCCGGGAGCTGCTGAAACCGTTCTAAAGAAAAAGGCGAAGTTGTCTTTCTACAATAAGAGCAAGTTTGATTTTCGAAAGCTAATCGCTGACCCGAATGATATCGCCGCTAATCTCAGAAATTACATCAATGGGTTTTCCAAAAATGCCCGCAGTATCCTAGAACACTTCAATTTTGATGACCATATTGAGCGGCTCGATAAATCTAACCTATTGTATATGGTTGTTAAGCGCTTTGCCGATGTGGATTTGCATCCCGAAGCAGTTGCTAATATTGAAATGGGTTATATTTTTGAGGAGCTTATCCGGAAATTCGCCGATCTTTCCAATGAGACAGCGGGGGAACATTTCACGCCTCGAGAGGTTATCAGGCTTATGGTTAATATCCTTTTTTTAAATGACAAAGAGATTCTTACAAAGAAAGGTATTGTTAAGACGCTCTTTGATCCTGCCTGCGGAACTGGCGGCATGCTTTCCGTGGCAGAAGAGTATCTGCGCGAGCTCAATCCAGATGCGGATCTGCGAGTGTTCGGGCAAGAGCTCAATCCTGAATCGTACGCCATTTGCAACTCTGACATGCTCATCAAGGGACAGAATACGGAGCATATCAAGTTTGGCAATTCCTTCACCCAAGATGGGCTTAAAGACGAAAAATTTGATTATATGTTGAGCAATCCTCCTTTTGGCGTGGAGTGGAAGAAAATTAAAGACGAGATCACCAAAGAATATGAACAATTGGGTTTTTCCGGGCGTTTCGGTGCAGGGCTCCCGCGTATCAGCGACGGTTCATTTCTCTTTCTTCAGCACATGATTTCTAAGATGCGTCCGGAAGATGGCGGCGCACGGCTCGGGATTGTTTTTAACGGATCTCCCTTGTTTTCAGGTGGGGCCGGAAGCGGTGAAAGCGAAATCCGCAAATGGATTATCGAGCATGATATGCTTGAGGCAATTATTGCCTTGCCAGATCAGCTTTTTTATAACACAGGCATATCGACTTACATATGGATAGTTACCAATCGCAAAGAGAAAGAACGCAAAGGCAAAATTCAGCTTATCAATGCGGTTGAGTTTTTTGTCAAAATGGCCCGCAGCCTCGGGAATAAACGCAATGAAATTAGCGATGAGCATATCGCTAAAATTACTAAGATTTACGGAGAGTTTAAGCAGGGAGAATACTGTAAAATATTTCCCAATAAATATTTTGGCTATACGCGCGTAACAGTTGAGAGGCCTTTACGTCTTAATTTCCAGATATCCAAGGAGCGGATGGATAGGCTTAGCGAGCAGAGTGTTTTTATTAATCTCGCTAAGTCTAAGAAGAAAGGCAAAGCTGGTTTGAAGGAAGCTGAAGAAGGCGAAAAACTGCAAAAAGAGATTAAAACTATGCTTTCGCAGATGGACGCATCCAAGGTTTACAAGAACAGACAGCAATTTATAGAGGCTATTGAAGAAGCAATTAACAAAAGGGAACTTAAGGTCAAAGCGCCGGTTATGAAAGCCATCATGGACGCTCTTTGTGAGCGTGATGAAACTGCTGACGTTTGTTTAGATAAAGATGGAAAGCCAGAGTCTGATACAGAATTGCGCGATTGTGAAAATGTTCCCTTGCTTGAGGATATCGATGCCTATTTCAAGCGTGAAGTCCTACCTCATGTGCCGGATGCATGGATGGACAGGAGCAAAGACAAGGTTGGCTATGAGATTAATCTTACCAAAGAGTTTTATAAATACAAACCGTTAAGGTCGCTTGAAGATATTCGCAAAGATATCCTGGCTTTGGAGAAAGAGACCGAAGGACTGATGGATCAGGTGTTGGAATAATGTTTATCAGGAGATTTATAAAAAGTACGCCTAGTTTTTATATTATGGTGATGATACTCCTTGGCGTTATTTGCTTTATTGTGGCCAAATATGTTCACGGAGATCTTAAGTCAAACTTGATAGCTGAGGTCATAGGAGCAGCTATCACGGTTATTATTATCGGTGGCTTATTAAGGATTTGGTATCCCCCACCCACCAAAACGATGTCTAAGTTTTTAATTCCTATGTTGCAGTATTACCTTTTTGGCTATGTGCGTAGTTTAGGATTTTTATTGCAATATCGCTTTGATAATACAGGGTTCAAAGGCATGAGTCCTATTGATCTTAGCACCTATGGTGTTTTCTTGGAGAGAAATCTGAACGGATTAAAACAGCATCTCGAACAGAGAAATAATACGAACTATACGCGAGCTGAATTACAACAGATGAAAAGAATGTTTCAGGCCTTTCATAATGCTATAAACGAATTTGTTATTCGTTACGGGAACCATTTGGACGACGATCTTCTCAATTTGCTCTACCAAATACGGCATATATGCGAGTATCAGGTTTTCTATACAGGTGCCTTCTCATTAGAAAATGAATCGCCTGATGAAGTAGTTTGCATGGGGCAAGATATATCGAATGAGCCTATGAAGAATGTTTTAATATTGATTGAAAAGATAATGACTAAGATTAAAGACGGTACTGTACTCAAAACTGAACCGCTACCCATTTAGTGAAATGAAAAAATATCCGTCATATAAAGATTCGGGAATTGAGTGGATTGGACAAGTGCCAAAGGATTGGCAGGTTAATCGTTTGAAAACGGTTTGCACTTTTACCTATGGAGATTCTTTGACAAATGAGGATCGAGTTGAAGGCGGTATTCCGGTCTTTGGTTCAAATGGAATTGTCGGCTATCACAACAAAGCGATTACGCATAAGCCATGCATTGTCATTGGACGCAAAGGTTCATATGGTAAAGTTAATTTTTCACAAGCAGAGTGTTTCCCTATCGATACTACTTACTTTGTTGACGACCGTTCAGCAAAATGTGATTTGAAATGGCTTAATTATGTTTTGCCGCTTTTAGAGCTCGATAAGTTTTCTAAGGACACTGGGGTTCCGGGGCTTAATCGGGAAGATGCGCATGACAAAAGAGTGCCAGTGCCTGAAAATAATGTTCAAAAAGTTATTGCTGAATATCTCGACCGCAAGACCGCGCAGATTAATGACCTTATTGCTAAGAAAAAGCGGATGATTGAGCTTCTCAAGGAGGAGCGCACAGCGATTATCAATCAGGCGGTTACCAAAGGGCTTGATCCTAACGTGGAGATGAAAGATTCTAACACCGAATGGCTAGGAGAGATTCCGAAGCATTGGGAGGTGAAAAAACTAAAATATCTTGTTGATAAAGTTCAAACAGGAATAACGCCACCTTCAGAACGTACTGACTATTATGATGACGGTGACATTGATTGGTATACGCCAGGCGATTTTCAAGAGTCGATTCGGTTAAAAAATTCTTTTCGAAAAATCAATAGATTAGCTATCGAAGAAGGAGTTGCGAGAATATTCCCGCCGCTCTCTGTCTTATTAATCGGAATTGGAGCTACGTTGGGTAAAGTCGGTATCATTGAAAAGCTATCAAGTTCTAACCAGCAGATAAACGCTATAACATTTTCGGATAAATTCAATCCATTTTTTGGTGTTTACTATTTACAGGCAATAGCTGATACAGTCATAAGTCTTTCAAATGCTTCTACTCTCGCCATTCTGAATCAGACGCAGACGAAAGATATTCTTATGTTGGTGCCACCCTTAGAAGAACAAGGCAAGATTTTTAAATATATTCAATCGGTTGAGCTTAGACATTCCGAAATTGTTAATAAAGAACAAAAGCAGATAGATTTATTAAAAGAATATCGCACTGCTTTGATTTCCGAGGTAGTAACGGGTAAAGTAGATGTTCGGGAGTACGCCGCATGAGCTCAATTACAAACGAAAAAGCTTTTGAAGAAACCATTGAACGAAGCCTAATTGATCATGGAAGCTATGTTAAGGGCGACCCTGATAAATTCAATCGGGATCTTGCAATTGATCAAACAGTCTTGTTTCAGTTTATCAAGGATACTCAGAAGAATGTTTGGGATAGCTTGGCGGCTATTCATGGCGCTGAAGTAGAAAAGAAGTTTTTATATCGTCTTAATCAGGAATTAGATGCACGTGGAATGCTTGATTGTTTGCGTCATGGTATCATCGATTACGGTAAGAAGTTTGCCCTCGCCTATTTTAAACCTGTCAGCAAATTAAATCCCGAAACGCAAAAGCTTTATAATCAGAATATCCTCACTGTTACGCGTCAGGTTCATTACAGCACAAAAGACGAAAGCTCTATTGATATGCTTTTATCTGTAAATGGCCTTCCTGTGGCTACGATTGAGTTAAAAAACCCATTTACTGGCCAGGATGTTGATGATGCCAAGCGGCAATACAAATATGACCGCGATGAGCGGGAACTATTGTTTCAGTTTAAGCAGCGCGCCCTTGTCCATTTTGCCGTGGATACAGATGTTATTTATATGACTACGCGTCTCCAAGGGAGCAAGACAAAATACCTACCTTTTAATAAGGGCTATAACAAAGGTGCCGGAAATCCGCCAAATCCTAATGGGCATAAGACGGCATATTTATGGGAAGAGGTTTTAGTCAAAGATAGCTGGATGGATATTTTAAGCAGGTTTTTGCATTTAGAAGTAGAAGAAAAGGCTTTTGAGGGCAGGAAATTCAAAATTGAAACCATGATCTTCCCCCGTTATCACCAGCTTGATAGCGTTCGACAGCTTTCTATGGATGTAATTACACAGGGCGCCGGAAAGAATTATTTGATTCAGCATAGCGCAGGAAGCGGCAAGAGTAATTCAATCGCATGGCTTGCCTACCATTTGGCTGGCCTTCACGACAAAACCGATAAACGTATATTTGATTCAGTGATTGTGATTACCGACCGTGTTGTTCTTGATAAGCAGTTACAAGATACGATTTATCAATTTGAACATAAATCAGGAGTGGTTGAGAAGATTGATAAAGATTCCGCGCAATTAGCCCAGGCGCTTATCAGCGGAACGAACATTATTATTACTACGCTCCAAAAGTTTCCTTTTGTTTTGGACAAGGTTAGCGATCTTCCCAAGCGCAATTACGCCGTTATTGTTGATGAGGCGCATAGTTCGCAGGGCGGTGAATCCGCTAAGAAAATGAAAGATGTACTTTCTTCAGTTGATAGAGATGAGATTTCGCTTGATGGGACTGATGAAGAAGATGATATAGAAGATACCATTCGCGAATCTATGCTTAAACGGGGCCCCAGGCCGAATCTGAGCTTCTTTGGCTTTACGGCAACACCCAAGGCAAAAACACTGGAATTCTTTGGCCAAAAAGGCATAGATGGTAAACCTCAACCGTTTCATCTTTATTCCATGCGCCAAGCCATTGAGGAGAGGTTTATCCATGATGTCCTTGAGAATTACACTACCTATCAAACGTTTTTTCAACTATCCAAGAAGATTGAAGAAGATCCGAACGTAAACAAGAAAAAGGCTGCCCGTGCGATTGCGCGCTTTTTGACACTCCACCCCTATAACCTGGCTCAGAAAACCGAGGTTATGATTGAGCACTTCCGGCAGGTTACTATGAAAAAGATTGGCGGTAAGGCCAAGGCGATGGTGGTTACAGCTTCGCGCGAGCATGTGGTGCGATATAAGCATGAATTTGATAGATACCTGAAAGAGAAAGGATATAGAGATATTAAGGTTCTTGTCGCTTTCTCAGGGGTAGTTCTTTTGGATGGCATACCGCCAGAATATTCAGAAGAAAGCATGAATAAATATGTCGATAAAGATGGTAAAGAACGGCACATAAAAGAAAAAGAATTGCCGGAGAAATTCTCAACATCAGAATACCAGATATTGCTTGTTGCGGAGAAATATCAAACCGGGTACGATGAGCCGCTTTTGCACACTATGTATGTGGACAAGCGCCTTGATGGCGTTAAGGCTGTGCAGACCATGAGTCGTTTAAATCGAATCTGTCCGGGCAAAGAAGATACTTTCATCTTGGATTTTGTTAATAAGCGAGAGGATATTTTAGCGGCTTTTCAGCCATATTATGAGCAGACACAATTAAGCGATGTAACCGATCCGAACAAGCTTTATGATCTTAAGGCCAAGCTGGATTCGTTTAAGGTGATATACCAGTCAGATGTTGACGCTTTTTGCGCCGTATTCTTCAAAAATAAAGAATTACAGACAAAACGCGAGCATGCTCAATTAAATTCAATAGTAGATGTGGCGGTTGAGCGGTTTAAGGCAATAGAGAAAGACGAGCATAAAGAGGATTTTATCAATACACTGGGTGTTTTTGTCCGCCTGTATGCGTTTTTGGCGCAGATTATGCCGTTCCAAGATATTGAGCTTGAGAAATTCTACGCTTATTCTCGTCTTTTACTGAAGAAACTTCCGGGGTCTGACCGGGGTGAAAGATATCACCTCGGTGATGAGGTCGCGCTTGAGTATTACCGTTTGCAGAAAATAGCTGATGGCAAGATTCAATTGCAAAAGGGTTCAGGTGCGGCTATTGAGCCGATTTCAGAAGCTGGAACGAGAAAGGATAAAGAAGAATATGCTCACCTATCTGAAATAATCAAACTTCTCAATGAACGGTTTGGAACTGATTTTACCGAAGCCGATAAGCTATTCTTTGATCAGATTGAAGAAGAGATGGTTATGGATGAAAAACTTGGCGTCCAAGCCAAGACCAACACGATAGATAATTTCAAATACGGCTTTGAGGATGTGTTTATTGCAAAGCTTGTTGACCGGATGGATCAGAATCAGGATATCTTCAATAAGATTATGGATGACAAGGCTTTTGCGGTAGTTGTGAAGGATTATTTATTGAAGAAGGTCTATAAGCGATTAAATATTGAAGAAGATGTTGTAAGAGAAGCCGAATCGTTTTTGAGTGATTTGGTTCCCGATGATGAGATAACGCAAGATCAGAAAAAGTCGCATGTTCGAGTCTGCACTCTTCAAGCCGTAGCAACTTCATTTACTGAACAGCGAACGCCCGAAGTAATTGGCTGGAAACGCTTGGATGGCGTCTTTAAACTCAATAAAGATATGTTTATCGCTAAAGTCGTTGGCAAGTCGATGGAGCCGACTATTAAAGACGGCAGTTGGTGTTTATTCCGCCCGGATCAGGGCGGAAGTCGTAACGGTAAGATTGTATTAGTGGAATCGCGGCATATTACTGATCCCGAGACGATGAAAAGTTATACGATTAAGCGTTATTTTAGCGAAAAAGCGGTAACTGAAGATACGTTTCAACATGTAAAAATCATCTTACGCCCAGATAATAAAGATTTTCAAGATATCGTTTTGGAGAATGTTCAAGAGGGCGACTTCCACGTTGTAGCGGAGTTTGTGAAGGTGATTAGTTAAAGAAATTCGTTTAAAGAAAAATCGAGGGATATAATACTTATTTATTTTACAATTAAGTATTGCGTCTACGTAATTTTCCTTGAGAAGTCAATTTGTTAGGAGGCTAAAAAATGAATAGTGCAATTGAAACTTTTTATTCAGATTTAAGGCGCTTGAAAGAAGGAAAGTTGGCCATATTTTTCGGTGCGGGATCGAGTTATGATTATGGAATTCCCACTATGGAAGAAATGGCGAAGATGCTAATTGAAGAATTAAAAAATGGTACAAGTAAAATTTTTGATAAAGATACATGCACAGTTTTAAATTCAATTATTGGTTTATCAACTAAAGATAGCGAGGGCGAGAGTAAAAAGCAAAAAAATAGTTCACAATGGAATATTGAAGATTTATTGACACGATTACATCGTATTCAAGAAGCTATAGGCGATGAAGGGTCTCCTTTCCCAAAGGTTAATGCTACTATTGGTTCATCTGATTTTTCGAAAGATGAGATTAAACATGCTGAGTCAAAATTAGTTGAGTTTATGGTCAAATGCTATCAGCTAGACATCGTTGACAAAACCTCACATGGTGTCAAATCGATAGAATATCTGTCTAACTTTTTTGAGTGCTTGGGGGGTTTTTATAATTCAATTTCTGTTTTTACAACTAATAACGATCTGTGTATTGAGACAGCTCTGCTTCAGCTTTCACAGAGACCTAAAAATACTCAAAAGAAAACTTTTTACTTAATAGATGGATTTTCTCATGGTGCGCTACCAATATTTTCGATGACTAATTTTTCAATTGTACCTCCCACTCAATCTAATCGTGTAGTTGTATATTTATGGAAATTGCACGGTTCAATAGATTGGACATATACTTGCCCATTAACAGATAATGAGGACGAGAAAACAGAAAATACTAAGTTTCACGACGATTCTATTATTTGTAGATATATCGACCCTGATATGTGGAGAAAATTTCAAAAAGCCGGAGCTATTTCCAAAGCATCTTCGTTAGATCAATCAAAAATAATGATTTTCCCGACACCATCTAAATATTCTCAGACTTATAACAACCCATATATGGATCTATATCAAGCTTTTCGCCGAACACTAGAGACTTGCGAACTTCTACTAGCAGTTGGCACTAGCTTTCCAGATAGTCATATAAATTCAGCAGTGAAATCGTTTATTAATCGTGATAATACCCAACTTTACGTAGTTGATCCTGAAGTAACATGTGAATCTATTCATAAGCTATTTGGTAAATGTAATTCCATACAGCCGATCATCAAGTCAGGATTTAAAGATTTTATTCAAGAGGTCCGCAATATCGAATTAATGCGAGAAAAAGAAAGCCCAAAAGAAGGAAGGGATAATAATGAGTAAACGTATAGGTGAAATATTAGCTGTAAGCGGTGTAAATGTCACAATAGAAGCAGACCCAAGCTTAAGCGATTTGCATGTTCGGCACGCTGGAAAAACATATTCTGTTGGGCAACCTGGTTCATATCTTCTTGTTGATCGTGGGCATGATAAACATCTTATTTTAGTAACAACTGTTCGTAAGATGCGTTGGTCTTCTGCGTCGCAGAATTCTGAAATTTCTTCTTCTGATAATATGCGAGAAGGTCTTCCCAAAGGTAATTTCCCATATTTACCCAAAGCGCCTGAATTGATTGATCGGACGCTTATCGATGGACTTCTCGTAGGTTCAATTATCGGGAGGCGATTTGAGATAGGTGTTACACACCTGCCGATAGTGGGGGATAGTGTTACCCTTGCTCTTCAGGAACATCTTTCAATAGCACTAGCCCCTGATAAAGATCGACACACAGTTTCAATTGGGACCTTTGTTGATTCGAATATCTCTGTCCATCTAGACTTAGACGATCTTTGTGGTAAACATTCAGCAATTGTAGGCACGACTGGTTGCGGAAAATCTTACACCGTCGCACGCTTATTGCAAGAGCTAGTATGTAAATATCCCAGTGCAAATATTATTGTGTTTGATCTGCATGGTGAATATCGTAAATGTTTTGAGCATTCAAATTATATACGGGCAGATAAACTTACACTTCCCGCATGGTTGCACTCGTTCGAAAACTTATTTGATCTGTGTGCCGATTTAAGTAATCAGTTTAACATTCATAATCAACGATGGGCTTTTCGAGACGGCATATTTCAGCTTAAACAAAGATATTGCAAGGATATTTTAAAGGACGAATCCCTATCAAAGAATATCGATTTAGATTCGCCTATCCCTTTTGATTTTGAGCATTTAGTTAATTATTTAAAAAACTTGAATAATGAAACCAGAAAATCTGACGATGATAAGCCAGCTTATGCAACTGCTGGCGATCATGATTTATTTAAGGAACTCATTGAATATTTGCCAAAAAAACGAGGGAGTATAGCCGCTGGCCCTCTAAATGGAGAGTTAGATCGGCAAGTATTAAGAGTCGAGGCGAGATTTAAGGATCCTAGATATGCTTTTATGTTTCAATATGAAAAACCTAAAGAAGGGGATCTTGAAAGACTAGTGCGACAAGTATCAGGTCTTATACTCGATTCTCCCTTACCTATCACGGTTTATGACCTTAGTTATCTTCCTTCGGAAACAGTTGGAACAGTTGTAGCTACGATATCGCGTATTATTTTTCAAGTCTATTTTCTAGCCAAGCGTCGTGAGTTTGTCCCAACGCTTATTGTTTTCGAAGAAGCACATAATTACATATCTCATAGATCTCGCAGTGCTTATGGTGATGCTCGTGAGGCTGCTGAAAGAATTGCAAAAGAGGGCCGTAAATTTGGAATAGGCATGCTGGCAGTAAGCCAGCGTCCTAGTGAACTTAGTGAGACTTTATTGAGTCAATGCAATACATTCTTATGCATGCGGCTTGCTAATTCTGTTGATAAAAATCACATTTTGTCCTTATTGCCTGACTCAATGAGTAATTTAGTAGATATTTTACCTATTTTGCCACGAGGGCATATTTTAGCAGTTGGGCAAGCTACAAAAATGCCGGTACGGACAATTGTTACTAAAATAGAAAATAAAAATAATGAGCCCGATAGTGATGATCCGCCATTTGGAAAAAAATGGAGTGGGGATATTACGAAAAGAAGTATTCCTGATATAGAAAAAATATGCGATATGTGGATAAGGTCAGAAAAACAAGACACGGATGATATTGCTTCAAAGACAAAAAATTTATCGAGCGAGAAAAAATAATATAACTATGCGATGATTTTAAAGGAAACTACCAGTAGACCAAGGTTTTTGTGAGCAGACCGAAAACTGTAATAAATGCACAATGAAAGATAAAATTTTAGAAAACGCAATTGATTTTAACCAGAAAGGAATGAAATATTACGTAGGAGAAGATATGAAACATTCTCTGCTAAATGTAGCTGTTGCAGCGGAATTATTAGGGAAAGCTTTTTTGGTAGGTATAAATTCTTGTTTGATCATTGATAGAGATTTTGATTCTTTTTTACATATATGTGGAGAAGGTAAGCATGCAAAGAAAAGTCCTGCAAGTATTCGAACGATTGGAGCTAAAGAAGTATTTAGTCGTTGTGCCCAGATTGTTCCCAAGCTAAAAGACTACGACGTAGAAATGAGTTTGTTGGCTGATTTTAGAAGCGGTGTTCTTCATTTGGCAGAACACGAGAAAGAGTTTACAAAGAAAGTTTTCCTCCCTTATTTAAAGTTTGTAAAGATATTGTTAGAAGCCATGAAATTATCTTTAAGCGACTATTTTGGTGAATTCGCGCAACTTGTTGAAACTAGTATCAAGGAGGCTACGAAAGAAGTTGACATTAAAGTCGAACGGCTTATTGCTAAGGCGAAGATCAGCTTTAAAGAGAGATTTGAGGATGTGGAAGCGCCAGTGAAAAGAAATATAATCAAAAGTATAATCGACAATTATGTTCTATCGCAGTATGAAGAAGAATTAACCGAATGTCCCGCTTGTGAAAACGATGCAGTTGTGACGGGATCTCATGAGGTCACGGATTGGGATGTTGATTTTGATCGTTACGGGAATCCAGAAGGGGCATATCCAATCGTCAAATTATATGCGACCTCTTTTAGATGTAATGTTTGTGGTTTAAAACTCAATACTTCCGAAGAATTAGAGTCTGCGGGCATTGATACTATTGTGCGTTTAGAAAATGTCAACCCAGCAGATTTTTACGATCCCGACAACACTTTCTAAATGATTTTCATAGGTAAAATTGTAGAAAAAAATAAAATTTTTCGAATGTCTTCTGATGAAGGCGTATCGAGAGAATAATTTGCAAAATATGGAGGAAGCTATGAATACAAATTTTGATCAACCCTTCGATTTTAAGGTATCCGATTCATCTGAAAATTTTGATACTTGGATTAATCGTGAATACATACCTGCTGAATCGAGAACATTGTTACGTAACGCCAACATTCTTTTTGTCCCTCATGAGAATTTTCACGAACAGAAAGTTCCTGTGTTTCCTCACAAAACTGAGGAAGTCTTTCATTTTCTTCGAAGGCATGCCCCTAAAGGGATTAATGTCGACATCTGTATTGCAGATGATGATTATAAGGAAGTTGTCCTCCATTCTGCTTTAATTATTTTTGGAAGTATAGTTGTATCGGCGATAGCACTTCCTGTTCTTAAGGATTTACTGTCGGAATATTTGAAACAGAAATTATTTAACAAGTCTAACAGCAATATTAAAGTTTCATTGACCGTTGTTAATACTTCTGGTAAAGGGAAGCAGTTTGATTATGAAGGGCCTATTGAAAATTTCGATAAAGTGGTTGCCAAAATCCAACGGGCTGGAGAGAAATAATCTATGGACACTGAAGCAATTAAGCAATTTTTGAATGATGTCCATCAGAGACATAAGGATTATGATTATACAAAAGTTAAATCGGTGTTACAGGAATTAAAACGAGGATTCGTTGCTACTAATAAACAGGATGAGGCCAAAGAAGTATGGTGTTATGAGCAAACAATAAATGCTCAAAAGAATTTTATGGAAGCTTACAAAGCATTAAAACAAGAAAAGTTTTATGAGGCTTGGTGTATTTTGGAAAAATGCGAGATTGCCCTTTTGTATTTAAAACCGCATTTTTATCAACGGTTTTCGGAATATTCTTTGGATTTTATCGAAAATCATGCGCGAATGTTACAATCATTGTATCCATATAAACTCTTTATAAGTCCAGAGATGCTTATCCATCATTACAAATGCAGTATATGCGATCAAAGAGTCGTTCTTCGGAATCCGTGTAGACATGAAGTTGGAGAGATTTATAATGGCGAGATGTGCGTAAGAATCATAGACGGAATTGAGTTTCTAGGCTCAGCTTTTGTAACAAATCCTGTTCAAAAGTACTCAGTTCCGTTTTTGACCGATCAACAGACAGGTAAGACAGTAGATCCATATAATTATAACCTAGTAAAATTTTTAATTGAGAAGCTGTCTACACCATTTGATGATTGGAGCTTGAAATGGACGAAAAAGCTTCATCCGCATTCAAAATTTAAACATCTTAGTAGGAATGACAAATGTCCATGCGCTTCGGGGAAGAAATATAAGCAATGTTGCCTTAATAAAAAAGGAGTGCTAATGGATCATTGTATATTTTCTATTCCTGGAATAGAAGGTTGTGAAGAAAGGATTCTTTAGGAAAATCAATAAAAGGCAATTGTAGAGATTTGCGTTACATCTAAACAGGATAGGTTATAAAAATAAGGGGGTAATTTTAAGCTTTTAGCAACAGGCGCTTGGTTTCATTTCGGCGTTCTTTCTCGCGGGAGACCAATCTTTATGAGCACAACCTACGACCTCAACAAAATAAAATTCGCTACCGATGAAGCGACGTTCAAACGTGCGGTGGGGTTATATGAGGGCGGCAAGGTGACGGAGGTTGAGGAGGCCTTAGGTGATTGGACAGCCATTGTGCTTGGGATTAAGCCGTACCGGGTTTCTGTGTCAGGGCGTAATTACAAGCATAGCCATTGCACCTGTTATGTTGGAGAAAAAGGCACGCTTTGTAAGCACATGGTTGCTTTGGCAATCCATGCGGTTATGGGAGGGAAGCCATTGGACGATAAGGATAAAGAGCTTTCTTGTGGGATTGAATACAGCGGGCGTCGCGGTGTGCTGAATAAGGAAGAATTAGAAGCGCTTAAGAAAGCTGTTACTGAATCTATGCGATATATAAAGCCTTACCGGGGGCCCTCACGCACCTGGTTTGCTAATCAGGATTCTTTACGGGAAGGATGCAACCGGTTGTCAGCCGTTATTTCTAGCCTGCCGGTTAACAAGCAGGTGGTTGATATCTTGGTCAAATTGCTTTTGCGCTTGGAAAGGAAGCTAAGTGTCGGAGGAGTGGACGATTCAAACGGTATTGTGGGAGGATTAGCCGGTGAATTAGTGGCTCTGCTTGAAGGATTCACAAAAATAGATCCGTCATGTATTGATTCCTTTGAACCGCTTTGCGGGAAAGAGTATTGTTTCGGTTGGGAAGATCCACTTGTCCGTATTTTTGACGAGAGAGTTAAATAAGAATAATTGAGAGAAGAGATGGCTGAAGAAGTGATGGGAAAAGATTTAACAGAGAATGTCCAAGAATTGGCCGAGGCGTGGTATAAGGGCGAGTTTGACTTAGGATATTACAACTTTTATATCTGCACCGCGACCGAAGGATTGATTCAGAAATGCAAGGACGAGCATAAGATTAAGGTGTCGCGTTCGGATATAGAAGATATGTGCAAGCTGGACCTGCTTGAGTTCATATTGGATAAAAAAGACGGGAAAAAGATGTTTCCTCAGTTTATAGCTGACAGGGTAGCGTTTATAAAGGAATTACAGGCAAATCTTAATTATCCGGTTCCAAGGTTACAGCAGATTATCGCTTATGAGAACGAGTCGCTGCCGTATTCAAACGAGGCATGTGATTTCTATTATGCTGACAGAAAGAATATTATGACCTGGCTTATTAAGAGGCTTAAATTTGAGATAAATGGCAGGAAAGAGTACTTGAAGGCGCTTGATGCGATTAATAAAAAATACGCTGATGATGTAAAAAAGAAAAGAATAAAAAGAGTGATTGCTGATTTGGTTAAAAATGCAGAGGCAAGTATTGTCACCATTGAAGAGGTTGTCACCGAGTTAGCAAAGTGGAAATGGAAGGGCTTATCCAAACAGCAGAAGGATGAAGTGGTAAAAGTTGTTTTTGAACAACAGCTTTACGATGAGCGTGAGCGCATATCTGATATGAAGCACTATTATAATAAGATATTATCGGGATACAGCCCTCAAGTTGAGTTTAAAAAGCCTGAGACAGCAAAGGAGCGGTTGGATTTTAGGCAAATTAACTGGGAGGAAACAATCGAGTCCGTTAAGATGTACTCGCAGTTTATCGATTTTTTCGCGACTCCGTATTTCTCTGTGGAAATTGATAGGAAAGCAATCACTATAAAGATAACAAATCCTAAGGAAGTGAGCACTCCCTTAAAAGGCGCGATAGATAAAATTTACACTATTTTTAAAAGCCGTTTTGGATACAGGCGAAAAGGATGGGGAGAGCGTTCAGGGAAAAAGCAACTTATGGAGCAGCGCAACGAGAAGCTGAGAAAGCTTTACTCAATGATGCGCAAAGAGAAACCAAATGTAGCCAGCGGGATTTTGATTGACCGGCTTATCGAAGAAACAAAAAAGACGGAGATCCCAGTTTTGACCACCGAAAGGATAAAGAGAATTATTTATACAAAGAATATGTCGTAAACTCTCGCGCTTATTCTCGCATATGCGTGTAAATTTATTATAGTTTACGACATATCCAGAGAAGCTTTTTTAGGGTATAGTCCCTGTAGGAATAAAAACCTGCAGGGATTTTTTATTTTATGGCAACGACAAAAGGCGAGATAAAAATGAGAAGAGTAAAAGTTGATGAAGTGGTTTTCTACCCCATACGTCCTACCGAAAAAGGTTTAATCGGTTTTGCCTCCTGCTTATTCGATAGACGCCTTTCCTTGAGCAGTATTGCCATATATACACGGCCTGACGGAAAAGATTACAGGCTTCTTTTTCCCTCAAAGCGGCTCCCGAACAATAAGGAAATAAATATATTTTATCCCGTGAATAGCGAGACTTACGAGCTGATAAAAGACGCGATCGTGAAAAAAATAGAAGAATTAACCGAAAAGGTGAAAGAAAGAGGTGGATATGAAGAATATGGAAAATTATGATTTCAGGGACATTATCGAAAACGTAAGGGAAAGGTATGACATTGGCGAAGTAGTAAGCCGACATGTAAGGCTTACTCATAGCAAGAAAGGCATTTGCCCTTTTCATGAGGAAAAGACGCCGAGTTTCTCGGTAAATACGAAAGGGCAGTATTTTTATTGCTTTGGCTGCGGTAAGGGCGGAGATGTTTTTAAATTTCTTGAGCTTTATGAGAGGAAGTCCTTTGCCGAGGTTTTAAGAGAGCTTGCGGATAGGGCCGGTATTAAGGTTCCAGACTTAGGTCCTAATTCGCACAAGCATATTGATGAAGAAAGGACGACTCGAGATATCCTTAGCGTCGCAGCGGAATATTATCACGAGCGCATTACGCAAGAAGCAAACGATTATTTGACAAAGAAAAGAGGCATTAAGGATGAGATAATCTCCAGATTCAAAATTGGTTATACAAACGGGAATTTAAACGAATACCTGATTAAAGAGTGCTGTTTCCCGCTCGATATTTGTCTTAAGGCCGGAGTCCTTAAGAAAAGAGAAGATGGTACCATCAAAGACTACTTCTGCAATAGGATTATTTTTCCTAATTTCAGGCGCGGCCAGGTGGTTCACATGTCCGCAAGAGGATTGGGTGATAATGAGCCGAAATACCTGCATCTTCCGGGAGAGATAAAATACCCATATAATGAAGACTCGCTTTATGAAAAGGAAGTCTATGTTGTTGAGGGAATACTTGACTGCCTATCTCTTATCCAGTGTAGTTATCCTGCCGTTGCCGTTTTAGGCGCATCCAATTTTAAGTCCGAATACTTACAAAAGTTTTCCCGCTGCGAAAAGGTCTACATTTGCCTTGATGGCGATGAGGCGGGCATAAAAGGTTCGCTTAAGATCGGCAACATGATAGGAGATAAAGCAAGAATCGCTTCCTTGCCGGAAGGTATGGATATCAACGATTACCTTAATAGTTACACAAAAGATGATTTTGATAAGTTAATCGCCTGCTCCAAAGATCCTATTAAATATGAGCTTAGCTTTATCTCGCCGGATACGGATAAAACCGAGCTTCCCCAAAAGCTTGAACCTATCTTGAAAAAATTAAGCTCTATGGAAAAAGCCCGGATAGAGGCGTATCTCAGCTATGAGATTAAGGCGCGTTTCAAGCTTAAAAAAGAGGATGTAGACGGCTATAGAGATATGATTATGAAGAGCCGCAAGGCGGATATGCAGGAAAGTAAGAGCCGGGCGGAGGAAGAAGAAGCTAAGCCAGTATATACCGCTTTATTTGAGGGCTTGATTGACGTAGTAGAAAAAGAAGGCAAACCCGCTTTTTTGATAAAGGAAGGTGATGATCTTTTAATCGTGAACAGCCTAAAGAAGGACGGCTTGCTTTATCTCCCGCCGCCTAAAGAGCAGATTCCATGGCTTATGCCGCGGGGAGAGGAGATATTGAAATTATATGAGACCCAATCAGAAAAATCCGCTGAGGAATGTGATAGAGAGCTTTATGACGAGCTGTTAGCTTACCATAAGTCAATTTCGGAATTGCCGGAGGATAGCTATTACGACCTAATAACGGCCTGGGACCTACACACCTATCTTTTGGAAACAATAGAATATACGCCGATTATATGCCTGTTTGCCGTTCCTGAGCGCGGCAAAAGCCGCACCGGCAAGGGCATGATTTACATTGCCTTTCGCGGGATACATGTCGAGTCTTTAAGGGATGCCTATCTTGTGAGGGTTGCGAATGATCTCATGGCCTCTTTGTTTCTTGACGTAAAGGAGATATGGAAAAAGGCGGAGAAAAACGGGAGCGAAGACATACTATTACACCGTTTTGAGAAAGGGGCAAAAGTGCCGAGAGTCCTTTTTCCCGATAAGGGCGCGCACAGGGATATCGTGTATTATTCCATATTCGGCCCTACCATAATAAGCACAAACGAGGGGATACACAGGATTCTTGAAACAAGGGCTATTCCTATTAACATGCCCGATACGACAAGACGTTTTGAAGATGATGTTACGCCTTTACGCGCCTTACCGCTCAAGGAAAAATTAATCACGTTCCGGGCAAGGCATTACGGGAAGGCGTTGCCATGTATGCCGAAACCGGCTTTAGGCAGGTTAGGGGATATACTTAAGCCTATCCAGCAGATTATACGCCTGGTCAGGCCGGAGCGAGAGGCTTATTTTCTAAAGCTTGTTAAGAGGTTAGAGTCGGAGAAATTGATTGAAAAAGCGGATACTATTGAGGCTCAGATCTTGGCTGTCTTGTCGAATCTCAGAAGCAATGTGGACAAGGGCATGCTTCCGGTTAAGGAGATTACGGATAGCTTTAACGAAGATAGGAGTGATAAATACAAGGTTACCTATCAGAGGATTGGCCGGAGGCTGTCGGCCATGGGGTTTAGTAAGGTAAGGACAAGTAACGGCGCTTCTGCCATAGTCTGGGATGAGGAGAAATTGGAGAGAATTAAGGACTCATACGGGTTGAGCAAAACGTCAGAAATACCAGATACGTCAGATACACCTAAAGACCCTTATGTTACTGACGTTTCTTGCGATACTGACGTTTCCCGGAGGCCATTTTGAGGATGCATTGTGGTTATTTAATGGGAAGATTATCAGTTTACTTTAACAGGAGAGGAGGTGATTAGACATGAGCAAGAATCAATGGGATAAAGCGTTTGAAAGGATGCAGTCTGAAGCGGGGCAAGAGTCCAGAGAACATAAGCAGAGATGGGATAAGACGCTTGAGAGATTAGCTAATGAGTGGAATGAAACAGCAAGAGAAATCCAGCGTTGTTAAATTCTGGTAGATGTTGTTAATGGTTGGTGCAGACTTTGGAGGGGGAATTCGTTGGACATGGAGGCAAGGTTAACGAATATAAAATGGGTCCTTCCGGAGGGGGCTTGGGCCGAGGGTCAGGCGAGGCGCAGTTTGTCAGTGATTTTAGGTTCATTTTTTTGCATGTCGGTGTCGGTATATCAAGGGAAAAAAATCATAATTTTAAGCACAAAACCGAAAAAATCAGGGGCAAGTAGACCGACATGAGCCTTTAGCAAATGTCGGATAGGATGCCGGATTTTTTCAGAAAGGACAAACCATCATGACAGAAGAACAAAAAAGACAAAACGAGGTGAATAAACAAAGCATTGCCGAGATAGCCAAGAAGAAAAGGCAGCTTTATCTTTATAACAAGATGCAGAGCGGAAAACCTCTCTCTGTTTCCGAGATAAAGGAAGTCGAGGCATTTGAGGCCTCAACTTTATCTCCGGGAGTCGTCAGGACTCAAGCAGAGGTAGCGCAGACCCTTGGCGTAACCAAAAGGACTGTTGAGCGATGGGCTAGTCAGGGAATGCCGATAACTCGTGAAGGCAATTATGATCTTCTGGATATCAAGGCCTGGAAGGTCACGAGAAAGAGATTCAAGTATTTAAAAGACAATGAAAAAGAAAAATGGGACATAGAGTATCGAAAAAACAAAGCGCTTATAATCAAGATCGAATACGAAAAGACTTTAGGCCAGCTTATATCAAGAGAGGAAGTTGAAAAAGGAAGGATCGCCAGAATCATTGCCGTTAAAAATGCTTTTCTTGTTCTGCCTACGAGACTTGCGCCTTTACTTGCGATGAAGGAGCCAAGAGAAATCGAATCCATCATGCATGAGAACATTGCTGAAATATTAGATGATTTTGCAGGCGTGAGAAAAGGAATAAATGGAGAAGATGTGCAAGAGGAATGGTGAAGATAAAAGTATTAGGCCTCGAGGGTGGGAAGCTTTAGAAATGAAGCTTAAAGGTAGGGGTCTGTCCATAGCGGAGGTTCAAGAGGCTCGCAAGTCGTTTTATGAGGGGATAGAGCTTTTGTCTAAGATGTTTTTGGTGTGCTATGAAGCGGAGAAGCAAGAAAAATGATGATAAGAAATACCTTGTATAAGGTTGTTTAATACGGTACAATACGAATGCTTATTAAAAGGGTCATTTATTATGAAGACTTATACAATGACAGAGACGGCTAAAATGCTGGGAGTTCATCGCCAGACTATGATTAACTGGATTCGTAGGGGTTGGGTTAAGCCCAAAAGGGATTATAAGGACTGGCCGGTGTTTACGGATGAGTGTATCAAGAAGATCAAGGATTGGCGGGAGAAGTTAAAGGATTAAAAGTATGTTCAAAAAATTATGGGACAGTATAAAATATAAAAAAATTTTGAGTGAAGTTGGAGATGGCCGATACCAAATATTTTCTCCAGAAGATCCATTTATTTCATCTTATTTATCTCCGGGATTAGCTAAGAAGCATGAAGATAAATTTACATGCGTATGTCTTGCTACTTGTGCTACTATTGTGACTTCAACAATTGATTATGCTTGTGAAGGAGTAATTATTCCTAAATGTTCACCGGTAGTTTTGTGGAGAACTTTTCGATATTGCGAACACGATGGTGTCCCGCATCTTAACGCAGATGATAACATTATCTTTCCAGATCAAAAGGGCAGTATTTGGAAAGTATCAAAGACAGATTCCGAAGACCACTATATTTCTATTGCTACATGGGCAGGACTCAACGTTATAGCATCTGCTTACCATTTACCACAGGTTCCGAGCGGAGCTTATTCGGATTATGTAGAAAATGGAGCTTCTGTGCCAATTACATTTGTGCCGGTGGGGAACAATAAGTAATGAAAGTAGCATTATACACAAGAGTCAGTACTGAGGATCAGGCGCGTGAGGGGTTCTCGCTTGAGGTTCAGCGGGATTACCTTTTGCAGTATGCCAAGAATTTCGGCTGGGATGTGTTTTGCAGTATGTCCGGCCGGGATATTTATATGGATGACGGGTATTCAGGTGGAAACATGGACAGGCCTGCTTTGCAGAGGCTTCTCTTCGACGCTAAGAATAAACAGTTTGATTTAGTGATGGTCTATAAGCAGGACAGGCTCAGCAGAAAATTAAAGGATCTTTTAGCTTTATTAGAAGAGTTTGAGTCGCTTGGTATTGGCTATAAATCTGCAACCGAGCCTTTTGACACTACATCAAGTGCCGGTAAAATGGCAATCCAAATGCTTGGTAGTTGCGCCGAATTTGAAAGGAACCGGCTTGTTGAAAGGGTATTTCCCGGAATGATCGTAGGCGTAAAGAAAGGCCACTGGCAAGGCGCCAGATATGCCCCATACGGATATAGATACAATAAAGAAATTAAGAAGTTTGAAGTCCATCCAGAAGAAGCAAAAATAGTTAAAGAGATTTTCTCTATGTATTTAGGCGGCAAAAGTACTTCTCAGATAGCAGGCCATTACTATAATCTGGGCATTGCTTCACGCCAGGGAGGTAAATTTTACACTAAATTTATCTCATCCATCCTGAAAAGCAAAGCTTATCTAGGCACCCTTGTGTGGAATAAGCGGCGTTATGATAAGAAAGAAAAAACAAAAAACGGCGAGGGCAAGGGCTACAAATACGTCAACAATGACCCGTCAAAAATAATTGAAGTCCCGAATTGCCACGAGCCGATTATCTCCCAGGAAGAATTTGACCGGGCTCAAAAACTGCTCAAAAGAAACCGCACTAATACCGTAGTCAGGTTCAGAAATAATGTTTATCATTTATCAGGGATATTGAAATGCAACGAGTGCGGGATGAATTATCGCGGGCTCACATTAACGGTTAATCACCACACAAAAATGAGGCGGCCGTGGTATTGCTGTTCGTCTGTTGGCGTGTCATATATCAAATGTAAGAATAAATCCGTTACGGCTGACGCAATCAATAAGCAGGTCTGGGATATCATCGATACTATAAGCAAGAACCTTCATGTAATCGAAGAGCTTAGCGATATTATCAAGTTAAGCGCTACTGAGCCGGAGCAACATTATATTGAAGAGTTGGAGACAAAAGAAAAGGGCATTAGCAAGAACCTTGAGAAACAAAAGGCCCTCTATGAGGTATTTTCAGAGGATAAGATTAACATCGATATCTATAAAGACCGGGCCGAGCTGTTAAGGAATGAGGAGAAGAAACTTAGGCAAGATGTTAAGGCGATCCAGTTAAGGATCCTTGAGAAGAGGAATGCGGTCAATCTGGTAAAAGCCACGCAGGATTTTCTTTTAAGGTTGAGGAGCAATCCTAAGGGCGAGCAGATGGATTACCTCATCAAAACGTTTATGAGGATAATATTCAGGGCTATCTATATCCAGAACCAGGAGATTGTCAGGCACGACCTGAATGAGCCCTGGAAGAGTTGTTATGAAGAGGGGATGAAATGGCTGAAAACGCAGGAAACAGCGCCAATAGAGGCGAAAAAGGCGGAAAAGGCAAGAAGAAGTTACGTATACTTTTGCGTACCTTCGGATGTCAAATGAATGTTCGGGATTCTGAGATAATCTCCGGAAGCCTACTCATGAAGGGTTATAAAGTTGTTGACTCATCTGATGATGCTGATGTTGTTCTCTTTAACACCTGCTCAGTACGGCAACATGCTGAGGATAAAGTCTGGTCAGAAATAGGCAAATTTAAACACGAAACACGAATAATTGGACTCGTGGGTTGTATGGCTGAATACCACAAATTTGATGCATTCAAGAAAGCACCCAATATTGATTTTGTCTGTGGTCCGAATAATATAGCTTCAATACCTTCTCTAATTGAACAGGCAAAGGCAGGCAATACTAAAGGTATGGCTATCGGCCAAAAACAACGTGATGAGTTTGCTTATAATACAAATTTTCAAGCAAAGAAAGACGATTCTTTTGTAGTGATTGCCGAAGGCTGTAATAATTTTTGCTCCTATTGTGTAGTGCCTTTTGTGCGTGGGCGAGAGCGCAGTCGCAACCACAAAGATATCTTAAGAGAAATCCAGGCGCTTGTAACTAAAGGTGTTAAGGAAATAACACTTTTAGGTCAGAATGTTAACTCTTATCGTTGGAATGGAGTAGATTTCTCACAGCTTATGAATATGGTTAGTGGAATAGAGGGTTTGAGGTGTTTTAGTTTTGTTACAAGTCATCCTAAAGATGCCTCGAAAGATATGTTCGAGATTATTGCTAAATGTAGTAACTTAAAAAAATACCTGCATCTTCCGCTTCAGTCAGCCTCAGACAGAATTCTTAAGCTTATGAATAGAGGTTATACCTTAAAAGAATACTTGAAAAAAATAGAAGATTATCGCAAGATAGTAGGAGGAGGCCTAAGTACAGATATCATTGTCGGTTTTCCTACCGAGACTGAAGGAGATTTTCAAGATACTCTGGAAGTCTTGGAAAAAATAAAGTTTGATAATGCCTACATTTTTAAATATTCTACCCGGCCGCATACTGAGGCTGCTAAATTAGAAGACGACGTAGGAATGCAAGAGAAAAAGCGCCGGCATAAAATTCTGCTTGATCTGCAAAAGCAAATCTCGAAAAAGAAGAAAATATGAAAACATTTTTTTGTCTATTTATTAGTTATTTTCTGATTCTTACTACTTGTTTATTTGCTCAGGATTTCGAAGAGGCGCAAGTGAGTTTTTTAAAAGGCGAATATAGACAGAGTATCGAAAAACTGGAGGGGATTCTTGCTAAAGAGGTAGATAGGCCTTCATCGGCAAGGCTTTATTATCTTTTAGGTTTAAGCTATTTAAAAGCAGAAATATACCTAAAGGCAGGCGACTGCTTTGATATTATTGTAAATGAATATAGGAATTCACACTTAGTAGGCCTGGCTTTAATTAAACTTATTGATATTAAGTTTCTTAAAGGTGATTATATAAGGGCTTTAAATAGCACTGGAGAGCTCTCAGCTAGATTTGTTAGAAGTGAGTTTGAAAGCCCATTACTTCTGCGTCAGTATCTTTTGAATTTAAAATTAGGAAACTGGAAAGAGGCAAATTCCATTTTAACCCGAATTAGAGAATCATTTCCTGTCAGTCCTGCGATGAAAACAATATTAGATGGAAATCTAGCAGTAGATTTTTTCAGCGTCCAGGTTGGTTCTTTTAAGAACAGAAGAAATGCCACGAATCTTTCTCGCCTGCTTAATAGTAAGGGCTTTGATAGTTTTGTCTTAAAAAACGCTGATTCTTTCTTCCGCGTTAGGGTTGGAAGGCTCGCAACGCTTGAAGCAGCGCAGGCATTGGAGAAGGACTTAATCAAGCAAGGGTTTATTACAAAGATATACCCCTAAAATTGTTAAAAGAGATAAAAAATAAGATTGTCTTCATTCTCGGTCCTACCGCAGTCGGCAAGAGCAGAATCGCCTTTGAGCTTGCAAAAAGAATCAAGTCAGAAATAATCTCGGCTGATTCAATGCAGGTCTATAGGCAAGTACCTATTCTGACTTCCTATCCACCACCTATAATGTTAAAAAATATTCCACATCATTTGATATCGATTCTAGGGTTAAGCAAAGAATATAATGTAGCTAAGTTTATAAAAGATGCAAAAAGCGCAATAAATAAAATAAGCAGAGCTAAAAAGATTCCTTTGGTGGTTGGTGGTAGTGGTCTGTATATACAGGGGCTTTTGGATGGTATCTTTTCCGGTCCGGGTGAAGATAGGGCCTTAAGAAGACGATTAGAGAAACAAGCTGAAAGATTCGGCAATAACCATGTCTATGAAAAGTTAAGGCAACTTGATCCTGAAACCGCTGATAGCATTCATCCTAATAACCTAAGGCGAATCATTAGAGCGCTTGAGGTATGTATTAAAAGCGGTAAAAAGATGTCAGAGGTCAAAAAAAAGAAAATTGGTATTTTTAATGATTATGATGTGTTGTTAGTAGGCCTAAAACGTGAGCGTAGTCAGCTATATCAGCGTATTGATAATAGGGTTGAGGCTATGTTTAGACAAGGCGCAGTTTCAGAAGCAGAGAGGGCACTTAAGCATAGATTGAGCAAAACCGCCTTAGGCATAATTGGGATAAAGGAGATTGCTCGTTTTCTTGCTAAAGAGTATAATAGAGATGAGGCAAAAAGACTTATAAAACGTAATAGTCGCCATTTTGCCAAGCGCCAGATGAGCTGGTTCAAGCGCGATAAGCGCATAAAGTGGATAATGATAAAAGAAGGCGACGCAGATAAGGACATTGTTCAGAAAATCTTAAGCTATATTTAATTTGTCATTGACAATATGGAGCGTTCCTTATTAATCACCGTTGATTTTAAAAAGCACAGCCACTACAACGTTGAACTGGCAAAGCAGGAGCTGCGTCAGTTAGCCAAGACAGCTTTAGCTACTTCCGCAGCCGAGGTTATTTGTCAGCGCGATAAGCCTGATCCAGCGTATTTTTTAGGCAAGGGTAAGGTTGAGGAGCTGGCAGAGTTAATTACAGAGAATCAAATAGATACAGTAATTTTTAATAACGATCTTTCCAGCTCTCAGCAGAGGAATTTAGAGGAGAGATTAGGGGTAAAGACAATTGATCGTACGCAGCTTATCCTTGATATCTTTGCCCAACATGCCAGGAGTCAGGAAGGTAGTCTTCAGATTGAGCTGGCGCAGTTAGAGTATCTTCTGCCCCGGCTTACAGGTAAGGGCACAATGCTTTCTCGTTTGGGTGGCGGCATTGGGACAAGGGGCCCAGGTGAGAAAAAACTTGAGGTTGACAGAAGAAGGATCCGTCAGCGCATTGGTAAATTAAAGAAGGACTTACAAGGTCTGCGCACGCATCGGCAGAATCTAAGAAAGAAAAGGCTGAAAGAAACAATTCCTGTGATTGCGCTTGTAGGCTATACCAATTCTGGGAAATCAACACTTATTAATACTCTCACTAAAGCTGACCAGGTAGTCAGGGACAGTCTGTTTACTACACTTGATCCTTTAAGTCGTTCTGCTAAATTCAAGAATCATCAAAAGTTTATATTTTCTGATACTGTTGGTTTCCTAGATAGACTGCCGCATGGCCTGATTGAGGCGTTTAAGGCAACACTGGAAGAGGTGAAGCAGGCGCAGCTGCTTATTCATGTTTTGGATATTAGTTTTGGCCAATATGCAGAAAGGGCACAGGCAGTCAATAGGGTTCTAGATGAGCTGCAGGTCCAGGATAAGCCTTTGATTACAGCTTTAAATAAAATAGATAGATTAGAAGATAGAACCTGGCTTGGCAGGTTAAAAAGGGATTTCAAAAACCCTGTTGCGATATCTGCTGCTTCTGGCGAGGGTCTGGAAGAATTAAAGGACTTAATTACAGCAGAGTTTAGTTGCAATTTGAAAAATATGAAATTAAGCCTGCCTTTAGATAAAATGCATGTTGTGGATTTGATTTATCGGGAGGGCAATGTCGAAGATATTCGTTATACCCAGAGAGAGATTGAAATTAATGCGAACTTACCCTTAAATTTAGCGGAGGCATTAAAGGGATATGAAAAGAAATAATTCTTTTAGAGTTAAGATTAAGTGTTTGAATCTTTCAGGATTTACTTTTGTGGAGGCGCTTATTATCTTTGTTGTACTTTTTATTCTGGTCTTTGCCGGTACCTTAGCCTACATAGACATGCGTGAGAAGGCAAGGAAGGTGCAGGAGGAGGCAATAATTGCTGCAATGCAAACAGGAATAAGGAGATATCATTCCCAACACCTTCGTTGGTCTCAATGTCCTCCTCTTATGTCAGAGAGTGATTTTGGACACTGGTGGTTTAATAATCCTCCTGTAGGCAACGTCTGTACGCAAAGCCAGGATGAAATAGTTATGCCATTTGCCCCTGAGCACAATTTTAATAGTTACGGCATTGGAGACAATTGGGGTACTTGTTTGAATGATGTTCCAGGCTGTACGACTTTTTGTGGATACTCAATCTATTGTTCGCATATAAGTGATAATGGGATCTCTGCAGATTACTCAAATGGCAACGTTTGGTATTATTATTTTAGAGATCCGGAGAATGATCCTTTTCCAGCACAAGGGATAATGAAAGACGGTCTTGCAGGGCAGATTATAAAGAATCCAACATGCGGCGGACACCAATAATATTCGCTACTCATGAGGGAAGTAAAGTTTGCGTTATATTAACATGAGATTGGGAATAAAACATAAAACATTTAATAAAAACAATGAGCAAGCTTTTACGCTTTTAGAATTAATCATTGCCTTGGCATTATTAGCCATCTTTGCCTCAGCAGCAGTTTCCCGATTTGTTGATCTTGCTAATAAGTCACTGGATATTCAGGAGAATGCATCGATGGCTTCGGTGCGCGCAGCAGTACTTGCCTATTATGGTAAGTATGGAGCCCTGCCGCAAACTGCTCCTTTCTGTAGTGGAACTGCAATATCGCATTGGGGATTTGGTGGCACTATCTATTGTCAGGGTACTATGGAGGAGATGTTGTTAGAAAACCCTCCGGATTGGAAAGAGAATTCTTACGGAGATGGCCTTCATCGCTGGGGGATGTGTAACGTGAATTGGGCAGTGGGAAGTTGTCCTGCAGATCCTCATTCTGGTTGGTGGATTTTCTGTCCGCATGCGACCGATACTAGTGTTACTGCTTGCAATATTTGGTTGCTTTATTTTGGCGGTCCTTGTGCCGGCAGGATTATAAAGAATCCGGGCGGTCCATACGGAAGCTGTCAGGGGCATATGTAAAATTAATGACAAGTATTTTTTTAAAACTAGTAAGATGAGAGCGATAATAATACAGCCTGTTCTTATCAAAAATAATAAAAATGCCTTTACGCTTTTGGAGTTAATCATTGTTTTGGCATTATTAGCTATAGTTGTTTCTGCTGCTGTTGCCAGATTTGTTGATGTAGCTAGTAGGTCACTGGATATTCAGGAGAATGCAACAATAGCTGCTTTACGTTCAGCAATTTTGTTGTATCGGGCTGATACTGGAAGTTGGCCAACTTGTCCTCCTTTTATGGATGATGCAGATGTTAGCGGAGCTGCTTGGAATTGGTGGATGGATCAAGGTTGTGGTTTTGCCCGAAGTGCAAATGAAGTGATGATGCAGAATTCTCCGCCACATGCTTGGAATTCTTATGGCGGGGCAGGTAAATGGGGTATATGCAAGAGTCCGGGTACATGTTCAGGGGCAGCGTGTGTTTATCAAATCTGGTGTCCACATGGTAGTTTAGGACCGCCAAAGACTGGCAATTACTGGGAATATAATGTTAGTACTGGCAGTTTAGTAAAGGACCCTACTTATCCTGGTCATCAATAATTTATGTATCAACTAAGGATATGAGCTATTCTTAAAATGCATTTGAGGCAAGAGTATTTTTTTTGTTTATTTCTTAGCGCTCTTTTAATAAGAGTGCTAAATTTATGTTATCTTGGGATAAAACTGATAGGATTTAAAGCACTTATGAAACATTGACAATTGAAAAAAATGTGGTAATATATGCTTTTGGCTTTTTGGGCTTAATTAGCGGAGAAACATGCGTACAGTTGATAGTAAGGCAAGAAAAAGAGAAATATTGCTTGAGACAATAAACGAATATATATCAAGCGCAACCCCAGTAAGTTCTGAGTCCTTAAGAGAGAGATGTAGTCTTAACTTAAGTTCAGCTACTATCAGGAATGTTTTGGCAGAGTTAGAGTCTGATGGTTTCTTGACCCATCCTCATACTTCTGCTGGTAGGATTCCGACGGATAAAGGATACCGCTATTATCTGGAATTTCTGATGGAAAAGCAGAATTTAGATGAAAGTCAGAAGGGAGAAATCTGCTCTACGTTATATCTGGAAGATTTGGAGCATTTGGAAGCTATTCTAGAGAAGACATCTGATATCTTGGCAGAGCTGACTCATTATGCGGGTATTGTTTCTTCTTTTAGCAAGCAGGATAGGTTCTATTTTCGTGGCTTGCATTTTCTCTTGGAGCAGCCGGAATTTAATGATGTCCAGAGAGTACGTTCATTTTTGACAATTCTTGAGGAGAGGGCCCGCTTATTAGAACTTATTAATAGTTCCCCGCAGGATTACATCAATATCTATGTTGGCACAGAGTCCCATTGCGATGAAATCCAAGAGTGTTCTCTTGTGGTCAGCGCTTATTCAAAAAAGGGGAGTATTTGCGGGAGGCTAGGGGTTTTAGGACCTAAGCGAATGAACTATTCAAAGGTTATTTCTATTCTAGATTGTCTTTCCAAGAGATTAACGCAGGTCTTGAGCAAATCCTAAAATAGCATGAAACATAAAGACGAAGAAAAGCAAAAGGCAGAGGTTACTATCAGCGAAGAAGAATACGCGAAATTAAAAGAGGATTCTTCTAAAAAGAGCGAATATTGGGATAAATTTCTGCGTCAACAAGCTGAGTTTGAAAACTTTAGAAAGCGCCTTGATAAAGAGAAGAGTCAATTTTTAAAATATGCCAATGAGACGATTATATTAGAGCTTTTGACTGTCCTGGATGATTTAGAAAGACTCATTTCATTGGCTGAGACACACAAACAGGATTTTGAAACATTCCTAAAAGGCGTAGAGATGATTTTAGCCCATCTCTATGAACTATTAAAGAAACAGGGCGTTAAGCCGATTGATGCAAAAGACAAAAAGTTTGATCCACTTTTTCATGAGGCGCTTATGAGCGTTGAATCAGATAAAGATGAAGATAGCAAAATAATTGAGGAACTTCAAAAAGGATATATCTTAGATGATAGGGTTATTCGTACAGCTAAGGTTAAGGTGGCAAAGAAATCAGGGGTCAAAGACATAGGGCCTGAAGAAAATAAATAGAATTTGTTAGAAGATTAAGAAATCTGATTCTAACACCTGGAGGCTTAAGGCCTACAGCGAAAATTTAAGAAGGAGGTAGTAAAGATGGCAAAGGTAATCGGAATTGATTTAGGTACTTCAAATTCAGCCGCAGCTGTTATGGAAGGCTCAAGGCCTGTTATAATTCCGTCTGCTGAAGGCGCAGGTGTGGCCAGTGGTAAGGCATTTCCTTCTGTTGTTGCCTTTACAAAAGACGGCCAGCGTCTTGTAGGCGAGCCAGCTCGTCGGCAGGCAGCAATAAATCCTGAAGGTACAATTATGGCTGCCAAAAGAAGGATGGGTGAGGATTTTAAATTTAAGGCCTATGATAAGGAGTTTACACCTCAGCAGGTTTCAGCATTTATCCTGCAGAAGATAAAGGCTGACGCAGAGGCCTTTCTTGGTGAAGAGGTTAAGGAAGCAGTTATAACCTGTCCTGCCTATTTTGACGATAACCAGAGAACAGCAACAAAGGATGCGGGTGAAATTGCAGGGTTAAAGGTTTTAAGAATTATAAATGAACCTACTGCTGCCTGTCTTGCCTATGGGTTGCAAAAGGCAGACAAAGAGCAGAAGATTATGGTGTTTGATTTTGGCGGCGGGACCTTAGACGTCACGATAATGGAGATGGCACAAGGCGTATTCGAGGTCAAATCCACCCACGGTGATACACACTTGGGCGGCACAGATATGGATAATGTGCTTCTCGATTATATAGCAGAGCAATTCAAGCGCGAAAACGGTATTGATTTACGCAACGACAAGATGGCGATGCAGAGATTGCGGGAGGCAGCTGAGAAGGCAAAGGTTGAACTTTCCAGTACCGTAGCTACTGACATAAATCTGCCGTTTATTACCGCAGATGCTACTGGTCCTAAACATTTGACGATGTCAATAACCAGGGCTAAATTAGAAGAATTGGTTATGCCAATCGTAGAAAAATGTAAAGGCCCCTTGGAAATCGCATTTAGTGATGCGAAATTTTCTGGCAGTGATATTGATAGAATCATTATGGTGGGCGGACCAACGCGAATGCCCTGTGTTCAGAAATTCCTCGAAGATTTTGTGGGCAAAAAGATTGAGCGCGGTATTGATCCTATGGAATGCGTTGCCTTAGGTGCTGCAGTTCAGTCAGCAATAATTAAAGGGGATATGAAAGATGTCCTGCTTTTAGATGTTACGCCATTGTCTTTAGGTATTGAGACCTTAGGTGGAGTATCTACCAAGCTTATTGAGCGTAATACAACCATTCCCACTAAGAAGGCTCAAATTTTTTCTACAGCAGCAGATAATCAGACAGCAGTTACGATTAGGGTCTTGCAGGGCGAACGCCAAATGGCTAGCGACAATGTCGAGCTGGGAAGATTTGATTTAGTAGGGATTCCTCCTGCTCCGCGTGGCGTGCCACAGGTAGAGGTTGCTTTTGATATTGATGCCAATGGTATTGTGCACGTTAACGCAAAAGATTTAGGCACAGGAAAGGAACAGTCCATCAAGATCACTGCTCCTAAAAAGCTCTCTAAAGAAGAGATCGAAAAGATGGTTAAGGAAGCAGAGAAGTTTTCTGACCAAGATGTAAAAAAGAAAGAAGAGGTAGAGACGCGTAATCAGGCAGATACTCTTTTATACTCCACTGAGAAATCATTAAAGGAGTTCGGCGATAAGATTAATGATGCGGATAAAAAAGGAATCCAGACAAAACTTGATAGTCTACGTGAAGCGCTTAAGGGTTCAGATATAGGCGTGATCAAGACCAAGACGGAGGAATTGACCAAGGCATCGCATAAATTAGCCGAGGCAGTATATAAAGAGGCAGCAAAGAGACAGCAGGCCACTGGCCCGAGTGCGCATCCAGCAGGAGATACCAAGGCTAGTGAGCAGAAAGCCGAAGAAGGGCCTAAGAAGGCAAAAGAAGAAGATATTATAGAAGCTGAATATAAAGAAGAAGGCGAGAAAAAGTCCTGAGTTATAATTAAACTCCCGAGCGGAGCGAGGGATGATGACCACACAAGGCGATTATTATGCAATTTTGGGCGTTAGTCGTAATGCCACAACCGATGAGATTAAAAAATCATATCGGAATCTGGCTATGAAGTATCATCCAGACAGAGTAGTTGATTCAGAGAAAAAGCAGGCAGAGGAAAAGTTCAAGGAGATTTCAGAGGCCTATGCTGTTCTTTCTGATTCCAGTAAACGCTCTCTCTATGACCAGTATGGACATGCAGGAATAGACCAGAGATATAGTACTGAAGATATATTCCGCGGTGCAGATTTTGGTTCTATCTTCAAAGACTTTGGAGATTTTGGCTCTGGCGGCGGCAGTTCTATCTTTGAGGAATTATTTGGTGGATTTGATATCTTTGGCAGCTCAGGCCGCAGGAGAACAAGAGGTAGCGGGCGTAGGCGCGGAAGTGATTTACATTATGAATTGGAGATCAGCCTGGAGGAGGCAGCTTCTGACACTCAGAAGGTAATAAGTGTGCCGCGTCTTGAGCTGTGTAAGGATTGTAAGGGCCAGGGAATAAAACCAGGCACGAAGAGAAAGACGTGTCCAAACTGTAAGGGTGCAGGTCAAATTGCACGCTCAAGCGGCTTTTTTAGCATAGCAACTACATGCGGCCACTGTCAAGGAGCAGGCACTATTATAACCAATCCCTGTTCAATCTGTAGCGGAGGAGGCTATATCAGTAAAACTAAGAGAATCGAGGTAAAGATTCCGGCAGGGGTGGATACAGGCAATAGGTTACGACTAAGTGGCGAGGGAGATGCTGCAACCGGCGGCAGAGGTGATTTGTATATAACTGTTTATGTAAAGTCTCATTCGATATTTAAGCGTCAAGAAAACCACATTATTTTCAAACTTGATATTAGCTTTATTAAATTGATCTTGGGTTCTTCAGTAGTAGTCCCGACTCTAAATGGTAAAGTAACAATGAAGATTCCTCCCGGAACTCAGACCGGAAAGGTATTTAGGCTTCGCGGTAAAGGTATTAAGGATTTACGCGGACTATGTCAAGGAGACGAACTAGTTGTTGTTAACGTTACTATCCCCACTAATTTAAACAGACAACAACGCAAATTGCTAGAGGAGTACGCTAAGATAACGAGTGAAGATTCTTCTTTTACTGAAAAGATTAAGAGGGTATTCGAGTAATGCCGACATACGAATATAGATGTAAAAATTGCAAACATGAATTTGAGTTGTTTCAGGCAATGTCTGATGCACCGGTAAAGAAATGTCCTAAGTGCAAAAAATTAAGTGCCAGGCGCCTGATTTCAGCTGGGGCTGGTATTATCTTTAAAGGAAGCGGGTTTTACGCCACTGATTATAAAAAGAAGAGTCCGCCTCAGGAAAAGAATAATGCCCCTACTGGTGCTAAAGAAGACTGTAATAGATGCAGCCATGGTCGGAATAATTGCCCAAATTATAAAAAATAATATTGGCCAGGGACTTAGAATATTTTTGAAAAAACAAAATACTAAATTTGCCATCTCTACACTAAAGGATGAGACGTTTTCCGATGCAAGAGGCTATTCTTCTTTAAGATCTCAAGTAGCGCTCTGGCTTCCGGTTTTAGCATATGCTGCTTTTATATTTTATCTGTCATCACTTAGCGATACTGGTTCTTTAATAGAATTTCCTTTTCTTGATAAAATATTGCACACACTAGAATATTCAATCCTTGGCTTTTTGTTTATGCGTGCATTTTCTAACTTTAAACCTAAATTCAAGATTGAAGATGCGTTTGCTTTTTCAGTTATCTTTTCTTTTTTGTACGCAATAAGCGATGAGATTCATCAGATCTTCGTTGTCGCAAGAAGCGCTAGTCTCCCTGACGCTATATTCGATTTAATCGGAGCTAGCCTAGGCGCTTATTTTTACTACCGCAGGATATCTTATGACCGATATAAAAGCATTTAAAGGATTCATCTATAACCAGAAGAAGATTAAGAATCTTTCCGATGTAGCTTGTCCGCCCTATGATGTTATCTCGGAAAAAGAACTAACTGAGCTTTACAAAATGAATAATTTTAATTTCGTGAAGCTACTTCTGGCTAAAAATGTGCGCAAAAAAAATAAAAGAGTACTTAATAGATACGCCAATGCAAAGCAGACATTTGCAAGATGGTTAAAAGAAGATATCTTAATTAGCGATACCAAAGATGCCATATATTTCTATTTACAGGAATTCACTTTTAAGGGTGAGCGAAAAAGCAGATTGGGTTTTATTTCATTGATGCGGCTTAGGGATCAAAAACAGAGTACTGTTTACCCGCATGAGTCAACCCGTAAGGAACCAAAGGACGACCGTTATGCCTTGTTGAGGTCAGTTCGGGCAAATCTAAGTCCCATATTTACCTTATTTTCCGATGATGAACGACGCATTAACATGATATTTGAAAATTACCTTATGAGACAAAAGCCAATGCTTGCACTTCGCGATAAAGAAGGTGACGTTCATAAAATTTGGCCATTGAGAGAACCAAAATTAATTAAGCGTCTACAAGATTATATACAGGGTAAAAGCATTGTTATTGCTGATGGTCATCATCGTTATGAGGTTGCCTGTGATTTCAGGAATGCGATGTTGCGACCTAAGGGCAATCGGCGAAAGTTTAAGACCGCAGCATTCAATTATATTATGACCTATTTTTCAGATATAAATTCTCGCGGACTTACAGTTTTATCCATCCACAGGCTTTTAAAGAAGATACCGAGTAATTTTCTGGAAAGATTGGATGAATTTTTTAAAATTGAAAAGATTAAGGATCAATTCCAGCTTAGATTCCTTCTGGCAAAGGCAGCGCGTTATGAACATGCCTTCGGACTCTATGTAAAAGGCTATTTTTATTTATTGCGTTTGAAAAGCGAATATATTATTGATAGACTTCTGGAAGGAGACTCCAAGGATTATAATCGCTTGGATGTGGTATTATTGAATAAGTTGATTTTTAAAAGGCTTTTTTCTTTTAACTCTGCTGATTTGGTTTTTATCAAGGACGAAGAAGAGGCTATTGCCGCAGTCAACAAGGGAACATTTGCGGCCTGTTTTTTCTTATGGCCGACTAAGTTAGAGCAAATTAAGACGATTGCCTTAAATAACGAGAGGATGCCGCCCAAGTCCACGTATTTTTACCCCAAGCTTTTGAGCGGTCTGTTGATTCATAAATTCTAACTCCAGAGAGGATGGATGATGTTTATCTTCGCAACTTCTCTGGTATGAACGAAGCAAGCTATGGCAATTTTCGGCAAATCTAAATATACAATAGTTCATGTTAAGAGGAAGAAGATGCCTGATGGCATCTGGGCAAAATGTGAGGACTGCTCTAGCGTCCTTTACAATAAGCAGCTGCAGGAGAATTTAAAGGTTTGCAATAAATGCAATTATCATTTTACTCTTAATAGCCAGGAGCGAATTCACCAACTTATTGATAGAGGGACATTCAAAGAGCTTTATAGTAACATTTCTTCTGTCGATCCACTACAGTTTAAAGGGCCTAAGACTTACAAGGATAAATTAAAGGCAGATCAAAAAGCAACAGGTTTAAAAGAGGCAGTAATAACAGGTATGGGAAAGACGCAAAATAAAAAATGTGCAATTGCCGTAACTGACTCACGTTTTATAATGGGTTCTATGGGTTCTGTTGTGGGGGAGAAGATTACGCGCATTACTGAAAAAGCAACAAAGGAGAAATTGCCGTTAATTATAGTTTCTGGTTCCGGAGGCGGGGCAAGGATGTATGAGGGCATGTTTTCACTAATGCAGATGGCAAAGACCTCTGCAGCGCTTTCTCGTCATCAAGAGAAGCACTTACTTTTTATATCCATTTTAACAAATCCGACCATGGCTGGGGTTATGGCTTCTTTTGCTGCTTTAGGAGATGTTATTATTGCTGAACCAAAGGCCTTAATTGGTTTTACCGGTCCTAGGGTTATTGAACAGACTATAGGCCAGAAATTACCTGTTGATTTTCAACGTAGTGAATTTTTGTTGAAGCATGGACTTATCGATATGATTGTAGAGCGAAAAAATTTGAAAAATGTTGTATCTGAAATAATTGAGTATTTAGGTTAACAGAGGAAGGGGTATTATGGCACAGGTAAGTTTAAAAGGGATTATTAAGGTTTATCCGGGTAATGTCAAGGCAGTAAAAGGCATCAGTCTAGATATTAAAGATAAAGAATTCATTGTATTAGTTGGGCCTTCCGGATGTGGCAAATCAACGACGTTAAGGATGATTGCCGGTCTTGAGGAGGTCACAAGCGGCGATATTCTTATTTCTGACAGGTGCGTTAATAACGTTCCGGCAAAAGATAGAAATATTGCTATGGTTTTTCAGAATTATGCCCTCTATCCGCATATGAACGTTTTTGAAAATATGTCGTTTGGTTTACGCCTGCGTCGTTATCCACGTGAAGAAATAAAAGAAAGAGTGAATGAAGCAGCCCAGATTCTCAATATCGCTAAGTACTTAGGGAGGTATCCGCGTGAACTTTCTGGTGGCGAAAGGCAAAGAGTCGCCTTAGGTAGAGCAATTGTACGTAAACCAGATGTATTTTTGTTTGATGAACCTTTAAGCAATCTGGATGCAAAACTGCGGGTTCAAATGCGCACCGAGATTCATAAACTGCATATAAGATTGCAGACGACTATGATTTATGTAACTCATGATCAGATTGAAGCAATGACTTTGGGTCAGAAAATTGCTATATTGCAAGGTGGTGAAATTCAGCAATTTGGTGATCCTATTTCTATATATGATAGGCCGGTAAATAAATTCGTGGCTGGATTTATGGGCACACCGCCAATGAATTTTTTAAATGGTTCGATTAGAAAGAACGACGGCCGCCTTTATTTTGATGAGGGCCAGATTAAGGTTAAGCTCGTTGAAGAGATGAATGAAAAACTAAAGTCCTATGTGGGTAAAGAAGTCATCTTTGGTATTAGAAGCGAAGATATATACGATAAGCTCTTTGTCTCAGAGGCGCCACCGGAAAATATCGTTAAGGCCACCTGTGAGGTAGTTGAGCCAATGGGCTCAGAGGTACACCTTTATCTAAGAACACCTCGTAATTACTTTATTGCCAAAGTTGGTGCACACGATAGGCCTCCTCTAAATGAAGACATGGATTTGGTTTTTGATATGAGCAAGGTACATTTCTTTGATAAGAATACTGAAGCGATCATTATTTAGTAGTCTAGGATTATCCCTGTTTTTCCTGCTTATCTTTCTCTTCCTACCACTAGTTTATTCTCTGGAGACAGGAGGGTTTCGTCTCCGTCTAATATTTACCTATCCTTATCTTTTTTTGGTTATTAGCATTTTAATTTCCAAAATAAGCACTGACAGAAAAGAACGTACTTGCCATCTAAGCTGCGATAGCATTGTTGAAGAGATTAATACACTACAAGATAGCATAAGCAATCGAAAGAAGTTGGTAACCTCTTTTACAACAAGATTGAAGCGGTATTCTCAGT
>Ga0180009_10000161_pt1 | contig 103006 bp, 97 predicted proteins | sample OS_PC_MetaG_FD_123537 | JGI IMG/M metagenome (GOLD analysis project Ga0180009, IMG submission 123537) | Groundwater microbial communities from the Aspo Hard Rock Laboratory (HRL) deep subsurface site, Sweden - OS_PC_MetaG | ecosystem: Environmental > Aquatic > Deep subsurface > Groundwater... | reverse complement strand
CCGGTTTCCGATCGCAAGATCCGGGTGGGCATCATTGGCTTTGGCGTGTGTGGATTCGGTGCGGATTTCTCTTTTCAGGATCATCCGAATGTAACGGTCACGGCGGTTGCCGATCTCGTGCCCGAGCAGTGCGCCGCGTTGGCAAAAGCCTGTCGCTGTGAAAAGATGTATGGGACGGGCGAGGAACTTATCCGAGACGAGGCGGTGGAAGCTGTTTTCATTGCCACGGATGCGCCCAGCCACGCACGCCTCGCCATTGCGGCTCTCCAAGCTGGGAAGCACGTTGCCTCGGCCGTGCCGGCTGTTTTCGGCTCCCTGGAAGACGCCGATGCGCTTTTCGCTGCGGCCAGGAGCTCTGCTGGGAAGTACATGATGTTTGAGACCTCCTATTTCCATGGTGATCTCTACGCCATGCGCGAGATGTACAGGCGGGGGGCTCTTGGCAGGCTGATTTACTCCGAGGCCGAATACCTGCATTACCTGGGAACACCTCTGCCCGCGTACGGGGCATGGCGTACGGGGTTGCCGCCGCAATGGTATCCAACCCACACGAATGCCTATTATGTGGGGGTTACTGGCGGTTCATTCACGGAAGTGTCGTGCATGGGCATGCCCAGCTCCATTCCACACCTGCAGGCCAAGAACAACCGCTTCGGCAATCCGTTCGGCACCGAGATCGCGCTGTTCCGCACCAGTGAGGGGGGCATGGCCCGAATGGCGGTCAGTTGGGAGATACCCGGCACCGGTGACGAAACAGGTCGAATCTGGACCGAGAAGGGAATCTTCGACCGTGTTTTCAAAGACATGGATGGAAAGGAGGCGCCCTTGATCAAACGGCCGCCTCTGCCGCCGGGAGTTCAGCCCGCCGGCCACGGCGGATCGCACGGCTATCTGATGAGTGAGTTCATAGAGTCCATACTGCAGGACCGTACGCCGCTTGTGGACATTGCCCAGGCATTGAACCTGACGGTGCCCGGCATTGTCGCGCACCAGTCGGCGATGCGGAACGGGGAATTGCTGAAGATTCCGCAGTATGTTCTTTGACTCGGAGTGAGAACCAGCGGCCGACAAGGCCGAGGCAGGCGACGCTCGACAGCGCGCCTGAATGTTGATGTTGGCGTTACCGCCCCCCACTTTTCTGCCATGCAAATAATCGAGGCCGGCGAATCCGAGTATGACCATGTAATGCAGGTGGAGCACGACGCTTTCGCCAGTAATGAGGAGCCACGCCTGGTAGCCGCCCTGCTGCGAGACCCGACGGCTCAGCCAAGCCTTTCGCTCCTCGCCTACGAAGGAGATCAACCCGTTGGGCACGTCTTGTTCACGAAGGCAAAACTGCTCGGCGCTCCGCACAACGTGTCGTCGGCAATTCTTGCTCCATTGGCAGTCGTTCCAGAGTTTCAGCGCAGGGGCATCGGTCGAGCCCTCATAGAGCATGGCGCGCGGCTATTGGCCCAGTCAGGGGTGGAACTCCTATTCGTGCTCGGGCACCCAGGCTATTATCCTCGCTGTGGTTTTGAGACTGCGACGCCGCACGGCCTCTTGGCTCCGTATCACATAGTTCCCGAGGAGGCATGGATGGTTCGCGCTCTCACCTCAAACATCCTTGGCTCTGTCCGAGGCAAGGTTGCGTGCGCATCATGCCTGGACAAACCCGAATACTGGCGCGAGTAGAACCCCGTCAAACCTGTCCATGCGGAAACACCCAACCCCTCACCTCGCCGGACCTGCGCAAAAAGCCGCGCAGATTCCGGGAATTCAACGGTGGGTGTGTAAAAAACTTTGTGTTATATGGGCGGCGCAGGCTTCCAAATTGACAAGATGGCAGGTTGAAGCAAAGAAAAAATGAGGGCGCTTCGGCAAGGAGATTGAAACGAGGAAGCTTTCAGCCCTCAGCCTTCAGCTTCCCCTTGAATGGCCGGCTGATGAGGATGCCCGCCTCGTACAGGCCGAAAAGCGGCACGGCAAGCAGGATGGCGGACAGCACATCGCCTGCGGTGAGCAGAAAGGCGAGGACCAGGATGGCGAGATAAAAGTATTTCCGCTGCCTGGCGAAATATCCCTTGCTCACAATCCCGGCCTTGGCGGTCATCACCATGAGAAAAGGCACCTCAAAGGCCAGCCCGAAGGTGAGCGAGGTTCGGGCCACAAAGGAGAGATAGGCATCAAGCCGGAGCAGGGGTTCAAGCTGCGCATCGGCAAAGCTCAGCAAAAACGAGAGCATCTCCGGCATGACCACCAGATAGGCAAACACCACCCCGCCAACAAACAGGGAGGTGGCCCAAAAAACCACCGTTCTCGCCATCCTGCGCTCATGACGGTGCAGTCCCGGCGCAATAAACATCCACAACTGGTAACAGCAGACCGGAAACCCGAGCATGAGCCCGGCCAGCAGGGAAATCTTCAGATAGCTGACAAAGGCCTCGGTGAGATTGGTGTAGACGAGTTTGGCGAGATTGGGGTGGCCTTTGATCAGGGGAACCATCAAAAAACGGACGAGCTCCTCGGAAAAGGCATAGGCGATCAGGGTGGCCGCCAGGATTGCCAGAAAGGACGTCAAGATCCGATTCCGCAGCTCTCGAAGATGCCCGGAAAAATGTCCAGCCAGCGCGGTCATACTGCCGACTTCACATCCTTGGCCTCGGGTTCGTCGGGAGGGACGACAGGGCTGGCATCAGGCGACGACACTGCGTCAATCTCCACCGCGTCCGGCTCGGAAACCGAGGTGGAAGGCAGATTGGGATAGGCGTCTCCCAGCTTCTGTTGCCAGGGATCCTGCCCCAGCTCGTCCTTCATTTCTTCATGCAGGCTCTCTTTGAGACCCGAGGCTGTTTTTTTCAGATCCAGCACAACCTTGGCAATGGACTTGGCCATTTCCGGGAGCTTTTCCGGGCCCACCACGATAAGCGCGATACCCATAATCAGGATCAACTCAGGAAGCCCTATACCAAACATGCAGTTGCCTCAATAGGTCCGCAAAAAAGTCCATTCCGCCGCAAAAATCAGCGACGCCTCACATCCATAATATGCAAGCGGCAATCTACGGCATTTGCCCGAGGGTGTCAAGCCAGGCGCCGCCCGGAGAAAGAGCCGGCTCTCACCGCGATTGACTTTTTATTTTCCTTTGGCTATGGTGCCTGCTGCTACAATCACACAATGACATAATGAGCGCCGTCAACGGCTCACGAGATAACTTTTTTTGGATGATTGCGGAGGAAAAACACGATGGCCAATGTGGTAATTGTCGGGACGCAATGGGGCGATGAGGGCAAGGGCAAGATCGTCGACCTGTTGACGGAACACGCCGATTTCGTCGTCCGTTTTCAGGGCGGCAACAACGCCGGCCACACCCTGGTGGTGAAGGGCAAAAAGTACGTCTTTCACCTCATTCCCTCCGGCATCCTCTACGAAAACAAGATGTGCTTCATCGGCAACGGCGTGGTCCTCGACCCCGGCGTTCTGCTCGAAGAAATGGACAAACTGGCGGCCAGCGGCTTGCCGGTGAATCCGCAGCGTTTGATGATCAGCGAGCGCGCCCATCTGATCATGCCCTACCACCGGTTGCTTGACTCCTGCAGCGAATCGGCCCTGGCCAGCGGCAAGAAAATCGGCACCACCGGCCGGGGCATCGGCCCCTGCTACGGCGACAAGATCCTGCGCAAGGGCATCAAGGCCGCAGACCTGCTGGATTCCGGCTCGCTCATGGAAAAAATCCGCGAAAACCTGGAAGAAAAGAACTTCCTGTTCAGCAAGAAATTCAACACCGACCCGCTCAAGGCCGAGGCGATATACGACGAATACCTGCAATACGCCGAGCGGCTTGCCCCGTATATCGACAACGTTTCCGTTGCCCTGGACGAGGGCCGTAAGGCCGGCAAGCACATCCTTTTTGAAGGCGCCCAGGGCACCCAGCTGGACATCGACCACGGCACCTATCCCTTTGTCACCTCCTCGAACACCGTCGCGGGCAACGCCTGCACCGGCAGCGGCTTCGGCCCCTCCCACATCGACTGCGTCATCGGCATCCTAAAGGCTTACACCACCAGGGTGGGCGAGGGACCCTTCCCCACCGAGCTGATTGACGGAGTGGGTGACGAGTTGCAGCAAAAGGGCGGCGAGGTCGGCGCCACCACCGGGCGCAAGCGTCGCTGCGGCTGGCTCGACGGGGTCATTGCCCGCGAGGCTGTGCGCCTCGACGGCATCAACGGGTTGGCCATCACCAAGCTCGATGTTTTGAGCGGCCAGCCGACCCTGAAGCTGGCCACCAGCTACGAAGCGGACGGCAAGAAAATGACCGCCCTGCCTGGCAACATCAAAACCCTGGCCAAGCTCAAGCCGGTTTATGAAAGCCTCGCAGGCTGGAGCGAAGAGATCACCCAGGCCAACAGCGTGGACGATCTGCCGACCAAGGCCCGCGACTACGTGAAACGCATCGAGGAGTTCACCGAGACCCCGGCCTACATCCTCTCCGTGGGCCCGGGCCGCGAGCAGACCATGCTCCTCAAGAACCCCTTCCTGAAATAACCAAGGAACACGCATGAGCACAGAGCTGCGACCCGACAGTTATGCCCGGCATACCCTGGAGCGCTACACCGGCTCCAGCGTCAAGGACTTCGGCTCCCACATCCTGCTCTGCAATTTCCACCGCTACATCGACGATTTTTCCCGCATCACCGGCAACCCGGTCCAACGCGGACACTGGAGCGTGGTCCACGACCGCAAGCGGGATTTGAGCATCATCAACCACGGGGTCGGCTCCCCCTCGGCGGGCATTGTCATGCACTGCCTCTCCTTTCTCGATGAAATCAAGTGCGTGCTCATGCTCGGCATGTGCGGCGGCATCGACGATGTCCTGGAGATCGGCGACATCATCGTTCCCACCGCCAGCATCCGCGACGAAGGCACCAGCCCCCATTATCTGCCCAAGGATGTCCCGGCCCTGCCCTCGATCCATGTCAACCGCATCTGCGAACAGGTCATCACCAGCGAGCTGAAGATGGTGCCCAAGTCGGGCATCCTGATGACCACCGACTACCGGATGTGGGAGTTTGACACCGAGTTCATCCAGTACATCCGCAAGCATCGGATCATGGCCATCGACATGGAGATCGCCACCCTGTTCGCAGTGGGCTATGCCCTCAACGTGCCCACCGGGGCGATGATGCTGGTCTCGGACCTGCCCCTGAAAAAAGGCGGGATCAAGAGCAAGGACAGCGCCGAGGAGATTTTCCTCACCTACACCCAGGAACATTTGCAGATGGGCCTCAAGGTGATGGAAGCCGCCTGCCTGAACAGCCGGGGCCCGCTGGGGTAACGCCCTGATCCCATGCGTATTCCTGATTAGCGCTAATCTTCCGCTGGACACTAAAAGTGTCATTCCCGAAACGCTTTTGATCGGGAATCCAGTTTCTAACTGACCTAAATCATGGATCCCCGACAAAGACATTCGGGGATGACAGGCTTATTGCGGAAGATTAGCACTCATCAGGTGCGTATTTGACCGGCAAGCGCACCCCCTCCCGGGTATTTTGCCGCCTGCACCGGAATTGGGTGATGAGAGATACCTCCTTCGGAGAAATACATGCCCTGTCATATCGTCCACATCTCGCTGACCGCAAAAGACACCCCAGCCCGCCTGACCGAACAGCCCCCCGTGGTTTTTGAAGCCACCAGACCGGAAACAGCCGCCATAACCGTCGATCCGCGCAAGCGCTTCCAGAAGATGGAAGGCTTTGGCGGCGCATTCACCGAAGCAGCTGCCGTTACCTGGCAAAAACTCCCTGCAGAAAAGCAGGCCGAAGTGATGCGGGCATACTTCGACCGGGACAATGGCCTGGGGTACACCATGGGCCGGACGCATATCAACAGTTGCGATTTTGCCCTGGGGAATTACGCCCATGATGAAGTGGACGGCGATTTTAGCCTGGAACACTTTTCCATTGACCGTGACCGCGCCGCTATCCTGCCCATGCTCAAGGAAGCCCTGCGATTGAGCGGCGGCCTGAAGTTGTTCGCTTCCCCCTGGAGCCCGCCAGCCTGGATGAAGACCAACAGGCAGATGAATGGCGGCGGCCGGCTGCTCCCTGAATGCCGCGATGTGTGGGCGCGTTACTATTGCCGCTACATTCGGGAATATGAAAAAGAAGGCATCCCCTTCTGGGGACTCACCGTCCAGAATGAACCGGAAGCCAGCCAATCGTGGGATTCCTGCCTGTATTCCGCCGAGGAAGAGCGCGATTTTGTCCGTGATTATCTCGGCCCGACCCTGCGGAAAGAGGGGCTGGGCCATCTCAACCTGATGATCTGGGACCACAACCGTGATGCCATCTACGAGCGCGCCAGGGTGGTGTACGATGACCCGGAGGCTGCGCAATACGTATGGGGCGCGGCGTTTCACTGGTATGTGGGGGATCATTTCGACAACCTGAGCGCCGTGCACGAAGCCTTCCCGGACAAGCATCTGCTCTTCAGCGAAGGGTGTCAGGAAGGCGGACCGCACACAGGCGAGTGGGGCGTGGGCGAGCGCTACGGCCGTTCGCTCATCAATGACCTGAACCGTTGGACCGTGGCATGGGTGGACTGGAATCTCATGCTGGATGCGAGCGGCGGCCCCAATCATGTGGGCAATTACTGCAGCGCGCCCATCCTGGCAGATACCCGGGCAGGACAGCCGCTGTATCAGAGTTCCTTCTACTATCTCGGCCATTTCTCCCGCTACATTCGCCCCGGCGCCGAACGCATCCTGCACGCCACCACCACCGACGACCTTGAAACAACGGCCTTCCTCAATCCGGAGGGGACAATCGCCGTCGTGGTGATGAATCGCACGGAGCAGGCAATCCCCTTTGCTCTGCAATGCCACGATCGGGCTGCCCGCACGATCAGTCCGCCCCATTCCATTATGACCTTGCGGTTTGCCGATTTTTCCGGATAAGCTAGCAATGGGGCAATGATTTTTCCATCACTGGCAAGAAGATGTTGACGGAGTCAGAGGCTTTCTGTAGGAATTTACTTGGGGATTGGACGGATTGACATGGCGGGATATCAGCCGGAAAAATGTTTTTTAACTGATTAGCGATAATCAGATTTCTTTTATAGCCCCTATGACCATCAACTACGATTTCTGCTCCAGGGACAATACGCGACGCCTTCAGCCTGCCGGCCATCGGTTTCCGCTGACCGCGCCACAGGTTCCACCGCCGCTGATCGGCGTCACTTTCACCAGTATCCCCTGAGCCCAGATGCCTAATTCCCTCGATTTTCTCGTTGAATTTCTTCGCCTGTCCAAGCTGTTTTGGCGCTCGAAGCAAAAACTGAAGATCCGGGGCGCCACCGTCCTCCTGGCGCTCCTGACCATACTGCAAATGATCCTGGCGGTGGTGATTACCCAGTGGAGTGCGGCGTTGTTCAACGCCATTGAGCAGCACTCCATGCGCGGCCTTATCACCCAGATCGGCGTGCTGGCAATCATCTTCGTCGCCGACATGGCCGTGACCGGATCGCATCTGGTCTTCAAGCGCAATCTGCAGATCTATTGGCGCGACTGGCTGACGGACCATGTCATCTCCCGCTGGATGCGGGATGGCCGCCACTATCTGATCTCCCATCTGCCGGGGGAACACGACAACCCGGACGGGCGTATTGCCGAAGATTGCCGCATCGCCAGCGAGTCGGCGGTCGCCCTGGGCCACTCGTTATTGTACTGCATCTTGCTGCTGATCGGCTTCTCGCAGGTGCTCTGGTCCCGCTCCGGGGTGGTGACCCTCGACCTGGGAGCATGGCAAATCCCCATTTACGGGCATCTGGTCTGGATCGCGGTCATCTATACGGCCCTGGCATCCTGGCTTGGCTGGCGTGTGAGTCTGCCCCTTACCGCAGCCACCAACGCCCGGCAGTCGGCGGAGGCGGACTTCCGCGCCGGTCTGCTGGAAGCGCAGGAAAACAGCCAGGCCATCGCGCTGATCCATGCCAACAGCTATGAACGGCAGCTTTTTCGTGAGATGTTCTGCAATATCCGGAAGGTATGGAACACGCAAACCGCGGCATGGAGAAATATTCAGATCTTCAGCACCGGCTATGCCTCGCTGAACATGGCCTTTCCGATCCTGATCTCCGCCCCCCGCTATATCCTGGGGAGCATCACCCTGGGCGCGATGATGCAGGCCGCCCAGGCGTTCCAGCAGATGGTCGGCGCCCTCTCCTGGCCGGTGGGCAATGCCGGCGGGATCGCGGAATGGCGCGCCTCGGTGGAACGGGTTCTGAGTCTTCTCAAGGTATTGGATAATGTGGACGAGGAACTGGCGCGACCGGATCACTGGATCCAGGTGAAAACCTCCGAACAGCCGGTGTTGGCCTTCCGCGACCTCAGCATCGCCAAATACGACGGGCCGACATTGGCACAAAACATCAATATGGAGATCGGCCAGGGCGAACATGTGCTGATCACCGGCAACCCTTACACCGGGGCAAAGCTGTTTCGCGCCATTGCCGGAGTAAGGCCCTGGGGCCGCGGGGTCATCGAACTCCCCAGCCAAGGCCGCCTCTTTTTCATGCCGCCCCGGCCGCATCTGCCCACCGGCACTCTGCGCAACGCCATCTGCTACCCAGCCTCCCGCCGGGTTTTCAACCAGGAACAACTCGAACAGGCGCTGCTTTTGGTGGGCCTTGAAGACCTCATCGGCCAGCTCGATCAGAAGGACAACTGGATCAACAGCCTGGCCCGGGGGGAGCAGCAACTCCTGGGCATGGTGCGTCTGCTGCTCAACCGGCCCCAGTGGATTTTCCTGCAGGAGGCCTTCGATTCCCTGAATCCCCGGGAAGAGGAACGGATGCTGCGCCTGATCGCAGAACAGCTCCCCGATGCCACGCTGCTCGCAATTTCTCACCTGCCAAACGGCGAGGCCTTTTATGCACGCCGCCTGGCTCTGTAACCCTTAAGGAAGACCAACGATGACTACCCAAATGGTTCACGAATTCGGCAGCAAACTCCGCGGCGTCAATCTCGGCGGCTGGTTGGTGTTGGAAAAATGGATTACCCCGAGTCTTTTCGAGGGGCTGCAAGCCACCGACGAGACCTCCTACTGCGTCGAGCTGGGCGAGGCCGAGGCTACCCGGCGCCTGCACCAGCATTGGAACACCTTCATCACCCGCGACGACTTCGCCTGGCTGAAAAATGCCGGCATCAATGCGGTACGGTTGCCGGTGGGCCACTGGCTCTTCGGCAAGGACTATCCCTACCACCGCAGCTATCAGGAGGCGCGCCATCCCTTCGTGGAAGGGGGGCTTGCCATCGTCGACAAGGTCTTTGAGTGGGCCGGGGAATTCGGCCTGCGGGTGGTTCTTGACCTCCATGCCGCGCCGGGGTGTCAGAACGGCTTTGACAACGGCGGCATCCTCGACGTTTGCGAATGGCATACCAGCGAGGAGTACATCGAACACTCCCTGGTTGTGCTGGAACGGTTGGCAGAGCGATATGGAGATCAGCCAACGCTGCACGGCATTGAGACGCTCAATGAACCGCGCTGGGATATCCCCACCGATCTCTTGAAGCGCTTCAACCTCGAGGCCTACCGCCGCATCCGCCGCCACTGCCCGCCCGAGCGGGTGACGGTGGTGTTCCACGACGGCTTCCGCAGCTTCCGGGAATATGCAGGGTTTCTCCTGGAGCCGGAGTTTCGCAACGTGGCCATCGATATCCACCGCTATCAATGCTTTATGGATTACGACACCAGTCTGGACATCTTCGGCCACCTCCGTAAGTCCGCCGTGGACTGGCGGGAGGAAGCGGACGAGATCATCCGTGAGTCGGGCTATCAGGTGTATTGCGGCGAATGGAGCCTGGGGCTCGATCTGAAGATGGTCTCCCTCTGGGCGGAGGGGCCGTTCAATCATGCCCTGGAGGAAATGGATCTCTTTCAAATGTCGGCGGCCTATCGCGGGTACGCCTCGGCCCAAGTGCTGACCTTCGAAAAATACGCCGGCTGGTTCTTCTGGACTTACCGGACCGAGACCACTCCGGAATGGTGCTATCGGGACTGCGTGGATCAGGGGTTCTTTCCCAATATGGGACGGCCGGAGCAGTTTTCCGGCATCCGAGGGACCCTGGAACGCGCCAAAAATTCATAAGTCTGACCGCAGGAACCGGTCACGGGGCAGGCCATGATCAAGGTGATGAGCTTCAACATCCGTGTCGGCCTGGCCGACGACGGCGAGAACCACTGGGAGCACCGCAAGTCCTTTGCCCTCGAGAGGATCCACGCCTTCGGGCCCGACTTGCTCGGCCTTCAGGAGTGCCTGGATGACGCCCAGGCCGAATTTGTCCGCGCCAACCTGCCGGACTACCATTTCTTCGGCGTCCATCGGGGCGGCCCCGGAGGCACGGCGCTGGAGATGGCCCCCCTGCTCTTTCGCCGCTCCGCCTTCCGGCTGCTCGATACGGGATGTTTCTGGCTGAGTGAGACGCCGGAGATCCCCGGCAGCATGAGCTGGCAAAGCAACTATCCGCGAACGGTGAGCTGGGCCAGGCTCTCCTGCCGGTTGACCGGGTCGGTGCTTACCTACGTCAACACCCATTTCGACTACGAACCGACGGCCATCGAAGGGGATGCCCGCGCCCTGCGCCAATGGCTCGATCAAATCCGCCACGACACCGCGCTCATCGTGACCGGCGATTTCAATGCCGACAAGGATTCAAACGCATACCGCCTCCTGACCGGCGATGGGGCGCTGATCGACGCCTTACGGCAAATCCTGCCACACGGGGAAGATGAGGCCACCTTTCATGGTTATGGGCAGCAGGAGGAAATGGCAGCCATTGACTGGATTCTGGTCTCCGGCCATTTCCGGGTCCTTGCTGCGCAGATCGACCGCTGCCGCCAAGGCACCCTCTTCCCCTCGGATCATTACCCCATAACGGCAGTGCTCGACCGGAAGACGTAAACCGGCGGGGGCGCATATGGGGGCGGCCTTTGCCCTCAACACACCATGCACCTGTCAGCGGCTGACCGACCTGGCACCGGCCATGACCTCGACCATGTCGACGGCAACCTGCGCCAGCATGTTCGGCACCACCGGACCGCCCTGCGAGGACTTGATCTCCGGAGGATTAAAGGCTGCGACAAATCGGGAAAGGGTGCTGCTTTTCGGATAGGCGACGGGCTGGTCCATGGACTGCTCGATATACCAGACGGTATTGCCGGTATGCACATTGAGCAGGCGGGTGGCCACTTCAACCCTTCCCCCGCCGAACTGGGTGCCTTCCAGAACATGGTTGACCTTTCCCGCCAGGACCAGATCAACCTTTGCCTTCCGGCCAAGGGCCAGGGCCTCCTCCACATCCCGGTACGACTCCTCCAGGCGGAGCACCTTTGGGAAAGCCTGCTTGCCCAGAAGGACATCCTTGAAGAGCATGGCGACCCCCTCCCCCTGCTGCCGGCTCATATTGTCGGGCACCTGAAAAGGCAGAACACCGACAGTCGCCTCCTGATAGGTATTCGTTTCAGGATAGATAAATACCACCGGCGAATTCTTCTTGACCTCCACCGGCTGGTTGGCCCAGTTTTTTGGGCCTGCTGCACACCCGACAAGAAGCAGGCCAAGAAACGCACCCACGATACTCTTTCGCATACCGCCCTCCTAATTACTATCCCGCTTAATGCCGGAATTAAAAGACCACGAAAGGTAACTGTTCAGCAGTGCCGCAGATGCGCGAAAGAGGTCTGCGAAGTGTGCTATTGCACACGAGCAGGCCGATGACAGGTAAGCGAACCTGTGAGACTCCGAAGCAGATGTGGCGCTGCTGGACAGTTACGCCCTCCTATCGCTCTTTAGCGGAGAGCAGCCCATCGCCCAAAGCGCCGCCTCCTGCCGCAAGCAAATGATTGATATTGCGGCTGCGCTGCAGTTCAAGCCCTGCCACGGAAAGCACCTGCTGGGAACCGGCATCGAGCAGCTTGAGATTGAGAATTACCGTGCTTGGGGTCAGCGAATAGGTGCCGGTAAGAATTGCGGCAGCCTGTTGCTGTTTGGCCAAAAGCGTGGCATCCCGGGTGAGCATCAGCTCGCCCCGGTTGTCCCGCATGAAAATCTCGGCGGACTTGCGGATTTCCACCACCCCGAACCCATGGCGAAACAGACTGGTGGACAGGGCCTCGGTCAGGGTCCGGCCGAAACGGGTGGTGGCATAGAGGTTGTCAAGATCAACCACCGTGGTCAGGATCAACCGCTGGCCGCCCCCGGCGCCGCGCATGCCGGATGTCAACTGGAGGGCCAGCTCCTCCCCCACCCCGAAAAAATCCGGAGTGACCACCGAGGCGGTGCCGCCGGTGGTCGCCCGGGGCGCGCACCCGCTCAGGAGCAGAGCGCAGCCCAGAAACAGCGCGAACCCCAAGCCACGAATCTTCATTCTTGTCTTTTTCATGGGCAATCCTTCGTTACGGGAGGCTTTACAGAACGCTTCGCGACCTTTTTCGCCGGTTTTTTTGCCGAAGGCGCAGAGACAGCCTGGCCCTTTTCCGGAAATTCGCGGATCGCGACCTTCGCGGTGCGGTTCGAAGCAGGCATGCTTTCATTGGCAAGGAGATTGGCGGTCAGCGCGTCAACGGGCAAAACCAAGCTGGCGGAGGAAAGAACCCGGTTGTCGTCGTTGCGCAACAGACGGGCATTGACAAAGATTTCCTGCCCGGCCACCGCATAGGTTCCCACCACCACCGCCTGGGCGTTCTGCACCAGGCCGATCTCATCCATGCTCCTGGACAAGGCATACTCTCCGTGATACGGGCTCACCATCAGACCCGGGGTTTTCCGCACCTCAATGACCTCCAGTCCTTCCTGCTGCAGGGTGGAGAGCAACTGCTCGCCGAGATAGCGGCCCAGGGAAGAGGTCGCATACAGATTGTCAAGGCTGACAAAGGTGCTCACCGCCACCACATACTCGTCGGCCACCACCTCGCTGGCATTGGCAATGAGAGCCTTCCCCATCTGGCTGATCCTGGAATGCAGTGCGGCACCCTGGCCTGCACCGCCTGCCTGTCCCCCTCCTGCCTGTCCAAAAGCCGACACCCCGGATTGAGACATATTCCGCGGCGAGAAAACCCGACCGGTGCGGAACACGTAATCAGGCGGTATGGCATGGGGATAGTTATAGAAGTAGGGCCGATATGCCGGGGAGGGTTTCTGCCGTTGCTGAAACACGCCCCCATTTCCGCCGGTGTCCGAAGACTGGCCGTCATCGGCCTGCACGGCGGTGGCTACACCGGTGAAGGCCAGCACAATCGCAAGCAGTCGTATACGCATCATTTTCGCCTCCCCCGCTCAGGGATTAAAATTGTAGCCGGGATAGTCATTTTCCATGCTCCGCCAGGAAGGCCCAAAGGCCTGAACCATGGGATCGCCGGAAACGCCTGGCCCGCCCGGGTAGACAACGGGCACTCGCTCGCCCCCCCCGAACATCGGAGAGGCAAACCGCATTTCAACCTCGACCAGATCGCTGTACATCCCGCCAGCACACCCGCAACAACTGAGGAGCAACAACCCCGCCATGATTTTCCGCATCTTCTCTCCCTCTGTGTCTTGCGTCACTCACAGTCGCCTTGTCAATAAAATGACAACATTTTCACCACCCGGTCTGGGAATTTTTTTCCCGCTCGTTCCCATTGAAAAGCCGAATTCCGGGCATAACAAGGAATTTTTTTCTGAATTACCCCTCCGTTTCCCCTTTTTTCTGCAATCTCGCCTTGTTTATAAGCATTTTTCATGCCACCTCAGCAGGCCCTCCCCGTCTCAGTGGTGATCTTTCCCATATGCCCGCATATTCACCGGAAAGCACACCGTGCAAACCCTTTTGCCTTCGAGAATGAATGGGGGGTCGAAGAAAAAATGATTGCCAAAAAACCGGGATGGATTATACTTTTGAAGTTTATACTACCGCGATACCCAACGGGAGAATTCCCACAGGAGGAGTTGCACCATGGCACGCATCACCGTCGAAGACTGCCTGAGCCAGATAGGCAATGAAAATCGTTTTTCCCTGATCCATCTTGCCGTTGAACGAATTAAACAGCACCGCAAGAACGCCCCTTTTCTTGTCAAATGCAAAAACAAGGAGATCGTCGCCACCTTGCGCGAGATTGCCTCCGGCCAGGTGAGTTTCTCCACCATCAAGAACTTCACCCCAACCAAGGAGGATTCTCCGGCCTCGGAGAAACCCGGCCCGGCCGCACAAAAGGGTGATGATCCAAGGGAACAGGCGTTCTTATAGCCCATGGAAACCGATTTTTACAAAAGACTCGGCGTCGCCCCGGATGCGACCGCCGAGGAGATAAAAAAAGCGTACCGCAAACTAGCCATGAAGTACCATCCGGACAAAAACCCGGGCGACAAGGCGGCTGAAGATACATTCAAATCAGCCGCCGAGGCTTACGAAGTTCTCGGCGATCTGGAAAAACGCAAGATTTACGACCGCTACGGAGTCGCCGGCCTGAAAGACAGCGGCTACAGCGGGCCGGGGAATTTTGAGGATATCTTCTCCAGCTTCGGCGACATCTTCGGCGACATGTTCGGCGGCCGCTCCGGGCAAAGGCGCCAGGGGCCGGTACCGGGAAACGACCTGCGCTACGATCTGGGCATCAGCTTCATGGATGCCATGCACGGCGCGGAAAAAGAGCTCGAGATCACCAAGCGGGAAACCTGCTGGACTTGCGACGGCACCGGCTTGCGCCCCGGGCATAAAGCCTCGACCTGCACCACCTGCAAGGGCCATGGCCAGGTCGTGCATGCCCAGGGATTTTTCCGGGTACAGACCACCTGCCCGAAATGCAACGGCGAAGGCACAATCATTACCGACCCGTGCAATGATTGTCAGGGCGAGGGGCTGGTCAGAAAAACGAAAAAGGTCTCCCTGAAGATCCCGGCCGGGATCGACACCGGCGCCCGCATGCGGTTGCGGGGCGAAGGCGAAGGCGGCCGCAAGGGCGGTCCGCCGGGCGATCTGTATGTGATCATGCATGTGGAACCCCATGAGTTTTTCCAGCGGGAGGGCAGCGAAATCCACTGCCTTTTCCCCCTGACCATGGTGCAGGCAGCGCTGGGCGCCACCGTGGAGGTGCCGACCATCAACGGCGCCCAAAAACTGGTCATCCCTGCGGGAACCCAGCCGGAACAGATATTCACCCTGAAAGGCGAAGGCGTCCCCTCCCTCAGGGGCGGGAATCCCGGCAACATGATCGTCGAAATCAAGGTTGTCATCCCAAAAAAATTGTCCGCGCGTGAAAAGGAACTGCTCACGGAGCTTGATGCCCTGCAGAAAGAAAAGGGCGACAACAAGGAAGAAGAGGGATTTTTCAAAAAGTTCCTCCACACATTTTCCAACGAAAATCCTTGATTCTTCCCCGCGAGACAACGACAATGAGCGACCAGCCCTTGACGGATAATCTGCTGACCCATTTCGACGAATCCGGAAACGCCCGCATGGTTGACGTGGGCGGCAAAAACGAAACCGTGCGGGAAGCTACCGCCTCCGGCGCCATCGTCCTTTCGGCGCAGGCGTTTCAGTTGGTGCGGGATGGGAATATCGCCAAAGGCGATGTGCTCGGGGTTGCCCGGATCGCCGGGATCATGGCCGCCAAAAAGGTCGACGCCCTGATCCCCCTGACCCATCCTCTGGCCATCAACAAGGTAACTGTCGATTTTGACCTGGACGACAGAACCCACACCATAGCAATTACCGCTACCGTGGGCATAACCGGCAGAACCGGGGTCGAGATGGAGGCGCTCACCGCCGTCTCGGTTGCCGCCCTGACCATTTATGATATGTGCAAGGCCGTGGACAAAGGCATGATCATTAATAACATCAGACTGGAAAGGAAAATCGGGGGCAAAAGCGGAAGCTACCAACGATAGCCGATAACGCTAGCCCACGATATGCCAAGGGAGTAAGACCGTGAACAGAGAACAACTTGAGTATTTTCGCCAGAAGCTTGAGACCATGAGCCAGGATCTTTTGCAGGAGGCTGAAAAAACCATCCACGAGATGACCGACAGCACGGAAAATTATCCCGATCCCACCGACCGGGCCAGCGCCGAGTCCGACCGGAGCTTCGAACTCCGCATCCGCGACCGTGAGCGCAAACTCCTTGCCAAGATCCGGGAGGCCATCGAACGCATCGATGAAGGCACCTATGGCATCTGCGACGAATGCGGCGACGAGATCTCGGTCAAGCGTCTTGAGGCGCGGCCGGTGACCACCCAATGCATCGAGTGCAAAACCCACCAGGAAAACCAGGAAAGGGCACAAAAAGGCTTATAAGAGACAGCGATGCCTGAACTGCGCAAAGATCCGATCATCGGCCGCTGGATCATCATCTCCACCGAAAGGGGAAAGCGGCCCACTGACTTCATTGTTGAAAAAAGTGAGACCAGGGGCGGATTCTGCCCTCTGTGCCCAGGCAACGAGAATACCACGCCTCCGGAGGTTCTGAGCTACAGCAACACCGCTGGCCATCAAGCCAACAGGCCCGGCTGGGATCTGCGGGTGGTGCCCAACAAGTACCCAGCCCTGATCATCGAAGGCAATCTCAACAAGGAGGGCGATGGCCTCTACGACCGGATGAACGGCATCGGCGCCCACGAGGTCATCATCGAAACCCCGGACCACAACGAATCCTTTGCCAATCTGCCGGCGGATCGCATGATCAAGGTTTTTCTGGCCTATCGGGATCGGCTGCTCGACCTGGCCCAGGATCCGCGCTTCCGGTATGTCATGGTGTTCAAGAATTTCGGCGCCGCAGCCGGGGCCTCGCTGGAACATTCCCACTCCCAGCTCATTGCCCTGCCCATTGTCCCCCGCATGATCAGCTCCGAGATCGAGGGGAGCCTTTCCTACTTCAAGTACAAGGAACGTTGCATCTTCTGCGATATCATCCGCCAGGAAATAAACCAGAACAAGCGGGTGGTGGCAGAAAACGACCTGTTCCTCGCCATTGTCCCCTATGCGCCCCGTTCGCCCTTCGAGATGTGGATCCTGCCCAAGCAACATGCCTCTTCCTATCTTGCCATGGATGACAACCATTTCAAGGCGCTCACCGCGATCTTTTCAGAGTGCATGCGCCGTCTGGACACCTGCATTCCCAATGTTCCATACAACTTTGTCCTGCACGGCGCCCCGTTGCGCTCGCAACCCCTGGAACATTACCACTGGCATTTTGAAATCATGCCCAAACTGACCATGATTGCCGGTTTTGAATGGGGCTCAGGCTTTTACATCAACTCCATCCCGCCGGAAGAAGCAGCCCAATTTTTAAGGGAAGCGGCAATCTAGGGCAAACTTTTGACCAAGGCCGGGCCGGCAAATCTCACAACCCATGGCAAGACAACAGGGGGGATCAATGAAAAAAATACTGCTTGTTGACGACGAAGACAGCATCCACCTCCTGTACCGCGAAGAACTGGAGGAGGAAGGATACGAGGTCCACTCCGCTCTTTCCGGGGAAGAAGCCCTTACCCAACTAAAGATCATCAACCCGGATCTGGTCATCCTCGACATCAATATGCCCGGCATCAACGGCATCGATGTTCTTCGCCAGATCAAGGAAATGCACTCCTCCCTGCCGGTGATCCTCAGCTCTGCCTACCAGGAATTCAAACAGGATCTGGCCACCTGGGCCTCCGACGAATACATCGTCAAATCCTCCAACCTGGATGAACTCAAGGCCGCAGTGAAAAAGCATCTTGCCTAAAAGTTGAACCAGCAAAAAAAGCAGACCGAGACCCAACCTCCTGCCCAATGAGCACACCCGTTCCCCCAGGAACTCCAAGAAGACTGATTCCAGTCGCACTGCTATCGTTCACCAGCGCCGCGTTGCTGCTGCCGGAGATGCGCGGAAGAGGTCTGCGAAATGTGCTATTGCACATGTTCAGGCCGATGACGGTTAAGCCAGCGCAGCGAAACTGCGAGGCAGATTCGCTGCCGGGGAATGTTTGCCAATGAGCGACATGAAAGATATCCAAGGCCAGCGTGATTACCGTCGGATCAACATCAAAAAGGTGGGGGTAAAAAACATCTCCTACCCGGTAACCGTCCTGGACAAGGCGCGAAAGACCCAAAAAACCGTTGCCACGGTCAATATGTACGTCAATCTGCCCCATCAGTTCAAGGGCACCCACATGAGCCGGTTCGTGGAAATCCTCAACCGGTTCCACGGCGAGATCAACCTGAAGAGCTTCCATCGCATCCTCGAAGAGATGAAGATCAAGCTCCAGGCGGAAGCGGCCCACCTGGAAATGACCTTTCCCTATTTTCTGCAAAAATCCTCCGGACAGGCGCAAGCGGTGGGCATGAAGGAATACCTCTGCACCATGCATGGATCGCTGGAAAAAACCGATGATCTTGTCCTGGAGATCCAGGTGCCCATCTCGCCGCCGGTCCCGTCCCAGCGAAGCCAGGGGTTGCCCCGCTCGCTGGGCCATTGGGGCAGGGCAACCATCCGGTTGCGGTTCAAGCACTTCATCTGGATCGAGGATATCATCCAGATGGTGGAAGAGGTGACCTCCCACGACCTCTGCTGGCCCGCCGAAGAATCCTGCACGGAATACACCCTTTCCGTGGAAAGCATCACCACGGCCCTGGGCCGCAAACTTGAGAACCATCCGGCCATTGCCTGGTTTTCCATACTGGTGGAAAACCTCTCGCAAGGGTATAACACCTTTGCCTCTTTAAAATGGCAGGACGAGGACACCATGGCTGTGTCCTGAGCACCTTTGCCACGCCAACCACTAAAAAATATCGCGAGAAACCATCCCATGCACCACGAGCTTCTTTTTGAAATCGGCACCGAGGAAATCCCGGCCGGCTACATCATGCCCGCCCTTTCCCAACTGGAGAAAAACTTAGGCGACCGGCTCACCGCCCTGGCCCTGCCCTATTCTTCCCTGCGCACCGCCGCCACCCCGCGGCGTCTCGCCGTGTCGGTCAGCGACCTGGCAGAGCGCCAGCCTGATCGTGAAGAGGAAATTCTCGGCCCCCCGAAAAAGGCGGCCTTCGACCAAAACGGCCAGCCCACCCAGGCGGCCATCGGCTTTGCCAAAAAGAACGGGGTCGAGGTTGAGGCCCTGCAAATACTGGCAACGCCGAAGGGCGAGTACCTCATGGTGCGCGTCGAACAGGTCGGCCGCCAAACCTCGGTACTCCTTGCCGAGCTGCTGCCCGAGGTGATCACCAGCCTCAATTTCCCGAAATCCATGCGCTGGGGCGCAGGCCGCACCAGCTTTGCCCGGCCGATCCAGTGGCTGCTTGCCGTCTATGGCGGCAAAACCGTCACCTTCTCCCTGGACACCATCACCAGCAGCAACACCACACAGGGCCACCGCTTCATGGCCAGAACCTCTGTCCCGGCCTCCTCGTACAGCGACTATGTCGAAACCCTGCGCACAGCCCAGGTCATGGTGGATCCCCAGGAACGCCGCGCCGCAGTGCTTGCCGAGATCGCCAAGGCGGCCCGGCAGGCGGGCGGCACGATCCTCCCGGATGACGAATTGGTGGACACGGTGTGCAATCTGGTGGAAAAGCCCTTTGCCATCTGCGGCGCCTTTGAGCAACGCTTCCTGGCCCTGCCCCGCGAGGTATTGATCACCTCCATGCGGGAGCACCAGAAATACTTTGCCGTGGTTGACAGCGTGGGCAAGATCATGCCCAACTTCATCGCGGTGAACAACACCAACACCAAGGATGCACAGCTTGCCGCAGACGGCCATCAGCGGGTGATCCGGGCGCGGCTGGAGGATGCCTTTTTCTTTTTCAAGGAAGATCAGCGCCGCACCCTGGCGGATCGGGTCGAAGACCTCACAGGGGTTATCTTCCAGCATAAACTGGGTACCATGCTCGATAAAACCAGGCGGGTCACCACCCTGGCCGGGCTGTTGGCCAAAAAGCTGGCGCCGGAGCACCTGGCCTCGACCGAACGGGCGGCCCTCCTGGCCAAGACCGATCTGCTCACCGACATGGTTGGGGAGTTCCCCACCCTGCAAGGGGCCATCGGCCGCGATTACGCCCTGCTCGGCGGAGAAACACCCGAGGTGGCCACGGCCATCCGGGAGCATTACCTGCCGGTCCGGGCAGGCGGGGTGCTGCCCACCTCAATCCCCGGGGCGCTGGTCGGCATGGCCGACCGGATTGACTCCATCGCCGGCTGCTTCGGCATCGGCCAAACCCCCACCGGCACCGCAGACCCCTTCGGCCTGCGCCGCCTCTCCCTGGGGCTTTTGCACATCATCAACGCCATGGGTTTTAGCCTCTCCCTGGCCGAGTTCGTGGACGAGGCGCTCGCCCTCTACGGCGAAAAACTGACCGTTCCCAAGGACGAGGCCCGCCGCAACGTGCTTGAGTTCATCAAGGGCCGTTTCAGCAATGACCTCACCGGCCAGGGCATCCCGGCCGAGGCGGTGGAAGCGGTCACCTCGGTCTCCTTCGACGATCCGCTGGACTGCAAGCGGAGGATCAGCGCCTTGATGGCCATCAGCGGCCAGGAATCCTTTACCGTTCTGGCTGGAGCCTTCAAGCGGGTGATCAATATCATCAAGGAGAACAGCGAGACTGCGGTGCAAGCGGAGCTGCTCACCGAGGCCGCCGAGCAGAAGCTCCATGCGGCATACCTGGCGATCCGCACCGAGGCAACTCCTTTGCTTGCAGCCAGCGATTACGAAGGGGCGCTGGGGGTAATCCTCAAGATGAAGGAGCCGGTTGACACCTTTTTCGAGGAAGTAATGGTCATGGCCGAGGATGCAAAGGTGCGCGCCAACCGGTTGAACCTGCTGACCGTCATCGCCCAGCTCTTTTTGCAGATCGGCGATTTTTCTAAGATGAACGCCATCAATCCGTAAGCTGTGCCTGGACAATGTCGATGTGGGAATTAACCGGACACCTCGGGTTGTTTCTCTCGGCGTTCGGCGCCGCGACCCTGCTCCCCCTCCAGTCCGAGACGGTGCTTGCCGGGCTGCTTTTCGCGGATCGCTATCCGGCCTGGACTCTGCTTCTCGTTGCCACCTGCGGCAATGTGCTTGGTTCGGTCGCAAACTGGTGGATGGGACGCTCCATCGAGTATTTCCGGGAGAAACCCTGGTTCCCGGTCAAGGAGCACGATCTTGAAAAAGCCCGGCGCTCCTATCACCGCCATGGTCGTTGGAGCCTGTTGCTGAGCTGGGCGCCCATCATCGGCGATCCCCTCACCGTGGTGGCCGGCCTCATGCGCGAGCCCCTCTGGAGTTTTCTCCTGATGGTTACCCTGGCCAAGGCGGGACGCTATCTGGTTCTGGCGATGCTGGTGCTGGGCTGGGCCAAGTAGCACCACGCCTTTCCCCCGTAGCTGTTTACTTTTCCCTGCGATTTCTCCTATAATAGAATCTGGTCCCCGTCCGGTTTCCACGTGCGGTGCTTGTGCTGAACCGCATCAACACACCCCAAGGAGCTGAATGAAAGTCTTATTGTTGCTTGCCCTGATCGGCCTTAACGGCCTCTTCGCCATGTCTGAAATCGCACTGGTAACCGCCCGCAAGGCACGCCTGAAAAAAATCGCCGCAGATGGCGACGCATCCGCCGGCGTTGCCTTGGAGCTTGGCGAAGACCCCACTCGTTTTCTCTCCACCATCCAGATCGGCATCACATCCATTGGGGTGCTCAGCGGCATCGTGGGTGAATCGGCGTTGGCGGTCCCCTTTTCCCTGTGGTTGCAAACCATCGGCATGCCGGGACAGACCGCGGATATCAGTGCCACGGCTGCCGTCGTTGTGGCGATCACCTATGTCTCCATTGTTGCCGGCGAGCTGGTGCCCAAACGCCTCGGCCAGATCAACCCCGAAACCATCGCCCTCCTGGTGGCCCGGCCCATGCGGGCGCTGTCCGTCTTCAGCCGCCCGTTTGTCCTGCTGCTTTCGTTTTCCACCCACTCCCTGCTCAAGATCATGGGGGTCAATCAAAGCATCTCGTCCAGCGTTACCGAGGAGGAGATCCATGCCATGCTGAATGAAGGCTCCGAGGCCGGGGTCATCGAGCTGCAGGAACACGCGATCGTGCGCAATGTTTTCCGTCTCGACGACCGCCAGTTGGGGTCGCTGATGATTCCGCGGTCCGCGGTGGTCTACCTCGACATCCGCCAGACACAGGAGGAGAACCTCAAACTTTTGATAGACTCGGAGTATTCCTGCTTTCCGGTCTGCGATGGCGGGATGGACAAACTGCTTGGCGTCGTGGAGGCCAAACATGCCCTGGCGACGGTGGCCCAGGGGCACCCCCTGGATTTCTCCGTTGGTCTGCATCCCGGCGCCTTTGTGCCGGAGACCCTGACCGGCATGGAGCTGCTGGAGCAGTTCCGGGCCAGCAACATGCAGATGGCCTTTGTCATCGACGAGTATGGCGAAATAGAAGGCGTGGTCACCCTGCAAGACCTGCTCGAAGCGGTGATCGGCGAATTCACTCCACGGAACGCCGAGGATGCCTGGGCCGTGCAGCGGGAGGATGGCTCGTGGCTGCTGGATGGGACCATCCCCATTCCGGAGCTGAAGGATCGCCTCGCGCTCAAGGCGGTGCCCGAGGAGGACAAGGGGCGCTACCATACCCTCAGCGGCCTGGTCATGCTGCTGCTTGGCCGGGTGCCACGAACCGGCGACTACGCGGAATGGGAAGGGTGGCGGCTTGAGGTGGTGGACATGGATGACAAGCGCATCGACAAGGTGCTGGCCACCTTACTCTCCGACATCCCCCAAAAAAATCGGAACATTTCTGATTCGCCGGTGTCTTAAGTTGCACCCGGTTCCCAGCGGATAGCGTGCCGACCCTCCGGCGCGGTCGGGGGCTAGGCGGCTGCGTCCGTTGACCATGTCTTCAACAACAAAAACAGGAAACGCATCATGAAACGGATTTTTCTCTTCCTCTGCACCAACCTCGCCATCATGCTCGTGCTGGGCACGGTGGTAAACCTGCTCGGGGTCAACCGCTTTCTCACGGCCAACGGCCTGAATCTCGGCATGCTGCTGGCTTTTGCCGCGATCATGGGCTTCGGCGGCGCCTTTATCTCCCTGTGGATGTCCAAGACCATCGCCAAATGGTCCACCGGCGCCCAGGTCATAGCGCAGCCCCGGAACCGGGAAGAGCAGTGGCTGATCGACACCGTGGCCCGGTTTGCCCGCGAGGCCGGCCTGCCCATGCCCGAGGTGGCGATTTACGAGGGGGAGCCGAACGCCTTCGCCACCGGAGCGAGCAAGGCCAAATCGCTGGTCGCGGTCTCCACCGGGCTGCTCCACGGCATGAACAAGCAGGAGGTCGAGGCGGTTCTGGCCCACGAGGTGGCGCATATCGCCAACGGCGACATGGTGACGCTGACCCTGATTCAGGGGGTGGTCAACACCTTTGTCTTCTTCCTGGCCAGGGTGGTGGGCTCGCTCATCGACAGCATGCTGCGCCGGGGCGACGAGACAGAAGCCCCTTCCGGCCCTGGGATCGGCTACATGATAATCGTGTTCGTCTGCGAGATGGTCTTTGGTATCCTCGCCAGCACGGTGGTGATGTACTTTTCCCGCCAACGGGAGTTCCGGGCCGACGCAGGCGCAGCGTATCTCCTGGGCGGCCCCCAACCGATGATCGCGGCCCTGCAACGGCTTAGCGGGATGCAGGCTGGTGAACTGCCGCAAAACATGGCCGCCTCGGGCATTGCCGGCAAGGAAGGCTGGATGGCGCTGTTTGCCACCCACCCCAGCCTGGAAAGCCGTATCGCCGCCCTGCAACGCTAGCTCATCTCCCTGGGAAAGCAAGGGGGCAGCCCCAAGACCATTCCGCACACGGAACATCAATCCGTAAGCTGGGACTGGGCGATTTCAATGGCCTGCTCGTAGAGCAGGGGCAGGGAGTCGAGTTTGATGGCAAGTTTCTTCGCCAGACGGGCGGTGTTTTCCCAGTCGCCGCGTTCGTAGGCCATGACCAGCCTGAGGGTCCGGGAGAGAGGGGTTGCGACCTCGACGAGAAGAGCCTCCTGAATCGCCTCGGGCAGGGCCAGATCCGGCAGGATATCCGCCATGGCTTTGTCAAGCATGGCGGGGAGCAGCGAGAACATTCCCACCGTATGAAACATCCCCGCCTCCTTGCGCCGATTCAAAAGCTGATCGGCGATCAGTTCGCAGAAACTGCCCCGAAAAGCCGCCAACCGCAAGAGCTCGGACGGCTTGTCCGCGGCAAGGTAGGACAGCATCATCAGGGACAGCCATTTCCGTAAAGTAATCTGCCCCAGCATGGCCACGACCATCTCGATGCTGTCCAGCTTCTGCCTCCTGGCAAAATAGGCGGAATTCGCATACTTAAGCAATTTGTAGGCCAAGGAGACATCCCGGCTCACAAACTTGGCCAGCTCGGCGAAATCGTAATCCTCATCCTGTATTACTTTCAGCACCTGAAGATAATGGAGCTTGGAGCCGGGGATATCCCGCCCCTTCATGATATGGGGGCGGCTGAAAAAATAGCCCTGGAACAGATCAAAGCCCAGCTTCTTTACGGCCTCAAACTCTTCATTGGTTTCGATTTTTTCCGCCAGCAGCTTCACGTTGTGTCGGCTGACCACCTTGGTCTGGCGCTCAAGCTCGGCAAAACTCATTTGGCGGATGTCGAATTTAATGATTCCGGCCAGCTTGATCAGCGGCAGAAACCGCTCTTCATAGAGAAAATCGTCGAGAGCCAGAACATAGCCTGCCGCGACCAGCCCCTCGCAGGCCTCGATGACCTCGGGCGTGGCCCCCACCGTCTCCAGCACCTCGACCACGGTGATCTCTTTGGGAAAAAGCGCGGGATAGCCCTTGAGCAGCATTTCTTCGCTGAAATTGATGAAGGCTTTTTTCCCTTCGGTGATGGAGGCAATGCCGATCAAAAGAAAGCTGTTGGTGATGACCTTGGAGGTGGCCTCTTCTCCGTCTTGTAGGGGGTCGAAATAATTATTGAGGCCGGAACGGAAGAGCAGCTCGTAGGCGAAAACCTCCTTGTTCCTCTTGAAGATAGGCTGACGGGCGACGAAGATATTCGGCTGGGAGGTGTCCATGGCTACGATGATTTTCTCACAAATCATCGAGCAGCGCAATCACCTTGTGGTGCAGTAACGCCTCCAACACCTCGGTCATGGGTAAGCCCACCACGTTGGTATAGGAGCCGCTGATTTCCGGGACCAAAAAACAGCCCTTGCCCTGAATTCCATACGCCCCGGCCTTGTCCAGGGGCTCTCCGGTGCGCACATAGGCCCGGCACAACTCCGGGGTAAGTTCCAGAAATCGGACCTTGGTGCAGACGGCCTTGGTGCATGATTCGCCTGTCGCCCGGCAGCAGAGGGAGAAGCCGGTCCACACCTCATGCCAGCGGCCGGAGAGCCGCATGAGCATGGCGCAGGCCTCCTCTGCATCGCCGGGCTTGCCGAGAATCTCCCCATCCACCACCACCGCGGTATCGGCACCCAGCACCCAGGCATCAGGAATATCCACCCCCCTGGCCTTTTCCCGGGAGAGCCGCGCGACAAATTCAGCGGGCTGCTCGCCGGTCAACGGGGTCTCGTCGATGTCCGCGACCACCACCTCAAAGGCAATACCCAAGTCGGCAAGAAAATCGCGCCGCCGGGGCGAACCCGAGGCCAGGATCAGCCGCGCCTCTGTCCGGAAGGCGTCCATAAGCGGGCTCAGGCCCGGATGGAATAACCACCGTCCACGACGATGGTCTGCCCCTGGATCATGGCGGCCAGATCACTGCATAAGAACAAAGCGACATCGGCCACGTCCTCTGGGGTGGTCAGCCGCCCCATGGGGGTACGCTGCAGGGCGACGTCGAGGATCTGCTCCCGGTTGGGGAATTTCTTGAGGGCCTCGGTGTCCACGGCGCCGGCGCTGATGGTGTTGACATTGATCCCCAAAGGCCCCAGCTCCACGGCGAGATGGCGAACCAGCGACTCAAGCGCCGCCTTGGAGGCGCCCACGGCCGTGTAATTCTCCACGGCCCGCACCGCCCCCATGCTGGAAACCGCCATGATCCTGGCGCCCTTGCCCATGAGCGGCGCGGCCTGCTGGGTCAGGGAAAGCAGGGCCCGGGCATTGATCTCCATGGCCCAATTCCAGTGGCGGCTGCTCAGCTCCAGCGCCGGCTTCAAGACGCCGGAGGCTGCGTTGCTGATAAGAAAATCCAGATGGCCGAACTCGCTTTTGATCAGGGCGAACATCCCCTGCAGGTCCTCGTCGTTGGCCACGTTGGCCTTGACCACCAGGCAGCGCGCCCCCTTTTCCTGGATGAGGCGGGCAGTGGCTTCCGCATCCTGGCGGTGGCGCACATAATTCACCACCAGATCCACTCCGTTTTCCGCAAGCCGCAGGGCGATCGCTTTGCCGATCCCCCGCGAACTGCCGGTCACCAAGCCTACTTTTCCGCGCAGATTGTACATACCCAACTCCTCTTTATAGCTGTTCCCGTAATGGGTTGATGAGCATCAATGTGCTGGCCACGATAAAATTTTCAGGCGGGAAAGTAAAGAAGACTTTCCCGCCTGCGGGAAATGGAATTACCTGGCAGTGAGCCGTTTCAGGGCGCCCCGCAAGAGCCGCCAGGGATGGAAACTCACCGGCCTCAGGCGAACCGGGGGCTGAAACCCCTGGACCGCGACCTCTTCCACCCTGGCCAGGGGGAATGACAGCTCTTCGAGGCTGCTGCCGGCAAGATGGCGCCGGCAACATTCCCGCCAGACCGGGCTTGCCTGGTGGGGAAGGCCGAGCACATCAAGCAGGGCCGTATCCAGGGCCACGGGATTGAGCCCGCCGGCCAGCAGATGCAGGGGAAAGGGCTTGCCCGCCACCGGCCCGTCCACATGCATGGCCTCCACCCCGTCGGCCAGGGTGATCCCTCCGGGGAGGACCTCAAGGAGATCGACCAGCATGGCTTCAAACCGGTTATCGATGTCGCCATGCCGAGCATGGAGCCAAGGCTTGCGAAACCCCACCACCGCCCCGAAATAGTTTTTCACCGCCAGGGTTATGTAGAGCTGGCCGTGGGCCTTGACCTTGGGCAGATTGACCAGCAGATCGCATTCGCCGATCGCCTGCGCCACCCCCACGGACAGCCCGGAGGCGAGGCGAACCGGCTGCGCCCCCTCGAAATTGACCATGGCCACGGGCAAACCCTTCAACGCCGCAGTGATGCCGCAGGCCGCCATAACGCCCAGCGCCGTGCCGAATGCCGGCGAATCACCGACCCGCACCGTGGCTCCCTGATCGAGGAACCACTCCGCCACGGCAGCGACAACCTCGGGGTGGGTGCAGGCCAGCCCTTTGTTGCGCACCGCGGAAACCAGGTTGGGCTTGAGCAGCACCCTGCTGCCAGGGGAGACCCGAAAGCCCAATCCGCTGCACAGCATCTCCACCCGATCCTTCAAAAGCCTCCGGTCATACTGATGGCATGCAGCCAAACCAACCTCACACGCCTTAAGCTCCATTCCCCCTCCAACCGGATCCCAACGGTCTCGTAACAACTTGAAACACCATCATTATTTTCCCGCGGCCTCGGCGCGTTTTACGGAGACCAGCACCGATTCTTTCAATTTCTCGATATTTTTTTGACACTCTGTCCGGCTGAAGTCAAAATCATGACGAAGAATTCCCATGCGAACCGTGCCGAAAAAAGACCGGCTCTCCTGCCTATTTTCCAGAAATACATTGAATTACCGATAATTTACATATACTGTTATACACAAGAAAAGCCTCGCGGCACAATGCTTGCTTTACAACCAAAACAAAGAGAAGGCTCCGGGGTTTCCCCTTCTTTCTTTTTCCTCGAGGAGACAGAACCATGGCTACGGACAAAGACCCACAGGCAACAGAAGATGTTCCTAAAAAGAAATCCAAGATGGGCTTTTTCATCGTCCTTGGCGTAGGCATTCTCGTCCTCGGCGGCGGCGGTTTTTTCGCCTATACCAAATTCCTGGCCAATAAACCGGCGGTTGAAGAGGTTGCCAGCCAGGAGGCGAAAACAGAAGCCGCCCCGGTGATCGGGGAAATGCTGGTCATGGAGCCCTTTGTCGTCAATCTCGCCGACCCCAAGGGCAAACGTTACCTCAAGGTCAAGATCGAGCTGGAGCTTGAAAGCAAGGAGGCCGTGGACAAGGCCACCAAGGCGGCGCCCAAGCTGCGCGACATGGTGATCATGATGCTCACCAGCCTGGGCTTTGAGGAAGTCATGACTCCGGAAGGCAAGATCCGGGTCCGGGATGAGCTGCTGGAGCGCTTCAACGAGATCATGCGGCCCGACCACATCAAAAATATTTACTTTACGGAATTTGTCGTGCAGTAGCCCTTCGGGCCTCTGTCGTTAACCCGAAAACCACCCAGCGGAAAGCCATGGAACAGATTCTCAGCCAGGACGAGGTTGACGCGCTACTCAAGGGAATTTCCGGCGGCGAGATCGAAGAGCCGGAAGAACCCATTGACGCGGAAGCCCTGGGCTATCAGGCCTACGACTTTACCCGGCAGGAAAGGATCGTCCAGGTAAAGATGCCTGCAATGGAGGCGATCTCCGACGCCTTCATGCGTGCGGTCCGCACCTCGCTTTCCACCACCCTGCGCCGGATCATCGACCTGACCTCCGCCCCCCTTGAGCTGGAACGCTTCGGCGCCTTTGTCCGCACCCTGCCCGTGCCGAGCAGCCTGCAAATCTTCCGCATGGCACCCTTTCGGGGCCATGCCCTCATCGTGCTCGAACCCAAGCTGGTTTTCACCCTGGTGGAAAACTTCCTGGGCGGCACCGGCACAAGAAACATCCGCATAGAGGGCCGCGATTTCACGGCCATCGAACAACGCCTCATCCGGCGGGTGGTGAACCTCCTGCTCACCGACCTGGAAAAGGCCTGGTATTCCCTGCAGCCCCTCAAGGTCCAGTACATCAGAAGCGAGATCAACCCGCAGTTCGCCAAGATCTGCCAGCCCGAGGACGTGGTGATCATCTGCCGCTACGATGTGGACATGGACCGGGCCGTGGGCAGCATCACGGTCTGCATCCCCATGAGCAACCTGGAATCGGTCAAGGGCAAGCTGCTCACCACCTTCCAGCGGGAGCAGAGCGACGAGGATATCAGCATCAAGCGCGTCCTCACCGAAAACATCAAGAACATCCCGGTGGACTTTGTGGTGGAACTGGGCCGCGCCACCATTTCCGCGGGGGATGTCATGGAGCTGGTGGTAGGCGATATCATCCAGTTGGAACGCCGCACCGACGACCTCCTGCCGGCCTTTGTCGCCGGAGAAAGAAAATATATGGGAACCCCTGGTGTGCATCGCGGCAACAATGCGGTGCTCATCAAGAAAAAGGTTCTTGACCCGAACCGGGAATGAGGTTCAAGGTGAAAGGCCCAAGGTTTAAGGCCAAGCCTTTCACCTTGGGCCTTTCACCTTTAACCTTCCAAGAGGAGAAGAGCCATGGCTGACGACCCGTTGGACGCCGCCGACGCAAAAACCGTAACAGAAGGCGCCGGGGATGACTGGGCTGCCGCCCTGGGCGAGCATGACGGCGCGGGAGGGGCTCAAGCCCCTGCCTTTGCCGAGCTGGGCAATGGTGGGCCCACCGCCCCCACCGGCAGCCAGAATCTTGATTTCCTGCTGGATATCCCCCTGGAAGTCACCGTCGAACTGGGGCGGACCAGCATGATCATCAACAAGATGCTGCAATTGACGCAAGGATCGGTGGTCGAGCTCGACAAAGCGGCCGGCGAACCGGTGGAAATCTTTGTCAACGACAAGCTGCTGGGCAAAGGCGAGGTGATCGTGGTCAACGAGCGGTTCGGCGTGCGGATCACGGAAATCATCAGTCAGGCGGACCGGGTCAAGAACATCGCCTGAGCATGAAAAATTCCTGACCGACTTCCATCGGCAAGGCTGTGGACGCAACGACCATGAAGATCCGGCAACCATCACCAACACGCGGAGTGTTCCGGGCAAAGACGCTGATCGCCCTAGGAGCAAGCCCGCTGTATCATCTCGCCTTTCCCTTCACGCTCCTTGCCGCCGAACCGCTCACGGGAAATCAGGAAGCCCTTTCCCTGACCACGACCATCTTTAAAACCATCGGCTCGCTTGTCATTGTGGTGGGGCTCATGCTCCTCTTGCTGGCCTGGATCAAAAAGATGGGGTTCGCCAAGGGCGGTTCCCGGCAGGAAAGCCTTATCACCGTCCTCGACAGCCGGATGCTGGGCCCCAAAAAACAGGTGAGCGTTCTGGAGGTGGCGGGTGCGTACCTGGTGGTCGGGCTCAGCGAGCAACAGATTACCCTGCTCGCCACCCTTGACCCCAACGAGCGCCTCATGGCCGCCGCCAAAAAAAACGACGCACCCCTCCCGGCTTCTTTTGCCTCCATGCTCCACAAGGCGACCCAGACCGTCTCAGGCATGAAACCAAACAAGAAAGGGTCCGCCGATGCGGAATAAACCTCTGCCGTCCTGGCCCATTCTCCTCGGCCTGCTTGCGGGGATCATCCTCCTTTTTCCCGGCGAAGGCAGGGCCGTGACCCTGCCCACCCTGCAGATCGGGTTGGGCGAAGCCCAGAACCCCAAGCAGGTCTCGGTCCTCGTCGAGATATTGCTCCTGTTCACGGTCCTTTCCATGGCCCCGGCCATCCTCTTGATGATGACCTCCTTCACCCGGCTGGTGATCGCCTTTTCCTTTCTCCGCCAAGCCCTGGGCACCCAGCAGGTGCCGCCGACCCAGGTTCTGGTCGGCCTGGCGCTCTTCCTGACCGTGTTCATCATGACCCCGGTTTTCAGCGAGGTCAACACCACCGCGATCAAACCCTACATGGCCGAACAGATCAACGCGGAAGAGGCCTTGCTGGAGGCGGCAAAACCGGTGCGCGCCTTCATGTTCAAACAGACCAGGGAAAAAGACCTCGAACTTTTCCTTTCCCTGGCCAAGACTCCCAAGCCGAAAAACAAGGAGGAGGTCTCTACCGCCGTGCTCATCCCGGCCTTCATGATCAGCGAGCTCAAGACCGCTTTCACCATCGGCTTTGTTCTGTTTCTGCCCTTTCTGATCATCGATATGGTGGTGGCCAGCATCCTGCTGTCCATGGGTATGATGATGCTGCCTCCGGTCATGGTTTCCCTGCCCTTCAAGCTGCTGCTTTTCGTGCTGGTGGATGGCTGGTACCTGATTGTCGGCTCCCTGGTAAAAAGTTTTGGGGTATAATCATGACTGCCTCTGAAGCCATCACCCTGACCCAGAATGCCGTTACCCTGACCCTGATAGTTTCGGCGCCGCTCCTGCTCGTGGCCATGGTGGTAGGCCTGCTGATCTCTCTTTTCCAGGCGATCACCCAGATCCAGGAGATGACCCTGACCTTTGTCCCCAAGATCGTGGCCATGATGTTGACCCTGCTGTTTCTTTCCTCCTGGATGATAACCAAGCTGGTGGACTACACCCGTGAGCTGATTACCAGCATCCCGAACATCATCCACTGACGGAGAATTTCGCAACCATGCCCGAAGCCGCGCTGCTGAACTGGACCCTGACCCAGCTCCTCTCCATGGTCATTATCCTGACCAGGGTGGCGCCGCTTTTATTTTTCATGCCCGTCCTCGGCTCGACAAGCGTACCACCCCAGGTCAAAATCCTGCTGGCCCTGATGACCGCCCTGATCCTGACCCCCGTGGTCCGGGTTGACCCGCGCCTGATGAGCGACCCGCCCATCGGCTTTGTCGTTCTCGTCCTCACCGAAATCCTGCTGGGTGCGACCCTGGCCATTTTTGCCCGGTGCCTCTTTGCCGCCGCCGAGCTTGCCGGCCAGATGGTGGGCATCCAGATGGGCATGGGCGTGGCCGGCGTCATGGATCCCCAGTTCGGCACCCAGATCTCGCTGGTGGGCATGCTCTGGAATCTCGCCACCATCCTGATTTTTTTAAGCATCAACGGCCATCACATCTTTTTCTCCACCCTGGTGGAAAGCTTTGAGTGGCTGAAACCCGGCACGGCAAGCATAACCCAGGCCACCTTCGAGGGCATCATGCAGGGGGCTTCCCACATGTTCGTTCTCGCCGTCAAGATCATGGCCCCTGCGGGAGCAGCCCTGTTTTTTTCCCATGTGGCCATGGGCATCGTCTCCAAGACCGTGCCCCAGATTCCGATCCTGATCGTCGGTCTGCCGCTAAACATTGCGGTCGGTCTGATTTTTGCCGGCTTGTCCCTGCGATATCTCCTGCCGCTGATGATCACCAATTTTGAAATGCTGGCCCGGCTCCTGCCCAGGCTGGCCATGGGCATGGGAGGCTGAAGAATGGCGGACGAATCCTCCGGCCAGGAAAAAAGCGAAGCCCCCACCTCCCGCCGCATCCAGGAGGCGAGGAAAAAAGGGGATGTGGCCAAGAGCATGGAAGTGCCCTCCGCCGCAGTCCTGCTCACCAGCCTGCTCACCCTCTATTATGCAAGCGACTTCATGCTGGGGCATTTCTTCCTCCTGCTCAAATATTACCTGGGAAACCTGCACTCCATCAGCATAACCCCGAACAACATGACCGTGCTTACCCGAGAGTCCATGCTCCAGACCGGGCTCATCGTGGCGCCGGTCATGGGGGTTATCTTCCTGACGGCCCTGGTGGCCAACTATGCCCAGGTCGGCATCCTGTTCACCACGGAAAAATTGCTGCCGAAGTTCGACAAGATCAGCCCCATCCAAGGATTTTCCCGACTCTTTTCCAAGCAGGCTCTGGCCAATATGATAAAGTCGGTGGGCAAACTGCTCATCATCGGCTATGTATCCTATACGGAGATAAAAAAGGCGCTGCCCGGCATCCTGCAACTCATGGATCAGGAACCCGCGCTTATCCTTTCCTTCATGGCCAAGATCGCCTTCTGGATCTTCCTGAAATCGACGCTGATCATCGCGGTGCTTGCGGCAATGGACTACGCCTTCCAGCGCTGGCAGTTCATGGAAAAGATGAAGATGACCAAGCAGGAGGTCAAGGACGAAGCCAAACAGACCGAGGGAGATCCGCACGTTAAGGGACGCATTCGCTCCATCCAGATGCAGATGGCCAGGCAACGGATGATGTCCGAGGTGCCCAAGGCCGACGTGGTCATCACCAACCCCACCCGCCTGGCCATTGCCCTTCGCTATGATGCGCTGGCCATGGCTGCGCCCACGGTGATGGCCAAGGGCGCCGGGGTCATCGCCCAACGCATCCGGGAAATCGCCCAGGAGCATTCCATTCCCCTGGTCGAGGACAAACCCCTGGCCCAGGCCCTCTACAAAAACGTGGGGCTGGGCGAGACCATCCCGGAAAACCTGTTCCAGACCGTGGCCGAGGTTTTGGCCTATGTATACAATGTGAAACGGAAAAGGGCCTGACTGCATGAATAGCGCCACCTTCCCCAGGCCCCCGGAATCAACCCTTACCACTGCGGGTCCGCACAACCATGGCAGATAACCCCGGCGCCGCAACAGGGCTGAAGGCAATTAATTTCGAGATGTCGGGCCTCTTCGTGGCGCTCGGGGTCGTGGCCATCCTCCTGGTCATGATCGTGCCGCTGCCGCCCTTCCTGCTGGACATGCTGCTCTCCTTCAACATCACCATCGGCATGCTCATCCTGCCAATGAGCATGTACAACACTAACCCGCTGGATTTTTCCTCCTTTCCCTCGCTGCTGCTGATCACCACCCTGTTCAGGCTGGCGCTGAATATCGCCTCGACCCGGCTCATCCTGCTGCACGGCCACGAAGGCGGCGGCGCGGTGGGCCACGTGATCCAGTCCTTCGGCAATTTTGTGGTGGGCGGCAATTTTGCCGTGGGCATCATCATCTTCCTGATCATGGTGCTGATCAATTTCGTGGTTATCACCAAGGGCTCCGGCCGTATTGCCGAGGTGGCGGCCCGCTTTACCCTGGACGCCATGCCCGGCAAGCAGATGGCCATTGACGCGGACCTCAACGCCGGGTTGATCAACGAAGCGGAGGCGAAACGCCGCCGGTCGGAAGTCAGCCGCCAGTCTGAATTTTACGGAGCCATGGACGGCGCCAGCAAGTTCGTGCGCGGCGAGGCCGTGGCCAGTCTGGTGATCATGATCATCAACATCATCGGCGGATTCTTCATCGGCGCCCTCATGCAGAACATGCAGGCCGCCCAGGCTGCGGAAACCTACACCCTGCTCACCATCGGCGACGGGCTGGTCTCCCAGATCCCGGCCCTGGTCATCTCCACCTCCGCGGGCATCATTGTCAGCCGGGCCGCCTCCGATGTCAGCATGGGCAAGGAGTTCATGCAACAGTTCGGCCTCCAGCCCCAGGCCCTGGCGGTTTCTTCCGGAATCATCATCCTGTTCGGCCTGATCCCCGGACTGCCGCATCTTCCCTTTCTCCTGCTGGGCATACTCATGGGCGGCATCTCCCTGATAGCCTTCAACAAAACCGCGGCGGACAAGGAAGAGCAGAAAGTCGAGGCGGAAAAGGAAAAGAAGGCGGCCACCCCGCTGCCCGGCGCGCCGGAAACGGTGGAAAGCCTGTTGCCCCTGGACATTCTCCAGCTTGAAGTGGGATACGGCCTCATCCCCCTGGTTGACGAGGCCCAGGAAGGCGACCTGCTGGAGCGGATTCGGGCGATACGCAGACAGTTCGCCATGGACATGGGCATGATTATCCCCCCCTTGCATGTCCGGGACAATCTCCAGCTCAAACCCGATCAGTATGTCCTCCTTCTCAAGGGCGTGGAGGTGGCGAAAGGGGAGATCATGATGGGCCACCTGCTGGCCATGGACTCCGGCATGGCCAAACGGAAGATCGAGGGGATTCCCACCATGGAGCCGGCCTTCCAATTGCCCGCCCTCTGGATTGACCGGGAAAAGAAGGACGAAGCCCAGGTGGCGGGCTACACCGTGGTTGACCCCTCCACGGTCATCGCCACCCACCTCACCGAGGTGCTGCGCACCCACGCCGATGAACTGCTGGGCCGCCAGGACACCCAAAAGCTCCTGGACAATCTGGCCAAAACCCATCCCAAGGTGGTGGAAGAGCTGGTGCCCGGCCTTCTGCCCCTTGGCCTTGTCCAGAAGGTGCTCCAGAATCTCCTGCGCGAACGGGTATCCCTGCGCGACCTGCTCACCATCTGCGAAACCCTGGCCGACTTCGCCCCCCTGGGCAAGGATCCGGACATCCTTACCGAGTATGTGCGCCAGAAGCTTGCCCGTTCCATCATCAGCTCCTTCGTCGATGAGCAGGGAACCATCACGGTTCTCACCCTCTCCACCCAGATCGAGGACATCATCCGCGAATCGTTGCAAAAAACCGACCAGGGCGTGTTCCTCAATATGGAACCGAACCTGGGCCAACGCCTTCTCGCCTCGGCTAAAACCATGGTGGAAAAGGTTTCGCAGGAGGGGTATCAGCCCATCATCATCTGTTCTCCGACTATCCGCCGCCATTTCCGGCGGCTTCTGGAACGGTTCATGCCCCACGTCATGGTCCTTTCCCATAATGAGTTGACCGCGCAGACCCAACTGCAATCCCTGGGGACAATCGAACTCAACCCCAAGAAATAGAGGAGTGAGGAGCAGCGATGCGAATCAAGCGTTTTGAAGCCTCGGACACCCATAGCGCCATGGCCATGGTCAAGGAGGAACTTGGCGAGGATGCCATTATTCTTTCGACCCGCAACCTTCCCGGAAGAAGCGCTTCGAGCAGGGGGGGGCCGAGGATTGAGGTGGTGGCTGCCATGGAATACGACCCGGAGCCGGAAGTCACCCTGCCCCCTCCGGAATCACCCGGCACTGAAGAACGGCGGCCGAAGACGGTGGGATACGGCTATCACTCGGTGCGCAAGGCTCCGGCACAGGAGGCTCCGCGCCCGGCCGCAGCAAAACAGGCCAGGCCGCGTCCCGATTTTGACGGCAGACTTTCCGCCGAGCTTTCCGCCCGCACCCTGCCGAAGGAAAAGGACGGCAAGACCGCCCAGGTCCATTTTGAAGCCAATGACCTGAGGCTGCGCTTTGCCAATTTCCTGCGGCGCCAGTACTGCGCCAAGGAAGAGCTCGAAAACCGCGGTCCGTCTCGGGCCCCCGGGGAAGCCGCGCAAAAATCCGCCCGCCCGGACCCGAAACAGGTTGCTAAATGGCGCGACAAGATCATCGATCAATTGCAGATTACCCCGCTGCGCATCGGGATCAGCAAGGCGCCCACCGTGGTGGCCCTGATCGGCCCCACCGGGGTGGGCAAGACCACGACCGCCGCGAAAATCGCCGCCTGGTACAGCATCCACGAGGGAATGCGGGTGGCGCTGCTCTCCATGGACTGCTACCGGATCGGCGCCACGGACCAATTGCGGACCTATGCCAAGATCATGCGGTTGCCATGCGAAATCGCCCTGCGCAAAAAGGATCTGCAGGCGGCCCTCGTTCGCCACCAGGATAAGGATCTGATCATCATCGACACCGCGGGAAAAAGCCCCTATGACCCGAACCACATCCGGGAGCTGTCCGAATGGTTTTCCCTGAAAAACGGCATAGAGCCCTACCTCGTCCTCAGCGCCACCAGCAAAAAAGAAGACCTGCAACAGATTCTTTCCACCTATGAGCCGTTGCAAGTCAAGGGGTTGATCCTCTCCAAGCTCGATGAAACCAGGGCATATGCCTCCCTCTGCCAACTGCTGGCCGGGGCGGCGCTGCCCATTTCCTGCCTGTGCACCGGCCAGAGGGTTCCGGAGGACTTCCTCCTAGCCTCCCGGGAATTCCTGCAGACCCTGTTCGGACAGGGATGGCAGGCCGCGGCAGGCGAGCTTGCCACCGAGTCCCAGGGCAGGTGGACCCAATGAACGTTTACGGGGAACTCTCATGAATCAGGCGGAAACTTTGGAAAGAATTATGACCCAGTCGCAAACCCGGAAGAAAAGAATGGCGGCGCCTTACGGCAATACCGACGCCCAACCGCGGGTTGTTTGCGTGACCAGCGGCAAGGGGGGGGTCGGCAAAACCAATATCGTCACAAATCTTGGCTATAACCTGGCAAAAGCGGGAAAAAAGGTGCTCATCCTTGACGCGGACCTCAATCTGGCCAACGTCGACATCCTGCTCGGCCTGACCCCGCGCTACAACCTCCACCACGTGTTCATGGGTGAAAAAACCCTGGCCGAAGTTCTGGTGCAAGGCCCGGCCGGCCTGCTCATTCTGCCGGCCAGTTCCGGCATCATGGAACTGGCGGATCTTACCGAACAGCAACGGCTGTACTTCCTTGCGGAGATGTCCGCCCTGGCCGAGAAAATAGATATCATGCTGATCGATACGGCCGCGGGCATCAACAACAATGTGATCTATTTCAATCTGGCCGCCCGGGAGCGCATCATCATCCTGACCCCGGAACCGACCTCCCTGACCGATGCCTACGCGTTGGTCAAGGTTCTTTCCAGTCGGCATGACGTGAAAAAATTCCGCATCCTGGTCAATCTCGCCCGCTCCGAAAAGGAGGCCCTGTCCGTTTTCCGCAAGCTGAGCATCGTGGCCGACCGTTTTCTCGACTCGCTTTCCCTGGATTATCTCGGGTATATCCCCTATGACAGCAAGCTGCCCACTGCGGTTCGCGAACAGCGGCTGGTATCGGACATCTTTCCGGATGCCCCTTCCAGCAAGATGTTCAGCAAGCTGGCCGCCGATATTGCCCAGGAAGAACCCGAGACGAAAGCCGATGGCAACATAAAATTTTTCTGGCAGGGACTCGTTGATCTGTAATATACTTTTTCATATTGCAGGCCATCAATCCCCTTTGCCCCCGCGGGCCTATCCGGTATGAGCAAACAGCCGTCACCCAAGTTCAAGGACTATACAAATACCTTTTTCAGCCAGGCGGAACCGCTCAGCGCCGAAAAGCGCAATGAGCTGATCCTGACCTACACCCCGCTGATCAAGTATATAGCGGCACGTCTGGCGGCTCGCCTTCCCGCGCAGGTCTCCCTCGATGATCTCATCAGTTGCGGGATCATCGGCCTCATCGACGCCATCAATAAATTTGATGTCTCCAAAAACGTCCAGTTCAAAACCTATGCCGAATTCCGTGTCAAGGGGGCGATGCTGGACGAACTTCGCGCCTTGGACTGGGTTCCGCGCTCGGTCCGGCGGAAAACCACGGACCTGGAAAAAGCCTACGCCGACATCGAAAAACAGATGGGCAGACCTGCCACGGACGAGGAAGTAGCCAAAACCATGGGCCTTGCCCTTGACGATTTCTACAAGCTGCTCGATGAAACCAAATCCGTCTCCTTCATGGATATCGAGTTTCTCCGGCAAAAATCCATGGATACCAGCGAGCCTACCCTGGCCGAAACCTTTGCCATGGATGACCGCGATCCTTTCACCTCTCTCAACCTGACCCAGATCAGGGAGCTCCTGGCCAGCGCCATCGCCGATCTGCCGGAAAAGGAAAAGCTGACCGTCTCCCTCTATTACCAGGAAGAACTGACCATGAAGGAAATCGGCGAGGTGCTGGGCTATACGGAATCACGCATCTCCCAGATGCACAGCAAGGCGATGTTCCGCCTCCGCGCCAAACTCAAAAAAAGCCTGGCGAGTTGAGCCGCGCCTGAATGAAAGTTCTCTTTCCGCCGGTCGCAGCGCGAAGGAATCATCCTGAAATATGGCGCGCCTCCCCATAACCCTCTTTTTTTATTTCCAAAATCAATTGTTACAGTTACACTAAATTCACTGTGATTTTTTTATTGCCACTGCGAACATGCCCCCAGGCCGCTCGCACTATACAGATGTTAGGGAGGAAATATGGCTGCTGATCCGAATATGAAAATTCTCGTGGTTGACGATTTTGCCACCATGCGACGCATAGTCAAAAACATTCTCACCCAGCTCGGCTTCAAAAACATCATCGAAGCGGACGACGGCACCACTGCCCTGAACGTCCTGAAATCGGAAAAAATAGGATTGATCATCTCCGACTGGAACATGCCCAAGATGACCGGACTGGATCTGCTGAAAGCGGTACGCGCCGATGCCAGCATGGTCAATACCCCCTTCATCATGGTGACGGCGGAAGCGCAGCAAGACAATATTATTCTGGCGGTCAAGGCCAAGGTCAGCCAGTACATCGTGAAACCTTTCACCGCTGAAACCCTTTCCGAAAAACTCAACAAGATATTCTGACCTACAACATGGCTGACGAACGTCTTCCCCAGTCCGTTGACCAGTTCGCCAGCACGGAGACCCCTGCCGACCACGATGAAACAAACTGGGGAGAGGATTGGGAATCCGCCTTTCAAGCCGAGGATGATGCTTTTTTCTCCGAAGAGAAAGAGGGGGAGGATTTCTTTCTTGAGGAAAACGAACCCACCGCAACCGGTGGAGTTGGCGCCAAAGACCTAGACTCCTCCCTGGAAAAATCCCTTTCCGCCACTCCGGACCAGAGTGGCGCTCCAGACGCCGAACCGAAAAAAATCCTCCCCGGCCTTGACGCACTCCCCCCCCTGCTGCTCGCTGCCCAAAAAGTCGCCCAAGCGCAGTTCACACGCCTGCAATCGTTTCCCATTTTTGTCCGTATCCCACTGTACGCCCTCCCTTTCGCTCTTGTTGCCCTCTTTTTTGTTGCAGGGGTCATGCTCAGGCCGAGCCCCCCGCTTCTCCCGAGCCCCTCCGTTCCGGGGCAACGCTCGGGAACCGGGATGCCCATCACTGACGGGGGGGCAGTCGGAACACCACCTCAAACAGGAAACCAGGCCGGCCAGCTCCACCCGGGGAAGGTCCGAAAAAAATGGCCCTTCCCTGCCTTCATTATTCCGGTGAACAACCCGGACAGCGACCAGCCGGTGACCTTTGTCCTCGTGGACATCACCCTGATCGCCTCCTTCGCGGAACAGGAAGATCCCCCAGCGGACAAAAAAATCTTTGTCCGCGACATCATCTACCAATTCTTCCAGAACAAGCCCCTTGAGGATTTGCGCAGGTATTCCCTGGCCCGGGGCGAGATGAACAAGGAGCTGCGCGCCTGGCTCCAGAAACAGTGGCCCGAGGCCCCCATCGAATCAATTATCTTCAACCAGTACCACCTCTCCTGACCCGCCTCCGTCGCCAAAAAAGAACAAATTTGTGTTTAATTTATAAATTTTTCACTTTTTTGTTACCATCCAGCCTTCACCACCAGTCGGTAAAAACACCACAACACCATAAAATCAGCATGTTACGACAAACAACCCTTCTGGCACGACACTTGCATTTATTCTTCCGCGGCATGCATAGCTGCCGATGACACAGAATCACAGCCAAACCATGTACTGAAAGAGGAAATGCTTATGGACACAGGTGATACCGCATTCATGCTGATTGCCACCGCCCTGGTCATGCTGATGACTCCGGGCCTGGCCCTTTTTTATGGCGGCATGGTTCGCTCAAAAAATGTTTTGAGCACTGTCCTGCAAAGCTTTGTCTGCCTGGGTGTTGTCTCGATAATCTGGGTGGCGTATGGCTACTCCCTGGCCTTCGGCCCAGACGTGAACGGCCTGATCGGCAATCTGGACTGGGCGGGGCTTGCCGGGGTCGGCCTTGAGCCCGGCAAGTACTCGGCCACCATCCCTCACCTGCTGTTCTGCGCCTTTCAGCTTATGTTCGCGGTCATCACCCCGGCGCTGATCACCGGCACCTTTGCGGAACGGGTCAAGTTTCCGGCCTTTCTTCTATTCACCGTTCTTTGGTCCACCCTGGTGTATCTGCCTGTGTGCCACTGGGTCTGGGGAGGAGGCTGGATCAGCGGCCACGGCGGCCTCGATTTCGCGGGCGGCACCGTGATCCACATCAACTCCGGCGCGGCAGCCCTGGTGGCAGCCCTGATGTTCGGCAAACGCAAGGGGTGGGGCAAGGAGTCCTTTCATCCCCACAACCTGACCATGACCATGCTGGGCGCAGGCCTCCTCTGGTTCGGCTGGTTCGGCTTCAACGCGGGCAGCGCCCTGTCCGCAAACGGTGTCGCGGTCAACGCCTTTTTCACCACCCAGGTGGCCACCGGCGCGGCCCTGCTTTCCTGGCTGATCGCGGAATGGAGGGTGCAGGGCAAGCCCACCACTCTGGGAGCGGCCTCCGGCGCCATTGCCGGCCTGGTCGCCATAACCCCCGGGGCCGGCTTTGTCTCCCCCACCTCGGCGGTGCTCATCGGCCTGGTGGCAGGCGCTCTCTGCTACTTCGCGGTTCTTGCCAAGAGCCGGATCGGTTACGACGACGCCCTTGACGTGGTCGGGGTCCATGGCGTGGGCGGGCTCTGGGGCGCTTTGGCAACCGGCCTGTTCGCCACCACCGCGGTCAATGCCGCGGGCAAGGACGGACTCTTCTTCGGCAACCCGCAGCTCCTGGCAATCCAGGCCATGGACGCCTTTGCAACCATCGGCTACTCGGTTGTGGCAACATTCATCATCCTCAAGGCTGTTGACCTGGTAGTCGGTCTGCGGGTAAGCGAGGAAGAAGAGGTGCAGGGGCTGGATCTGACCCAGCACAGCGAAATCGGGTATTCACTCTAACAGCGTCAGCGTCGCGGGGACTGACACGCACCATCCCCGCCGCTGCACACTGCCACTGCGAGGAAAAGGAGAAGTTTATGAAAAAAATCGAGGCAATCATCAAGCCGTTCAAGCTCGACGAGGTCAAGGACGCCTTGAACGACATGGGCATCAAGGGCATGACCATCTCCGAGGTCAAGGGATACGGCCGCCAGAAAGGACATAAGGAAATTTACCGCGGCGCGGAATATATCGTCGATTTCATCCCCAAAGTAAAGATCGAGATCATCGTGGAGACCGCCATGGTGGACGCCGTGGTCACCAAGATCCGGGAAACCGCCAACACCGGCAAAATCGGCGACGGCAAGATCTTCGTCCTGCCGGTGGAAGAGGTTATCCGCGTCCGCACCGGGGAAACCGGGAACGAGGCGATCTAGGGTGGTGGATGTTGAGCTGCGGGCAAAGCGTGACGCCCTGGAGTATCTCTGGCGCCAGGGGTTGAGCGGCCGTCCCCTGCTCCGCAGACACTCGCAGCTCATCGACGACTACCTTGTCGGCCTCTTCAGCAACTGCCCCGAGGCGGCAGAGGGCATGAGTCTCGTGGCCCTCGGCGGCTACGGCAGGGGAGAGCTGTTTCCCTATTCGGACATCGACCTTCTCCTGCTCCATGCACCGGGGAGCGAAGACCGTCTCGGGGTGGTCACCGAGGCCCTGTTCTATCCCCTCTGGGATGCGGGCCTTGAGGTGGGACACGGAGTGAGAACCTTGGATGCCTGCCTGGTTGACGCCAGGCAGGACTTCCTTTTTCAGGTGGCGATGCTGGACGCACGCTTCCTGGCGGGCTCGCAGCCGCTTTGCACTGCAATGCAGCAGGCCTTTCACCAGGAATTAATCGCAGGGCACCGACGGGAATTCTTGCAGAACATGATGCAGCACCGCAACAACCGCCATCAGCGCTATGGCATGCACAGCTACCAACTGGAACCGCATATCAAGAAAAGCCGAGGCGGCTTCCGCGATATCCAGGCCATGCTCTGGGTGAGCCACGCCCTGTTCAACCTGCGGGAGCTGCAGGCCATCGAAGAGGCCGGCCTGATCTCGCTCCAGGAAAAAGAAGCCTTTAGTCAGGCCTGGGATTTTCTGATCAAGATCCGCAACCGGCTCCACTACCTCAGCGGCCGGAAAAACGACCAGGTGTTTTTCGAGTATCAGGAGGAGATGGCCAGGGCCTTCAAATATTCCGACACCCGGGGCGCCCTGGGAGTCGAACGCTTCATGCAGGATCTCTACCGGCATCTGCAAACCGTCGCCACCACCACCGACCTGTTTTTCGAACATGTCGACGAAACCCTGGGCGCGCCGCGCGCCAACCCGGTCGAACAGACCATCGAGCCAGGAATCACGGTGCGCCAGGACCGCCTCCACCTCACCGACCAGGCGCTCATCGAAAAACGCCCCTATCTGCTGATGCGCCTCTTTGCCCATGCCGGAAAGACGGGCCTTGAAATCCATCATCGCAGCAGGAAGATCGTCACCGCCAATCTGCACCTGGTGGACGACAAGATTCGCCATTCAAAGCGCATGGCCAAACCCTTTTTCGATGTCCTGGAAAACGCAAAAGACGTACTCGCCGTCCTGTCGGTCATGCTGGACACCGGGCTGCTCACCGCCTACATCCCGGAATTCGCGCAGATTCAGGCCCTGGCGCAGCACGATGTCTACCATGTTTTCACGGTTGACCACCACCTCCTGCAAACCGTGGCGGAGCTGAAGAAGCTTTCTCTCAGCAAAACCCCTTTCGCAGGCGTCGAATCCCCCCATGTCCTGGCGCTGGCCGCGCTCCTGCATGATATCGGCAAGGGACACCACGAAGACCACGCCCAGCGCGGCAGCGTGCTTGTGACAGGCATTGCCAAACGGTTGGGTCTGACCGAGGCGGAGGCTGCCTGCCTCAGCTTTCTTGTGGAAAAACACCTCTTCCTCACCGTGACCGCCCTGCGCCGCGACCTTGAGGACGACGCCTTTATCCGGCAATGCGCCGAACAGATTCAGAGCCAGGAACGGCTGACCATGCTCTACCTGCTCTCCATCGCCGACGCCAAAGCCACCGGCCCCACGGCCTGGACCGAATGGAAGTCTGCCCTTCTTTTAGAGATTTCCCTCAAAATCGCCCATTTGCTTGAGCGAAAAGATACCCTGCTCCCAGACAAAAGCCAGGGCGCGGACTGGATGCTCGCCCAGGTGCGGACGCTGATGAGCAAGGCGACTCCGGTCGATTACAAAATTCTGCCCGAGGAATACCTGCTGAGCTTCCCGCCGGCGGAGGTGGCCCACCATCTCCGCCTGCGCGCCGGGCTGAAAAACGAAAAAAAGGCCATCACCGAATCAGCAGACCACGGTCTGTTCTGGTCGGTTCTGATCATGGCCCACGACTCCACCGGCCTGCTGGCCAAGATCTGCGGCACCCTGGCCCTGCACGGCCTCAACGTGGTGAGCGCCCAGATTTTCACCTGGGAAGACGGCACCGCCGTGGATGTGCTCAATGTCCGCCCCGCAGCGGCGCAGACTTACGCGGAGCAAAACTGGCAAGCGCTGGGCGAGGACCTCAACCTGGCCCTGAAAAACCGGCTGGGGCTGAGCCACCGGCTGGTGGATAAATTCCGCGCCGCCTTCCGCGGCACCGGCCAAAAAAACGTGCAGGCCGCACCACGGGTTGTTATAGACAATATGGCCTCGGAACAATTTACGATCATTGAGGTTTTCGCCAACGATAGGCCTGGCCTGCTCTACGACATCACCCGCACCCTGGCCGATTTTGAACTGAACATCCACCGGGCCAGAATCAGCTCGGATGGCGATCAGGTGGTGGACGTCTTCTACACCATGGACTCCTTTGCCACCAAGATCAACAGCCCCTCCTTCCAGGAAGAGATAACAAAAGCCCTTCTCCATATCGCGGGAAACGAGGCCGGAACAGGGGCAAGAGTGCAATGGTAGACCACGGGAACATCGCCAACCGCCAGTGGTTGGCTTTAACGAATGCCCATCCCCTTTTGCTTCGGGCGTGGGAGCTTTTCAACCTTACCCTTCAGCACCAAAAAAAATAAGGAGAAGCACAATGAGTGACAATTGCAACTGCGGTTGTGGCACCGACTACGACCATACCATGATGACCGTGCCCGAGCTGTTCGGCGCCAATGTCTTCAACAACAAAACCATGAAAGAGCGGCTCCCCAAGGAAACCTACAAGGCGCTGCAGAAAACCATCAGCACCGGCTCGGCCCTGCCGCCGGACGTTGCTTCCGTGGTGGCAAACGCCATGAAGGACTGGGCCATTGAAAAAGGCGCCAGCCATTACACCCACTGGTTCCAGCCCCTCACCGGCGCAACCGCGGAAAAGCACGACTCTTTCATCTCCCCCACCGACGACGGCGGGGTGATCATGGAGTTCTCCGGCAAGCAGTTGATCCAGGGCGAGCCGGACGCGTCCTCCTTCCCCAGCGGCGGGTTGCGCGTCACCTTCGAGGCCCGCGGCTACACCGCCTGGGACTGCACCTCCCCCGCCTTCCTCAAGGAAGACGAATCCGGCGACGTGACCCTCTGCATCCCCACCGCCTTCTGCTCTTACAAGGGCGAAGCCCTGGACAAGAAGACCCCTCTGCTCCGCTCGATGAACGTGGTGGCCAAACAGGCCCTGCGCGTACTCCGGGCCATGGGCAACACCACCTCCAAGACCGTCGGGTCCACCGTAGGCGCGGAGCAGGAATACTTCCTGGTGGAAAAAGAGTACTACCTGCAGCGCCTCGACCTGATGACCTGCGGCCGCAGCCTGTTCGGCGCACCCGCCCCCAAGGGCCAGGAACTGGAAGACCAGTACTTCGGCGCCATCAAGGACCGGGTCTCCTCCTACATGAAGGATCTGGACATCGAGCTGTGGAAAATGGGCATAACCTCCAAGACCAAGCACAACGAGGTTGCTCCGGCCCAGTTTGAAATGGCTCCGGTTTTCACCACCACCAATATTGCCACGGACCACAACCAACTGGTGATGGAGACCATGCAGAAGGTGGCCCTGCGCCACGGCATGGTCTGCCTGCTGCACGAGAAGCCCTACGCCGGGGTGAACGGTTCCGGCAAGCACAACAACTGGTCGCTCTCCACCGACGACGGCATCAACCTGCTCGAACCAGGCCAGACCCCGGAAGACAACGCCCAATTCCTCGTCTTCCTCTCAGCTCTGATCAAGGCGGTCGACACCCACGCCGACATCATGCGCGCCACCTGCGGCAGCTCCGGCAACGACCATCGGTTGGGCGCCAACGAGGCCCCTCCTGCGATCATCTCCATCTTCCTGGGCCAGGAACTTTCCGACGTGCTGGAAAAATTGGCCAAAGGCGAGAAGGTTTGCAGCAAAGGCGGTTGCCAGACCCTGAAGATCGGGGTGGATTCCCTGCCCGAGCTGCCCAAGGACAACACCGACCGGAACCGGACTTCTCCTTTCGCCTTCACCGGCAACAAGTTCGAATTCCGCATGGTCGGCTCCTCCCAGTCCATCGCCGGCCCCAACGTGGCGCTGAACACCATCGCCGCCGAGGCGCTGGACGAGATCGCCACCCGGTTGGAAAAAGCCAAGGACGTGAACAAGGAGATCCTTGCCATCCTCAAGGAAGTCATGACCAAGCATGGCCGGATCATCTTCAACGGCAACAACTACTCCGCCGAGTGGGCCAATGAAGCCGAGAAGCGCGGCCTACCCAACACCCGCAACACCGTGGACGCGCTCAAGGCCTTTATCTCCCCCAAGGCGATCAAGCTGTTCGGCAAGTACAACGTGCTTTCCAAGGATGAGCTGCACTCCCGCTACGACATCTATGTCGAGCAGTATGCCAAGCACATCAACATCGAGGCCCTCACCTCCATCCAGATGACCAAGCGCATGTTCATCCCGGCGGCCATCCGCTTTGTCGGCGAGCTCGGCGCATCCCTGGCCGCAGCCGGCAAGTACGGCTCCGTGCAGAAGGGTTTGCTGGAGCAGGTTGGCAAACACCTGGAGTCCGCAGGCAAGAAGCTGGCCAAGCTGGAAGATGAGACCGCGAAGGCCCAGGGAATCAGCGATGTCGCCAAACAGGGCGCTGCATACCGCGACAAGGTATTCCCCGCCATGGTTGATCTGCGCGGAGACATCGACGCGCTGGAGGCCATCCTGCCGGATGATCTCTGGCCGGTGCCGACGTACAGCGATTTGTTGTTTAATCTGTAAGAGTCGGGCGGCTAGGCTACGGGGATCGTTCCCGTTTCAGGCTGTTGCCGTGTTGATTTAAAAAAGGGAGGGAGTCGATTGACTCCCTCCCTTTTTTTGTGCCCAGTGGGATACCCGCAAAAACAGTCTGGAACCAGATAAAGAGAAATTTATCTCCAGATTCTTTGCAGAAGATGCTCCACGGTTCAATCCCGCTGCCTTAACGAACAAAAATAACCTTGCTATTATTTTTTTAGTCTGATTATATAATGTATAAGTTATATAAGTGATTAACACAAATAACATAAAGATTATTTTATCATGCCGAGATACAAACAGACAGTCCGACGGCAACTCGACACCACCTTGTCTCTGTTTGCTGCCGCAAAGAGCGTACAGCCTCCGGTAAAGGGATGGATACGGGCTGTGCGCGAGGCGTTGGGCATGTCCGGCAGGCAGTTGGCCTCTCGACTCAAGGTTTCCCAGCCCCGCGTTCACAAATTGGAGCAGAACGAACCATCTGGCGGGGTGACGCTCAGAACCATGCGCCAGGTGGCCGAGGCACTGGATTGCACTTTTGTCTATGCCCTTGTCCCCCGCTCTTCGCTGGAAGACACCATAAAAACCCAGGCTCGGCTGGTGGCGACAGAACGGCTGCAACGGGTATCCCACTCCATGCTTCTTGAGGCACAGGGACTTTCCGCCGAGGAACAACAAGACTCTTTGGAGGCTGCAATTAACGAGTTGGTGCGCGAGACGCCTACCGATCTTTGGGATTCAAAGCCTTGAAATCCGATGCCCCGGAGGGAGCAACCCCCTTTGATCCCGATGAAGCGGAGGGGCTTCGCCTCACCCACATCACCACCCGGGACGAGCTGGACCGCCGGGAACAGGATAACATCGCCGAGGCCGAGGCATGGGGTTTCCGCCGCGCCCAACCTGATATTCTCAGCGATGGTTTTATCAAACGGCTGCACAAACGGATGTTCGGCCATGTCTGGCGTTGGGCGGGATCTTACCGGAGCACGGGAAAGAATATCGGTCTGCCCGCCTGGCAGATAGCCACGGAGCTGAGAACCCTTTGCGCCGATTGCGCCACCTGGATTGAGCAGGGAACCTATACTCCCGGCGAGATAGCCGTTCGTTTCCATCACCGGCTTACGGCAATCCATCCCTTTGCCAACGGCAATGGCCGCCATGCCCGGCTGATGACCGATATCCTGCTGGTGCATCTGCTCAAGCAGTCACGGTTTACCTGGGGACGCGGCAATCTGGTCAATGCCGGAGATTGCCGAACCCAGCATATCAACGCACTGCGTGCCGCCGACCGGCACAATTACCGGCCGCTCTTGACCTTTGTCCGTTCATAGAGCAACCGGAATTTTAACGGGAGGGAAAAACCAGGGGGAGGTGCTGCTTTAGTGACTTATGCTCTTATCCAGCCTCTTTTACACACGACGCGACAACCCCTCAAAATCAGTTGGCTGCGACGAACAACACCACCGCAGCCAGCCAGCCGCAGGCCTCGCCCAATTCACAGGAAGCACCCAGCACATCGCCGGTGACCCCGCCCAGTGCTCTGGTCGTCTTGAACCGGAGCCAGATGGTCGGTAGCAATGCGGCGCCGAGGAGAATCAACCCAGCCGACCAGTTCCACCAGATGAGCGGCGCCAGCAGGAACCCACCGATAGCCAGTTCTCTCAAGCCAACCTTGCCGACAAAGGCGTGGCCGGTGCCGGTGGCCCGCGGGTATTGCACGCCGCACGCCAGGGTGGCCATGGCCCAGCGGGCCGCCACGGGCACGGCGAACAAGGCGAAGAAAAGAGATGCCTCGCCGTTGGCCAAAAGTGAGGCAAGGCAGGCAACCTTGAGGACAAGCAGCACAACCAGACCAATCACCCCAAAGGCGCCGGTGGCCGAATCCTTCATAATCGCCAAGCGTCGCTCCGGGGTCTGCCCACCGCCCAGGCCATCGAGCAGATCAGCCAAGCCATCGAGGTGCAACCCCCTGGTCAACCAGGCACCAAGGATCACCAGCAACACTGCGCTCACCATGGGGGGAAGCCCGGCCTGGACACATATCCAGGCACCCCCAGCCAGAAACCCACCGATCAGCCAGCCGACCAGGGGAAAAAATCCGGCGCTCCGCTTGAGCCCGTCAACGGGCAACTCCGCAGGCAACCGCACGGGCAGAATGGTGAGAAAGGCGATGGCAATCTTGGCGGTCAGCAGCATGGTCTTCAACCAGCCTCGCTCACCCCGGCCTCGCCGAAGGTGGCCATCTCGTTCATGATCTTGAGCCCCGCCTCCACCAGGTTCATGGTCAGGGCCGCGCCGGTTCCCTCGCCAAGGCGCAGGTCAAGGTGCAGCAGGGGGCTCAGGTCCATCTTCTCAAAAAAGATTTTGTGGCCCTGCTCCGCCGACATGTGGCTGAAAAAGCAGTAATCCAGAACATGGGGAGCAAGCCGCAGAGCAACCAGGGCTCCGGCGCTGGAGATAAAGCCATCCACCACCACCGGAATCTTGCAGATCGCCGCCTGCAAAATACAGCCGCAGATGGCGCCGATCTCAAGGCCGCCCACTGCGGCCAAGGCGCCAAGGGGAGAATCCAGCCGCTTTTGGTTCACGCTCAGGGCCTGCTCGATCACCGCGATCTTGTGCTGTAGCGTTGCGTCATTGATGCCGGTGCCCCTGCCTGTCACATCGGATACCTTGGCAGGCAGCAATGCGGCAAAGAGCGCGGCGGACGGGGTGGTGTTGCCGATGCCCATATCGCCGGTGCCCAGGATCTCGGCCCCGTCCTCGATGGCCTCGCGGGCCATGGCCATGCCGACCCCGATGGCAGCCAGGGCTTCATCGATGCTCATGGCCGGCCCCTTGCTCATGTTGTCGGTGCCGGGCCGGACCTTGCATTGGTGCAATCCCTCGGCCTCAACCGGAACGGCCACGCCCACATCAACCACCCGCACCTCGGCCCCCACATGCCGGGCCAGCACGTTAACCCCCGCGCCACCGGCCAGGAAATTCAATACCATCTGCGGGGTCACCTCCTGGGGGAAAGCGCTGATCCCCTCGGCCACCACGCCGTGGTCCCCGGCAAAGGTGAGGATGACCTTCTTCTCAACCTTGGCCGCAATGGTTCTCCGCATGGCGCAGGTTCTGGCCGCCAGCATCTCCAGCTTGCCCAGGCTGCCCTGGGGCTTGGTCAGGTTGTCAAGCCTGGCCTGGGCCTGAGCCAAGACATCCTTGCTGGCAGGCACAATGGCCGCGCAGGCAGCCTGCAATTCTTCTGGTGTCCGGATCATGTTCTCTTCTCCTTCAAGCCTTAGCCGCCGATTGCGGCGGCAGGATTATTTTCCGACAAAAGGCTGCCACGCTATATCCAGAAGCGCCAGCGAAGCCTTTAGTTTTTCCAGGCTGTACATCTCCAGGGTGACCACTCCGTCATACCCAACCTGGGCCAGCCGCTGACCCAGCATCCCGGCCTGTTCCGCATCATGCAGCCCCTGATGATCCTTACCATCCCGAACCCCGTGGTAGTGCAAATGCCGCGCCCGGGGCAGCATGGCCAGGCCTTCTCCCAAATCATGGTCGTAATGGACCAGGTGCCCGAGATCAAGGCAGATGCCAAATCCATGTTCCGCAACCAAATGGGCCACCAACCCGAAGGGATACTCGATATTTTCGACACCAACCAGCCTTTTCTCGTCGCCCAAAGCCTCCGCCAATTCCCGAAGGCTGGCAGCCAGATTATCAAGCCAGGCAGCCTCGGGCAAGTCCGGTTCCCGGACCAGATGCAGGTCAAAACTCAGCGGTGCAAGGGGGGCCAACTGCGCCATAAGCCGGAGGATCTCGCCGATCCCCTCCTGCCGCTGCGCTCGATTCGCCGCGCCCAAGGCAAGGTCGGTTGGCAGATGCGCCGTATAGGTGAGGCTGTGTTCCTCGGCAAACCCGCGCAACACCTGCACATGCAGAGGCTGGGGCATACGGCTTTTGGCCGCGCTTTCAAAAAAGAGCAACTGGACATCGTCCACCAGGGGCGCCAACCGCCGGACATTGGTCATGATATCCGCAGGCAGCACACAGGAGGTTGCGCCGAGCCGCCACGGGTAGCGTTTCGTAACCACCATCACCCCTCGCTGCCTCGCAGAGTAACCACCTCCCCGACTCGATCCTGATGGGCAAGGGAGATCACGGGCACCGGGCACCCGCCCCGTTGGCTGCGCAGGGTTTCGAGAACCACAGTCACCGCTTTCTCGGCAAGATGCGGCCGGTTGTTGGTTTCGCTGAGGTGGGACAGGACCACATGCTCCAGGCCGTCGTGGAGGATATCGCTCAAAAACCCGGCCGCGTCTTCATTGGCCAAATGCCCGCTCTTGCCGCGCACTCGCTGTTGCAGGGATGGGGGATAGGGTCCGTTGCGCAACAGCTCCGGGTCGTGGTTGCATTCGAGCACCAACCCATGGCAATTGCTCAAGCGATGCTGCATCAGTTTGGACACCACCCCGGTATCGGTGCAGTACCCCATGAGCACCCGGCCATTGTTGAGGAGAAAACCGACGGGATCGACGGTATCATGGGAGATCGCGTAGGGGTGGATCTGAAAATCCTGAAAGACGAAGGTCTGCCCCGTGACAAAGGATTGGCATTGGTGGAGGTTATTCAGAACCGGCCCGGCTGCGGCCAGGGTTGCTTCATTGATAAATACCGGCAAGCGAAAACGGCGGGAGAGGATCGCCGCGCCTTTGATATGGTCGGTGTGCTCGTGGGTAATGAGGATGCCGGAGAGGGTTTCCGCGCCAACCCCGATTCCGGCCAGACGGTGCTCGATCTCCTTGCCGGAAAACCCGGCGTCGATCAAAAGCCGCGTCTGGCCGGACTCGACAAAGATCGCATTACCCTTGCTGCCGCTCCCAAGTACACAAAGTCGCATGGATCACCCAAAAAAGGTTACAAGTAAAAGGCTAAAGGGCATGACCCTTTCTCCTTGCCCCTTTAGCCTTTTACCTGCCCCAGGCCCGTATGACCGAACCCGCCGTCCTGACGGAGGGTTTCGTCAAGCCTGTCCACCGCGATCACCGTGGCCCGGCAGACCGGAGCCAGCACCAGTTGGGCGATCCGGTCGCCCCGTCGGATGGTGAACGGCTCGCGCCCCAGGTTGATCAACCCGATCTTCACCTCGCCCCGGTAATCGGCATCAATGGTGCCGGGGCTGTTGACCACGGTGATCCCGTGCTTGATGGCCAGCCCGCTGCGGGGCCGCACCTGCAACTCATAGCCAGCGGCCAGGGCCACGGCAAAGCCGGAGGGCAGCAAACGAATCTCGCCAGGTGCTATCACCACCGGCTCAACCACGGCGGCGGCCACATCCATGCCTGCGGCCAGTTCGGAATGATAGGCAGGCAAGGGCAGATCAGCATGCATTGCCGGATCGAGCCAGGACAATTGAAGAGTATGTGTTTCGGTCATCTTCTACTCCAGATCGTAACCAGTTACCAAAAAGGGGGAAACATGTAACCGTTCAGCAGTGCCGCAGATGCGAGGAAGAGGTCTGCGAAGTGTGCTACTGCACATGAGCAGACCGATGACAAAGCAGATGCGGTGCTGCTGAACGGTTACTCCAAATCAAGGGGGCGCCAGTCAATATCCTTTGCCTTTACCGGGCCAAGAACAGTGGCGAACAACGGCTGGCTGAAAAGTTGCACGGCCAGGTCGCCAATATCCTCTTGCCGCACTCGGTCAAACCCTGCGGCGACCTCGTCAAAGGGGATATAACGGCCAAAGGTCAGCTCATTTCTGGCGATTCTGGTCATGCGGGATTCCATGTTCTCGGCGGAAAGGTAAATCCCGGCCTTGGCGTAATCCTTGGCCCTGTCCAGCAACTCGCTTGAAACACTCCCCTGGCGCAACCCTTGTATTTCCCTGGCCACCACCGCCATGGCTTTGTTCACCACCGCCGGATCGACTCCCATGTACACCCCGAGATAGCCGCTGTCGGTGAAGGAGGAAAGATAGGAATAGATGGAATAGGCCAGCCCCTCTTTCTCACGGACCTCCTGGAAAAGGCGGGAGCTCATGTTGCCGCCGAGGAGAACATGCAGCAGATAGAGGGTATACCGCTCGGGCGCCACAATGGGCAGGCCGTAGGTGCCAAGCACCAGATGCGCCTGCTCCAGGCTTTTCTTATAGAGCCTGCGCACCGGCGCAAGCGCGCTGGGCGGCTGCCGGCGAAGGCTTGTGCCGGTATCGGCCAAGGCGCCCATCTGCTTCTGCCAGAGACGGCAGAACTTCTCGTGCTCCACATTGCCCGAGGCGGCGATGACGATCCTCCCTGGCGTGTACTGGCTCCGCATATACTCCCGCAGACCGTTGGAATCCATGGCTGCCACCACCTCCCGCCGTCCGAGCACCGTATACCCGAGGGGGTGCTCGCCCCACAGATTGCCGGTGAACAGCTCATGGATCCGGTCATCCGGGGTGTCTTCCACCATGGATATTTCCTGGAGCACGACCTCCCGTTCGCGCACCACCTCTTCCTCCTCAAAAAACGAGTTCAGGAAGATATCCCCCATGAGACCGACGAGGTGTTCCAACTGGTCATCAAGGACCGTGGCGTAATAGGAGGTGGTCTCGCCGGAGGTAAAGGCGTTGGACATGCCGCCCAGGGTGTCGAGTTCCTGGGCGATCTCCCGGGCCGTCCGGTTGTGGGTGCCCTTAAAGAGCATGTGCTCGACAAAGTGGGCGCTGCCGTTGTTGTCGGGCTGCTCGTCGCGGGCGCCCACATCCACCCAGATCCCTGCGGAAACCGTGCGGGAGGGAATTTTTTCGGTGATGATCCGGATGCCGTTGTCGAGCACGGTTTTTTGGTAGCTATTGGCCACGGTTTTCCCTACTGGTCACAGGATGATACGGAAAAGGGGAAAGAGGGCAGCGCCCTCCTTCCCCTTGGAAGAATCTAAAACAGTACCCGAAGGCAATGGATCAGGAACCCGACTCCTCCTGCAGGACAGCCTTACGGCTCAGGCGGATCTTGCCCCGCTGGTCGATCTCCAGAACCTTGACCCGGACCTCGTCGCCTTCCTTGAGAACATCGGTGACCTTCTCGACACGCTTACTGTCAAGCTCGGAGATGTGCACCAAGCCGTCAACCCCCGGCATAATCTGCACGAATGCGCCGAAATCGAGGATCTTCTGGACAACGCCGTCGTAGATCCGGCCGATTTCAGGATCAGCGGCGATCTCGTTGACCTTGGCGATAACAGCCTGGGCAACCTCGCCATTAGGCGCAAAAATCGTTACCTTGCCGGAATCCTCAACATCCATCTTGATCCCGTAATCGGCGGTGATCGACTTGATCATCTTGCCGCCCGGGCCTATGAGATCACGGATCTTGTCGGGATTGATCTGCAGGCTGAAGATCTTGGGCGCATGCGCAGGCACATCCGCCCTGGGCTGCTCGATGGCCATCTTCATTTTATCGAGGATATGGAGGCGGCCGCCCCTGGCCTGGGCCAGAGCGCTGGTCATGATCTCCTTGGAGACGCCTTCGATCTTGATATCCATCTGCAGGGCGGTGATGCCCTCGTCGGTGCCGGTGACCTTAAAATCCATGTCGCCGAGATGATCTTCATCACCCAGGATGTCCGAGAGGATGACGATGGTTTCGCCGTCCTTGATCAAACCCATGGCCACGCCGGAAACCGGCTTCTTGATCGGCACGCCCGCATCCATCAGGGCGAGACTGCCGCCGCAGACCGTGGCCATGGAGGAGGAGCCGTTGGACTCCAAGACCTCGGACACGATGCGGATGGTGTAGGCAAAATCGTCAGTTTTGGGCAGCACGGCAGCCAGGGCCCGTTCGGCCAGGGCGCCATGCCCGATGTCCCGGCGGCTGGGGCCGCGCATGAAACGGACCTCGCCCACGCAATAGGGCGGAAAGTTATAATGGAGCATGAAGCGCTTGAAGGACATGCCAGTGAGGGATTCAACCCGCTGCTCACCATCGCCGCTGCCCAAGGTGGCAGAAACCATGACCTGGGTCTCGCCCCGGGTAAACAGCGCGGAGCCATGGACTTTCGGCAGGGCCGCGACTTCACAATTGATGGGGCGAATCTCGTCAAAACGGCGGCCGTCTATCCGGCACTGATCCTTGACAATCCGGTCGCGCATCATGGTTTTATTCAGGGAATGGAGATGCTCCTTGGCCTCCTTGAGGCTATCGGCATACTCATCGCCAAGGGCGGCAATGACATCTTTCTGGAGCTGATGATACAAATTGCTGCGCTCCTGCTTGTCGGCCATGGTAATGACCGCCTGCATCCCTTCGCGGGCCAGCTCCGCCACCTTGGCCTTCAAAGCCTCGTTGACCACCGGCGGCGCAACCGCCATCTTGGCCCTGCCCACTGCGGCACGCATCTCTTCCTGCATATCCAGAATGGGTTGCAGCGCCTGGTGACCGAAAAAGATACCCTCAAGAACCTCGGCTTCAGAGAGGCTGTCCGCCCCGCCTTCGACCATGACCACGGCATTCCTGGTTCCGGCCACGATGAGGTTCAACCGGGAATTTTCCCACTCTTCCGGACTGGGATTGAGCACATACTTGCCATCGACATAGCCCACCTTTACCCCGGCAACCGGCGCATTGAAAGGGATGTCGGAAACAATCAGGGCGCAGGAAGCGCCGATCATGGCCAGCACATCGGGGTCGTTCTGCTGATCGGCCGAAAGAACCGTGGCGATCACCTGGGTCTCATGCTGATAGCCTTTTACAAACAGGGGTCGCAGGGGACGGTCGATGAAACGGGCGGAAAGGGTTTCCTTATCGCTGGGCCGGCCGATTTCCCGGCGGAAAAAGCTGCCCGGAATCCGGCCCACCGCATAAAACCGCTCCTGATACTCCACGGTGAGAGGGAGAAAATCGATTTCCGCTTTGGGGTCCTTGGCTGCGGTGGCGGTAACCAGCACCACGGTTTCACCGTAAGTTACCAGAGCCGTGCCGTTTGCCTGTTTTGCCAGGCGTCCAGTCTCAATGGTGAGAGGGCGTCCACCCAGATCAATCGTTACTTTTTTAAACATATACTCTCCTCTAACAGCCGCCCCTTCCATTGCCGGGGGGAGCAATCGCGCCACCCGGATCTAGCTCGGGCGAAGTATATTACCGCAATGGGAAGGTGGTGTTTTCGCTGCCCCAGCCGCACTCGAAAGCGGCGATGCCGGATTGCATACAGGGGCAAAAATGGAGCCACCGCCAGAAACCCGGCGGTGGCTGTTATCGCATCCTACTTTCTGATGCCAAGCTTTTGAATCAGGTCACGGTACAAATCAACATTTTTCCCCTTGAGGTAGTTCAGGAGCCGCCGTCTCTGACCGACCAGCTTCAGCAGCCCGCGGCGGGAGTGATGGTCTTTCTTGTGCTCCTTGAAATGCTCGGTCAGATAGGTGATACGGGAGCTCAGCAGGGCAATCTGCACCTCCGGTGAGCCGGTGTCCTTCTCGTGATGGGCGTATTGGGTGATAATCTCTTTTTTCTGGTCGGCTTGCAGGGTCATGACTTCCTCGTGCACTAAAATTAATAATTCGGGAGATCGACAGAAATTTAGGAGCCGTTGCGAAACAACCTGTACTCTCTGAGCCTTTTCGTTACGGCTCCTTATGCCGTTACGGGATCACAATTGTACAAGTGTATGAGCTACGGCTTCAAACCATCGATTCCTAATTGGGCAACGCTTCTTAATAAATGATCCCGGCGCCAATGTCAATTGAATGTCGTTGCGTGCTTTTTTCCGGTTGGCGATCATTCCTGCCTGGGCAACAGGGCCAGAACCTCTTCCACGCTCAGGATCTTGGCCAGCAGCTCCTGCCGTGCCGGAAGGGAATCCTGAAGCACAGCGCCATCCACAGCGTCATCCACGCTAAACAGCCCGCTCTGCAGCCGCCGCAAGGCAACAAGATGGGCGCCGCAGCCAAGGGCGCTGCCAATATCCGCAGCCAGGGTCCGGATATAGGTGCCCTTGCTGCACTCCACCATGATGCGCAGACTGTCCGGCCCGGCCGCCAGGAGCTCCAGCCGGAAGATCGTTACCGGCCTGGGGGCCTTCTCGATGACAATCCCCTTCCGCGCGTAATGGTACAGGGGCTTGCCCTGGTGCTTGAGCGCCGAATACTGGGGGGGAACCTGCAACTGCTCGCCCATGAATCCGGCCAGACATTGCTCCAGCTCTTCCCGGGTAAAAGCCCGAACCTCGTGCTGGGCGACAACCTCGCCCTCAAGATCCTGGGTCGTGGTTTCGATACCCAGCTTAAGCACCGCTTCATAGCGTTTATTGCCGTCCATGAACTGCGAAATAAGACGGGTGGCCGGGCGGCCGACACAGATAATCAGCAGGCCGGAGGCAAAGGGGTCAAGGGTGCCGGCATGCCCGACCTTCTTGATGGACAGAGCCCGGCGCACCAGTTGCACCATGCGGAAGGAGCTTGGCCCCACCGGCTTATCCACCAAAAAGACAGCGGCCTCAAGGACCGGTTCCGGGGGGATTTTTTTTTCAACCGAGGCAGCGCGGGCATCGGCAGGCATCACTTGCGATATTTCCATCTTTTCAAGACGTTACCATGGGCAGCAACTCGGCCAGCAATTTTTTCCGCACCTCGTCAATGCTGGTGTCCCGCAGCTTGCACCCGGCCGCATTGCGATGCCCGCCGCCACCAAAGGCGGCGGCAACCTGAGCCACGTCGTGGTCCTTGCCCTTGGAACGCAGACTGACCGAAACCAAGCCCTTCTCCGTTTCTTTCAAAAAGACCGCGACCTTGACGGTATTCAGGGAGCGAGGATAATTGATAAAGGTTTCCGCATCCGCCTGGGTGGTGCCTGTTTTGAGAAAGACCTCCCGCGGAGCCGAGATGATTGCCAGCCGATCCTCGGCATACAATTCCAGGGAATCAAGGACCAGCCGCATGAGGTTGAGGCGCTTGACCGTAAAATTATCAAACAGCTTGCCGGAAACCTCGGCCGGCTTTACCCCTTTGCGGAGAAGCTCGCCTGCGATACGAAAGGTTTCGGCACTGGTCGAGGAATATTTAAAGGAGCCGGTATCGGAAACAATGGCTGCGTACAGGCAATAGGCGGATTCGTAGCTGAGCTCGGCGCCCAAGGCCTCGGCCAGGTCATAGACCATCTCGCCGGTTGAGGCCCGATCCGGGGCAATCCAGCGAAGGTCGCCAAATTCCTGATGGCCGACATGGTGATCAACAACCACAAAGGGATGCACGGTCAGCAGGGAGTCCATGGCCGCGCCCAGCCTGTGGCAATCGCCACAATCCAGGGCAATGGCGCAATCAAAACCGTTCAGGGCCGGAAGCAGCGACTCGATCCCTGCGCTGCCCGGCAGAAACCGGTACAGATGGGAAACCTGCTCCTCGCCGTACAAAAAAACATTCTTTCCCAGGGAACGCAGGATATTGCCCATGGCGATCTGCGAGCCGAGGGCGTCGCCGTCCGGGTGGATATGGGTCGACACCAGGACATTCTTGGCCGCTTTCAGGGTACGAACAATCTCTTCACGGGAATGATCCATCTTCTTTCGCTATCTCCCTGAGCAGTTGTTCCATTTCCGCCTGCTTCTGGCCCGCGAGATCCAGCCGGAAATCAAGCACCGGCACATGCCGCAGCGCCAAAGCCTTGGCCAGGTTGCTTCTGATGAATCCCTTGCAGCTCTCGAGCCCCTTGGCAACATCCTTGGGCTCTTCGTTTCCCAGTATACTATACATAACCCGGGCATGTCCAAGATCATCGCTCACCTCCACCGAGGTGATGACAATATTGTACAACCGGGGATCGCTGATCTTGCGTACAAACAGCGAGGCAATCTCGGCCTTGACGGCGTCCGCCACCCGGATTGGCCGCCTTTTCGGCCCGCTTCGCGCGAGGCCGGCTGGCAGGCCGAACCGTGATTTTGCTTTTCCGGCCGCCATTACAGCTCTCTTTCAACCTCTTTCAAAACAAAGAACTCAAGCACGTCGCCGATCCTGAGGTCGTTATAATTGGCAACCCCGATACCGCACTCATATCCGCTCTGCACATCCTTGACATCATCCTTGAAGCGGCGCAGGGAGGCGAGCTGCCCGGTAAAAATCACCACGCCTTCGCGCAGGACCCGGACCTTGGCGTTGCGCTCGATCTTGCCGTCGGTCACATAACAACCGGCAATGGTGCCGACCTTGGGAACCTGATACGTTTCCCGGACCTCGGCCGCGCCGAGAACCTTTTCCTCGTACCGGGCATCAAGCAGACCAACCATGGCCTTCTTGATGTCATCCAGGGCATGATAGATTACGTCGTAGGTGCGGATATCCACCTTTTCATTTTTGGCGAGTTCCTGCACCTTGGCCGAGGGCCGGACATTAAAACCGATGATAAAGGCGTCCGATGCCGCGGAGAGCAAGACATCCGAGTCGGTTATGGTGCCGGTGCCGGCATGGAGGATCCTGACCTTGACCTCATCGGTTGCCAGATCCTCAATGGCTTTGCTGAAGGCCTCCAGGGTTCCCTGCACATCGGCGCGCAGGGCGACCCGCAACTCCTTGACGTTTCCTTCCTGCAATTTATCAAAGAGATTTTCCAGGGAAATCTTGGTGGTGGTGCCCAACTCGGCTTCGCGGCTTTTGAGCTGCCGGTCGGCGCTCACGCTCCTGGCCCGTTTTTCATCGGGGAGAACGACAAATTCATCGCCGGCTCGCGGCACCCCGCTCAACCCCTGCACCTCGACGGGGATGGCCGGTCCGGCCTCCTTGACGCTTTCCCCGCGGTCGTTGGTCAAGGAACGCACCTTGCCGTAGAATATCCCGGCGACACAGGCATCGCCGACCCGCAGGGTTCCCTGCTCGACCAGAACCGTGGCCACAGGCCCGCGGCCTTTGTGGAGCTGGGCCTCGATCACATGCCCCTTGGCGCGCCGGTTGGGGTCCGCCTTGAGTTCAAGAATTTCCGCCTGCAGATGAATGCTTTCCAAAAGTTCGGGAATGCCTTGTCCGGTTTTGGCCGAGGTTTCGCAGAAGATGGTGTCGCCGCCCCATTCCTCGCTCACCAGATTCAGGTCGGCCAATTCCCTTTTCACCCGCATGGGATCGGCATCGGGCTTGTCGATTTTGTTGACGCACACCAGAATGGGAACCTTGGCCGCCCTGGCATGGTTCACCGCCTCGCGGGTCTGGTCCATGACTCCGTCATCCGCGGCAACAACCAGGACAACGACATCCGTCACCTGGGCGCCGCGGGAACGCATTTCGGTGAAAGCCGCATGGCCAGGAGTGTCAAGAAAGACCACATCCCCCTGCGGCGACCGCACATAATGCGCGCCGATATGCTGGGTAATGCCGCCGGCCTCGCCGGCAGCCACGTCTGTTTTCCGGATGGCGTCCAGCACCGAGGTCTTGCCATGGTCAACATGCCCCATGACCGTGACCACCGGCGGTCTGGGAAGCATCTCCCCGCCGCCTTCCTGCTCTTCCAGATTAAGAATGGTCTGCTCCTCGGTAACCCCTTGCTCCACCTCGTAGCCGAAGTCCGAGGCTACCAGGGTCGCGGTTTCGACATCAAGGGCCTGATTGATGGTGGCCATAACCCCCATGCCCAGCAATTTGGCAATGAGCTCGCCGACCTTGAGTCCCATGCGGTGGGCAAGATCGCCAACCGTAATGGTTTCCAGCACCTTGATCCGCTTCTTGATCGCCTTTGTTTCCGCGACTTGCAAGGAAGCGCCCTGGCGCTTGCCTTTTTTGCCGCCGCTCCGCACCGAGCGTCCGACCCGCAAACCAGCGGGAATTTTTCCGCCAAGGGCATCGTCAACATCCTCGATATCGATATCCGCCTGCCGCTGGGTGCGTACCGGAGTTTTTTTCGTCCGGTCATGCTCGGCGGTCTCGGTGGTAAACTTCACAAACCGCTTGCCCTTTTTCCCCTTGAGCGCATCGCCTTTGTCCCCCTCATCCTTGGCCGCTGGAAGCTGGGCAACAACGGGCTTCCCTTTCACCGGCTCGGGCCTTTTCGCCGGTCTGGGCGTAAAGGTGCGGGCAGGGGCCGCGGGCGCAATGACAATGGCAGCCCTTTTGATCACCCGGGCGAACCCCTTGCGATGATTCTCCTCCACCGCGGACTCCTTCGCTTCCAATTCTTCCTCAGCCACCTCCACCCCGGAGATTTCCTCCTCTCCGACGATCTCGTCCGAGACTTCCTCGGCTTCTTCTTCCGCCAACGGCGGAGGCAATTCGGGCTCCTCATCATCGCCCCTCGGTTCGGACTGCATGGTCACTTCGACAACCTCCCCCCGGGCGGCTTCTTCGTCGCTTTCCGCGGGTGCTTCCGTAGCCCGAGCAGACACAGCCTCCCCACCCTCTTCCGGCGAAACAGCCGGCATCCTCGGCCTGGCAGGGGCTTCCTCCGCCGGCGGCACTTCAACCGGCACGGTTTTGGTTCTTCTGCGGATAATGGTCGTTCGCCCGGAGCCCTGAATCCTTTTTTCTTCCGTCCGGGTCTGGCCTATCCCGAGTCTTTGGCGGATATCCTGTGCGGTTTCGTCATCCAGAGTGGAGCTGTGGGATTTAATGGCATAGCCCATCTCAATGAGGGCTGCCACCAAGTCCTTGTTTTCCATTTCCGCTTCCTTAGCTAACTCGTAAACCCTGATTTTTGTCATTGCTCACTCCCGAAGAGGTCTTGCACCCCTTCGTCAAATCCCAGCACCTGTTGGCGAAACGCTCTGGATAATCCTTTTTTGTTTTTAAAAAATTTCCGCAGACAACCGTCATCCTGACAACAATAAGCATGACGCCCATCATGCTTCCCGCGAAAATCCTTCAATACCCGACCGTTATTGTCCACGGCAAAGCGCCACATCTCCGGCTGCGCTTTCCTCTGGCGGCACCCCAGACATGTCCGGATCGGCGCCCTGCCTCTCCCCCCTGGAACGGTGGCCATCCGCAATGACCTATTTCTCTGCGTCCCCGGTTGAGGCAGTCTCTGAATCGTCCTGCCCCTGGCCGGCATTGGCTTTTTGCGCGGAGGCGATCAAACGGGCAACCCTGTTTTCATCAAGGGATTCCAGTTCGGCAAGCACCGTTGCAACCTCAGCCTGGGCCAACTCCTGGGCCGAATTAAAGCCCGCGTCATAGAGCGCTTCCGCGGTCTTTTCGTCCATTCCCTGCACATCGAGAAGCGATTGGAAGCCTTCTTCGCTGAATTTAGCATATTTCTGCTCGCTCTTCACATCAATCCGCCAGCCGAGAAGAGCCCCGGCCAAGCGCACATTCTGTCCCTGCCTGCCGATGGCCAGGGAAAGCTGGTCATCGGGCACAACCACCAGCAAGGTTTTCTTCTCCTCGTCCACCACCACCAAGGAAACCTGGGCCGGGGACAAGGCATTGGAAACATAACGGGCCGGATCCGGACTCCAGGGCACGATATCGATCTTTTCTCCCTGCAACTCCTGAACCACGTTCTGGACCCGGGACCCCTTCATCCCGACACAGGCGCCAACCGGATCGACATCCGACTCGGAGGAACTCACTGCAATCTTGGCGCGGGCGCCCGGCTCGCGGCTTACCCCCATGATCTTCACGATCCCTTCGGCAATCTCGGGAACCTCCATGGCAAACAGTTTGGTGAGGAACTCGTCATTGGTCCGGCTCAGGACCAACTGGGGATCCCTGCTGCTCTGGCGAACATCAAGGAGCAGGGCTCGGATCCGATCCCCCTGGCGGTAAGACTTGCGGGGCATCTGCTCCTTGGTGGGCAGGATGGCGTCGGTTCTTCCGAGATTGACGATGATATTGCCCCGCTCGAAGCGCTGCACAATGCCGTTGACCACCTCGCCCTTGCGCTCCTTGTACATTTCATAAATAACATTGCACTCAGCGTCCTTCATTTTCTGGATGATCACCTGCTTGGCGGACTGCGCTGCAATCCGGCCAAGATCAGCGACGCTGTCCATCTTGCTGCCAAGCTCATCGCCGAGCTGCACTTCCGGGTCAAGAGCCAAGGCCTCGGTCAGGGAAATTTCCGTCTGCTCATCCTCGACCGCAGGAACAACATTGCGGAACTGGAAGAGTTCAACCTCACCGATCTCATCATTATAACGGGCTTCAAGCTCCCGTCGCTGCCCGAACTTCTTCTTGGCCGCGGACATCACCGCTTCCTCGATGGCGTCTACCAGCAACTGACGATCAATCCCCTTGTCTCTACTTATCTGATCAATAATTCGTTTCAAATCTGACAGCATTGTTCTCTCCTGTCTCTCTTTCGGCGATTACGCCCAGGCATCAGCCACCGAAAACGGTGCTCTCGCCATGATCAACACCGGCCATGCGGTTTTAAAACTCAATAACCAGACGGGCCTTTTTCATCCGGATAAACGGAATTTCTATTATACCATGATCGACACGCAGGGTTACCGACTCCCGGGTCGCATCTTCAATCAGGCCAATCCATTGGTTCTGGCCGTCGATGGGCTCCCTGACAACCACCTTGGCCTTTTTTCCCTTGCAGCGCAGAAAGTCTCTCTCGCTTTTCAAAGGCCGATCAAGGCCGGGCGAAGAAACCTCGAGGCTGTATGACTGCTCGATGGGGTCTTCCACCTCGAGAAGATGGGCGACCTCGCGGCTGATCCTGGCGCAGTCGTCGATGGAGACGCCATTTTCATGATCGATGACAAGACGGAGAACCCAGCCGGGCGCCTCGCGCCTGAACTGCAGTTCGACCAACTCACAGGCCAAATCTTCGACCACCGGCCCGACAAGCTCCAGCAAGCGGCTAACCAGGGGTGATTCTATCGCCTCTTCTTCCATGGCACAGTATACCAATAAAAAAAGCGGGCCTGAGCCCACTTTCAAAAAATAACCGAATCGGAATGACCGGTTCTTGCAATACGAGAAACACCGCCACGTCAGGACCCATGCCCCCAAGAAGACATTGCGTCTTCTTTCCAGTCGGAGGGCCAGAATCGCCGGCACTTAACTGGAGCGGGAAACGGGATTCGAACCCGCGACCTTCAGCTTGGGAAGCTGACACTCTACCACTGAGTTATTCCCGCCGGCCCGAATAATTCTGTAGATTATACAGTTATTTTACCACTTGTCAAGAGTCTCCCCGGGCACAGGCGGAAACTCCACGGATGAGAGGCCTCTGCTCAAGGCCTAGAGGATGGCGCGAACAGCCTCGGTGGCCAATTCGAGAAGTTGATCGGGAAGAAGCCCCATGGCGATGATGACCAAAACCAGGGCAACACTTACCATCTTGGATACCCCGCCAACCAATACGGCGGGACGATCTTCCGGGCTGGCCGAGTAGGTTACCCGAACCACGGAGAGATAATAATAGATGGAGATGGCGGTATTAATGGCCGCCAGGATGACCAAGGGAAGATGCCCGGCCTTGAAAGCCCCGGTCAGCAACATGAACTTGCCCATGAACCCGACAAACGGCGGAATTCCGGCCATGGCAAACATGCTGACCGCCAGAGTCAGGGCCAGCAAGGGGGCGCGCTTGTGCAACCCGCTCAGGTCATCGACCGCAAGGTTCTCGCCGTGCTCGGACACCTTGCAGATAACCAGAAAGGCGGCAAGATTCATCACCAGATAGCCGGCAATATAATACAAGGAGGCGGCATAGCCGACCTCCTGCATGGTGACGAGACCCAACAGCACGTAGCCGGCATGGGCTATGCCCGAGTAGCCGAGCATCCTTTTCATGTCGGTTTGCACCAGGGCGACCAGGTTGCCGTAGAACATTGAACAGACCGAAAGAATGATGAGCATGGTCACAATGGCTTGGCCTTCCGGGGTGGCCAGTGCGGTTAGACGGATGAGCATGGCCACGGCCGCAACCTTGGGAACCGTGGCTATAAATGCGGTTGTTTCGTTGGAAGCACCTTGATAGACATCCGGAACCCAGGAATGGAAGGGGAATACCGCCAGCTTAAAAAAGAAGCCCCCCAGAACCATGGCTATGGCGATGAGGGCTGCGGGGCTGCCCATCATCTGGTGGAGCCTCGGCAGCAGGTCGACAAGATAGGTCGTGCCGGTGAGGCCATAGAGATAGCTCATGCCAAAGAGCATCACCCCGGTGGCGACCACCCCTAAAAGGATGTACTTGATCGCCGACTCCATTTGCATCCGCACTCCCGTCCGGTCGTCGCGCATGGGCACCAGGAGGTAGAGGGAGTAGGAAGAGAGCTCCAGGGCGATGAACATGGTGAGCAGCTCCACGCTGCTCACCAGCATGAGGAGGCCGAGGGTGCTCAAGGTCAGGAACAGATAATATTCGGGGCGGATCTCGTCATCGACGCCCTTGAGCTCCGTGCTGAACAGCAGAACAACCGAAAATCCCAAGACGATGACGAGCTTGATGAGCTGCGAGAAGAAATCAATCCGGTACGCCTCGAAAAACAGAGTACCCTCATGACGCAGGCAGGCCAAACAGACAAGCACACTGCCCAGCGCCAGAGTCAGTGTCACGGCGCGAGCCGTCTTGCCGCCAACCTTGCCGGTGCTGAGCAGAAAAAGGACCAGACTCCCCAAGAGAAGAAATAATTCTGGAGCAAACAGCATGAGCTTCATTTTGTATCCTTTGCGTAAGCCGTTGTTCAAAAATAACTACAACGTTTAATGCCGCGACCGGCATAGAGAGCGGTAACGAAATGGTCGCTGTATCGGCTATTTGGCAACCGCTCCTAAGTTCCTTAAATACTTGATAAAATTCCGCTACGGAATCATCAGCTTTGCGACGGAAACAGCCCCATCCGAGGCAAACCCCACCTGCTCGATGAGGTGGGTAACGCTCACGTTCATCACCCTCAGGAAAGGCTCGGGCGACAGACCAATCCAGAAAACGAAGAAGAGCAAGGGCGCCAGGGTTACAATTTCCCGGACATTGAGATCCAAAATCCCGGAATGATCGGGATTCACAGGCCTGCCCCACGCCACCCTCTGGAGCATGCGGAACATATACGCGGCAGCCAATACCGCCCCCGGAATGGCGAAGGCGGTCACGATCTTATTGTCGGCAAAACCGCCGGCCAGGATCATAAACTCCCCGACAAAACTGTTGGTTCCCGGGAAGGCAAGGGAAGACAGCGAGAAAAAAGCTAGGAAGCTCACATACACCGGCATGTATTTGCCGAGACCAGCCGCAGCGTCCAGCTCACGGCTATGGGTCCGCTCGTAAATCATGCCCACGCAGAAAAAGAGGGCGCCGGTGGTGATACCGTGATTGATCATCTGCAAAATCGCCCCCTCGATACCCTGCTGGTTGAGCACAAAGATACCAAGGGTGACAAAACCCATATGCCCGACGCTGGAATAGGCGATCAGCTTCTTCATGTCCTGCTGGGCCAGGGCGGTGAAGCCGCCATACAGAATACCAACCACCGAAAGCCAAAGAATATAGGGGATGAACAGAATGGTGGCTTCCGGGGTGATGGGCAGGCAAAAGCGCAAAAAGCCATAGGTGCCCATTTTCAGCAGAATCGAGGCCAGAATAACACTGCTGGCGGTGGGCGCCTCGACATGGGCCGCGGGCAGCCAGGTATGGAATGGAAACATCGGCACCTTGATGGCAAAGGCCAGAAAAAAGGCGAGGAAGACCACAATCTGGAAGGTGGTGGAATAATCCTGTCCCATCAGGGCGGGAATGCTGAAAGTGCCCTGGTCAAGATAGAGGCCGATGATGGCCACAAGCAGCAGAACCGAGCCCGCCAGGGTATAGAGGAAAAATTTGGTCGACGCATAGACCTTGCGCGGGCCGCCCCACACCGCGATCAACAGGTACATGGGAATGAGCATCGCCTCCCACAACAGGTAAAAAAGAATAAAATCAAGGGCCATGAACACGCCGAGCATGGAGGTTTCCATGAGCAGCAGGCAGATCATGAACTCCTTGACCCGCTTGTCGATGTAGCGCCAGGATCCGAGCACGCACAGGGGCATGATCAGAGTGGTCATCAGAACCAGCAGCAGGGAGATGCCGTCGATGCCCAGGGTATAGTTGATATTCAGGGCGGAGATCCAGGAGGCGTGTTCGCCAAATTGATATTTGGCCGTGCTCGCATCAAAATTCCAATAGAGAGGCAGGGAGACCAGCGCCGTGACCACGGTCACCAGCATCGTCCAGTTCTTGGCCGCCGTATCCCCTGGAATACACAACAAGATCAGGGCGCCGGCCAAGGGCAGAAAGATCAGGGCGCTCAGAATGGGAAACCCCATCGAATTCATTATCAAAAAGTCCATTCCCACTATCCTCAGTAATAAAAATTAGGGGCCGTCACGAAAACCGCTATGCTCTGCGGCCCCTTTCTTTACGGGTCCTTATGCCGATTGGGCCAACAAACATCGTGCTCCAGCGACGACGGCTTAGGCAAATACGTATAGAACCAGAGCTACTGCAACAAAGGACACTGCATAAAAAATATTGTACTGCAACTGGCCGCTCTGCATCCGCCGCACCAGGGCGCCGATGCCGCGCACCGTTTTTGCCAGGCCGTCGACCACACCGTCAATGGCGTGCCAGTCAAACCATGACCAGAACTTGGCCGTGGTCATCAGCGGCATCAACCCGATGTATCGATACCCCTCGCTGACACAATTGTCTGCCCACTGAATGGGCCGTTTGGCCAACCAAAGAAACCCGCGCCCGCCCATGCGGTAGAACCAGTCCAGATCGATGCTGATCTTGGGCTCCGGCGCCAGCTTCTTGATGAGCAGGAAGAAGCCCAGGGCGGTAAAGAGCAGAATCTGCAAGGTCTCCGAAAGATGGTAGGTATTATACGGATGATAGCCCGCGGCAATCTGCGGATACGGCAGCATGTTATAGAGATACGGGGTGTAGCAGCCGATCAGGATGCAGAGGAAAGCGGCGATACCCATGCCTAACTGCATATTCCATGGCGGATCCGCGGCCTTGTCCCAGGTTTCCTTGCTGCAGTTGTTTTTGCCGAACCAGATGAAATAGGGCACCTTGAGCCCGGTGTGGAGAAAGGTTCCGGCCGAGGCCAGGGTCAGCAGAAAGGCGGCCCAGTAGTTGTGGACCTCAAAGCCTGCGGCCACGATCATCGCCTTGCTGACAAACCCGGAAAAGAGCGGAAAGGCGGAGATGGAGAGCCCCCCGATCATGGTGAAAACAAAGGCCATGGGCATCTTTTTGTAGAGGCCGCCCAGCTCGGAGAACTTGCTCTTGCCGGTCATGTGCAGCACCGAACCGCAGCCCATGAACAGCAAGCCCTTGTAGAGGATATGGGCAAAGGCGTGGGCGCAGGCGCCGTTGATGGCAAGCTCGGTGCCGATGCCCACCCCGGCCACCATGTAGCCGACCTGGCTGATGATGTGGTAGGCCAGCAGCCGCCGGGTATCGTTTTCAAGCACTGCGTAGACTACACCGTAGAGGGCCATGCACACCCCCAGCGGCACCAGGATCTCCATGCCGGCAAAGGCGCGGGCCAGGGCATAAACCGCGGTTTTCGTGGTGAAGGCGCACATGAACACCGCGCCGGTAACGGTCGCTTCCCCGTAGGCGTCAGGCAGCCAGGCATGGAACGGCGGCACTGCGGCGTTCAGGAGAAAGCCGATCATGATCAGGTAGGTGGAAAGGCTCGGGCTGCCCACGCCGATGGGGCCGAAGGAGAGGTCGCCGCCGGTGGCCTGGTAGCGAAGGATCAACCCGGCCAGCAGGGCGAGGCCGCCGGCGGTATGCACCAGCAGATAGCGGTATCCCACGGCCAGGGATTCCGGCCGCCTGCGGAACCAGACGAGAAAGACCGAGGCAAAGGCCATCAGCTCCCAGAAGAGAAAGAGCACCAGGTAATCGGCGCAGAAGATGACCCCTAATGAACCGGCAACATAGAGCCAGGCCGCGACATGCTGAAAATCATCCTCCACATGCAGCCCGTAGATGGTGCCGATGATGCACATCAGGGTCATGATGTAGGCAAAGACCATGCTCAACCCATCCACCCGGCCAAAGGTGAGGTCCCAGTCGAGAAAACGGACCACCCCGAAGGTGCCGTGCTGCCCCTGCATGGAGAGAACATCCAGAAAGGCCAGGGTCGGAACAATGATCAGATAGGGCCGTTTCAGCCATTTCGGCAGAAAGGGCAGGATACAGGCGCCAACAATGAGTATCAGGGCCGGGTGCAGCCAGAAATCAGTTATCATAGTAATCCTCACGGGTCATGATCCCCAGGTGGCCGTACCACTTGGAAACAATGATGATCACCACACAGGCGATAAAACCGAAGGCGGCCCAGAAACCCGGGATCCGCTCAGCCGCGGTATGGGCATGTTCCTTGGAGACAAAGACAACGTCCCAGGCCACCAGAAGCGCCAGCCCGACATAGGACAGGCGGATGACCAGTTGCAGCCGGTCACGCAGAAAATCAATCAGTTTCACTATCATCCCGTCACCGCCTTGACAAAGTTCATCATAAAATCAGGGTACATGCCGATGACCACGGAGATGATCGCGGCAATCATGATGGGCACCACCATGGCCAGGGGCGCCTCCTTGACCCCTTCGTAAACCTCGCCTTCCGGGCGTTTACCGAAGAAGGCCCGATAGGTCACCGGCGCGAAATAGGCCACGTTCAGCAGGGTGGAGGCCAGCAGCACCAGCAGGATGCCGATATAGTGGGTCTCCATTTCCATGGTCCCGACCAGGAGTTTCCATTTGGTGACAAAGCCGGCTACCGGCGGCGCGCCGATCATGCTGAGCGAGGCGATGCCGAAGGCGGCAAAGGTGAAGGGCATGGTCCGCCCCAGTCCGCTCATCTCGGAGATGCATTTCTTGTGGGTTGCCACATAGATGGCGCCGGCGCAGAAAAACAGGGTGATCTTGGAAAAGGCATGGTTGGCGATGTGCACCAGGCCGCCCTGAATGCCGCTGGGGGTAAGGAGAGCCACGCCGAGGATGATGTAGGAAAGCTGACTCACCGTGGAATAGGCGAGCCGCGCCTTGAGGTTATCCTTGGACAGGGCGATGATCGAGGCAACCAGGATGGTGAAGGAAACAAAATACGCGGTGGGGATGCCAAGATTCAGCCCCTGCATCACATCGGTGCCGAAGACATAGAGCATGACCCGGGTGGTGCAGAACACCCCGACCTTGACCACGGCCACGGCATGCAATAAGGCGGAAACCGGGGTCGGGGCCACCATGGCGCCGGGAAGCCAGTTGTGGAAAGGCATGATGCCGTTCTTGGCGAAACCCAGGAGACAGAAGACATAGAGCATGGTCACCAGGGCGCCGTGGGCGTCAACGGTTCCGCCGGAGAAGATGCCGGTGCGGATGTTGTCGGCAAAATCAAGGGTGCCGGTGAGCACATAGATCAGGATCATGGCCGGCAGCACCAACCCCTTGGCCGTGGTGGTCAGATAGACGATGTACTTCTTGGCCCCTTCGTAGCCCTCTTCATCCTGATGATGGGCAACCAGCGGGTAGGTGCAGATGCTGACGATCTCGTAGAAGAGATAGAGGGTGAAAAGATTGTCGGAAAATGCCACGCCGATGGCGCCGAACAGGGACAGTGCGAAGCAGGCGTTGAACCGGGTCTGCGCATGCTCGTGCAGACCCCGCATATAGCCAAGGGAATAGAACACCGCCAGCATCCAGAGAAAGGAGGCGACCACGGCGAAGATCATGGAAAAGGCGTCTACCCGCAGGGTGACGGAAACGCCGGGCAGTATCCGGAACAACTGATAGACGATGGTTTTCCCCTCGCCAAGGGGCGCAGGGGCAACGGTGGTGATCATCGAGGCGATGATGGAAAACATCGTCACCGCCGCGATAAAGGACCACGACTCCCTGATATTGGGCTTGCGGCCGGACATCATCACGAGAACAGCCCCGGCCAGGGCCGTCAGTATGGCGAGCAGCGGTTTTACGGAAACAATTGTATCCATGACCCTATCCTTTCCTCTCTAACCTTGCAGATCCACGACATCTTCGGTGTCGATGGATTTGTAGTTCCGATAGACGGCGATGATTATGCTCAGGGCAATGGCGCACTCGGCAGCGGCAATGGCCATGATGAACAGGGTAAAGATCTGGCCCACCGTGGGATCAGGGGCGAGAAAACGGTTAAAGGCCATGAAATTGAGGGAAGCCCCGCCCAGAATCAACTCCGCGGAGATCAACATGCCGATAAAGGTCTGGCGCTGGACCAGGCCGTAAATGCCGATGCCGAAAAGCAGCGCGCCGATCACCAGATAGGTGTGCAGGCTGTTGCTGAGCACAAGAATCTCCATTACTTATCCCTCCCCTGTCGGGCCAAAACCAAGGAGCCGACCACCGCCACCAGCAAGACAACGGAAATCAGCTCGAAGCTCATGCTGTATGTGGTGAGCAACGACTGGCCAAGATCCTCAACCGTGCCGCGATTGACCCGGCAGGGAGCGGCAAGCCATTCCGTTTTCAGGGCCAGCCCCGCCAAGGCAAAAACCAAAATTCCGCTGCCCAGGATAGCCAGGGGGCCGACCAGCCCGTTGCGCCGGGTGAGCTGCTTGAGTTCGGACGATCCGGCCAGCATCACGGCAAAGATAATGGTGACGCAGACGGCGCCGACATAGATCAGAATCTGCATCAGGGCGACAAAGGGGCTGTTGAGATAGTAGTAGAGCCCGGCCACCCCGAGAAAACAGATAGCCAGCCCGGCCACGCTGCGGATCAGGCTGCGGGCGTTGGTGGCAACAACAGCCCCGGCCAGGGTCAGCCCGATAAAGCAGAAAAACAAGAGGCCGGAAAGGCCTTCCATCGTAAACAGGGACACCATCAGTTCTTTGCCTCCAGACGTTTTTTGAGATCAAAGATGTACGCTTCCTTTGTGACGCCCGCGAGGTTGTAATCCTTGGAAAAGGTGATTGCCGAGGGCGTGCAGCTTTCGACGCAGAGCCCGCACAGGCTGCATTTGGTGAAATCAAGGGTATACTCGGTCAGCACCTTGCCCTTGACCCCTTCCCGCTTTTCGCCATTCACCGTGATGCAGTTCGAGGGGCAGGCCTTCTGGCACATGCCGCAGACGATGCATTTGGTTTCGCCGGTCTCCTCATCCTTGACCAGCTCGATATGCCCCCTGAAACGCGGGGTCATGGGCAGGGTCTGGTACGGATACTGCACAGTCACCACCGGCTGAAAAAAATACCTGATGGTAATCCCCAGGCCGACAAACAGGCTCCAGGTCCCGCTGATAATCTCTCTGAGATAGTCGATCATGGTTAAAACACCTTCAACATGGCACTGGTAAGAATCAGGTTAACAAAGGAGATCGGGATCAAAATCTTCCAGGAAAGATTGAGCAGCCCGTAAAAGGTTGTGCGCGGATAGGTCCAGCGGATCCAGATGACGGTGAAGATCAGGAAGTACATCTTAAGCAGGAACCAGTGCACCCCCGGAAACAACCCGAAGGGACAATCCCAGCCGCCCAGGAAGAGAATGGTGGCCACGCTGGCGCCGATGACGATATTGGCATACTCGCCCATGAAAAAGACGCCGAAGCCCATGCCCGAGTACTCGGTAAAAGTGCCGGCAACCAGCTCGCTCTCCGCCTCGGCCATGTCGAAAGGTGCCCGGTTGGTCTCGGCCAGCATGCAGACAAAAAAGATCAGAAAAGCAATGGGCATCAGGGGGCTGGCGGAAAGGTTGAGGATGTTCCAGTTCCAGAAGCCGCCCATCTGCAAGCCGACAATCTTGGAAAGGTTCATGGTGCCGCTGATCATCACCAGGGTCACCACCGTGATCAGCATGGGAATCTCATAGGCAACATTCTGGGAAACCACACGGGCTGCTGAGATGACCGCGTATTTGTTCCGCGACCCCCAGGCTCCCAGGAGAAGACCGAGCACGTTCACCGAGGCAAAGGCAAAGATGGCCAAGAGACCGATATCAAGATTTCTCGCCACCAACGTATCGCTGAAGGGAATGGTGACAAAGCTCATGATCGCCGGGACCATGACCAGGATCGGGGCGATCTTGAACAGGACCGGATCAACCCCGGCCGGCACGATGAGCTGCTTGGTCATCAGCTTGATGCCGTCGACCAGAGGCTGGAGCAACCCAAAGGGACCGACCTCCTTGGGTCCGATCCGCCGTTGGATGTGCGCGGCCTCTTTGCGCTCAAGCCAGACCAGGTAGGCGGCGTTCAGGGCGGCAAAGGCGATCACTCCGATGAGGAATGCCAGCAGCCGTATTATTTCAGGATCCACATGCATAACGAAGCTCCTTGAGAACTACCATAATCAAACAAACACCGCGGCATGAAACTGTTCAGCAGTGCCACAGATGCGCGGAAGAGGTCTGCGAAGTGTGCTATTGCACATGAGCAGGCCGATGACAAAGCAGATGTGGTGCTGCTGAACAGTTTCACTCCTTACCTGTCTATCTCGGGGATAACCAAATCCAGGCTTCCCATCAGGGCAAGGGCGTCAGGCAGCAACATGCCCTGACTGGCCTCGCCGAAGAGGCTCAAATTGGAAAAGGTTGGGGAACGGAGTTTCAAGCGGTACGGGGTGTTTGTCCCGTCGCTGACCACCCGCACGCCGAACGAACCGCGCGCCGTTTCCACGGCATGGTAATAATCGCCCTTGGCCGGCTTGAGGATCTTGGGAACCTTCTCAGCCATGACCGGACCTTCCGGGAGCTTATCCAGCGCCTGTTCAATAATGCGCAGACTCTGCTCGATCTCGTCCATCCGCACCATGTACCGGGCCATGGAATCGCATTGGTCGTACACCGGCACATCGAAGTCGAATTCCGGATACACCGAATACGGCTCATGCTTGCGCACGTCAAAGTTGATGCCGGAACCGCGGCACACCGGGCCGGTGGCCCCGTATTTGCGGCACATCTCAGCAGAAATCGGGCCGACCTCCTGGAGCCGTTTCATCAGGATGATATTCTTGGTGACCAGATTGTGGTACATGGGCATCCGCTCGCGCAACCGCTTGATGAAGGCCCTGGTGCCGGGAACGAAGTTGTCGTCGATATCGTTGTACACCCCGCCGAAGCGGAAATAGCAATAGGTGAGGCGGGAGCCGGTTACGGATTCCAGCAGGTCCAGGATATGTTCCCTGTCGTCAAAGGCATAGAGCAACGGGGAAAACCCGCCCAGATCCAGGATAAAGGCACCGAACCAGAGAAGGTGGCTGGAAACCCGGTTCAGTTCGGCGGTGATCACCCGGAGGTATTCAGCCCGCTCCGGCACCTCAATGCCTGCGGCCCGCTCCACCACGGAAACATAGCCGTGGTTGTAGGCCAGGGCGTGGAGATAATCCATCCTCCCGGTGTTGGGCAGGAATTGAGCCCAGGTCCGGTTCTCCCCCATTTTCTCGTGCATGCGATGGATGTAGCCCAGAACCGGCTCCGCCTCGGCGATGTACTCGCCGTCCATGGTCAGCTTGACCCGCAGTACGCCGTGGGTGGCAGGATGCTGGGGCCCGAGGTTTAAGACAAATGTTTCTTTGGCTTCACTTTCGGCAAAGGCGCTCATGGGCGGAAATCCTTCAGCAAAGGATGATAATCAGCATCTTCCGGCAACAGCAGCGGCACAAGATAGGGGTGGCCGACGAATTTGATCCCGAAGAAGTCATGGGTTTCCCGCTCATGCCAGTCGGCGCCGGGATAGATCTGCGAAATGGTGGGAACCTCGGGCTTGCTGCGGGGCACCCTGGTCCTGATCGTCACCCGGCAGAGCGATTCATAATGGTTGAAGTCGTACACCGCCTCCAGCGCGTCTTCGGGAAGCTCTCCCTGTTCGGCAACCGGCTCGGCAACGGGGGCTTCCTCCCCTGCGGCTGCGGCGGCCTCAGCTTTTGCCTTGGCCTCGGCTGCAACTTTTGCCTCTGCTTCCTTGCGCAGAGCGGCCTGCTCACCCAGCCAATCCACGCCGGTGACAGCCCCAATAAAAAATCCCTCCGCATCGAGCACCGAAACGGCGGCGACCAACTGCTCCGGGGCAACCTGTACATCCAGGGCAAAGCCTTTGCGTCCGTATTCCGTTTCGTTTACCGCCGCAGCACCAATGGCGGACAGTTTCTGTTTGATCGCAGCGCAATTCATGATCAACCCACCTCCACTCGTGGCCATCTGCGGGAACCCGTCACCTTTTCCTCCAGTTCGAGAATCCCCTCGATCAAGGCTTCGGGACGGGGCGGGCAGCCGGGGATGAAGACATCCACCGGGAACAACTTGTCCGCACCCTCGACAATGCCGTACTGACCGTCAAAAACAAAGGGGCCGCCGGAAATGGCGCAGTTGCCCATGGCGATGACCCATTTGGGTTCCGGCATCTGGTCGTAGAGGGTTTCCACGGCAGGCGCCATCTTCTTGCTGATGGTGCCGGCGACGATCATCACGTCGCACTGGCGGGGGGAGGGCCGGAAGACCTCGGCGCCGAACCGGGCCAGATCGAAGCGGGAGGCGCCGGTGGCCATCATCTCAATGGCGCAGCAGGCAAGGCCGAAGGTCATGGGCCAGAGAGAGTTGGCCCTTCCCAAGGCAAGCAGTTTGTCAAGCTGGGCGAACTGCACTATCGCTGGTTGTATATTTTGCGTTCCCACTTGAACACTCCCTTTTTCCAGGCATAGATGATTATCAGTGACAGGATTCCGACAAAGATCAGGATCTCGACAAAGGCCCGGAGGTCGCCGATATTGAGCCCGTCCTGTCCTGTCTGGTTGTATACAAGGGCCACCGGGAACAAAAAGAGGATGTCCACGGCAAAGGCCACAAACATCAAGGCATAGAGATAATAGACGATGCCGAAACGGATCCAGGCGTCGCCGATGGGCTCCATGCCGCACTCAATGAGTTGTTTTGTTTTTTCCTTGGTGTTTCTGGTGGAGCGGGGGGCCAGGAGGAAGGAAATGATGAACGGACCCACCGCAAAGCCCAGGCCACCTAAGAAAAAAGCCGCCACATAGAGGATATCAAGAGTTGCCTGCTGTTCCACGACTGTATGCTCCTTAGGTTGAAGCGCATTATACGAATGGCTTCCGACCTAAATAGCCCTATCAAAAATTGATGTCAAGCAAATACTGAATGAGCATTCAGGAAAAGCAACCTGTCGAAAAAAGGGGTAAAAAATCACGTTTTTGCCATTTTTTCAAGAGGTTAAAAGCAGCGTGTCGCGCAGGAATTTCTTTTGGGACAATGGGAGCAAAGACCTGGAAATCTGCACAAATTCAAACTGTTAGCCAAGGTACAAATACCGTGGCGACAACTACCTAGCCCGCGCTTTTTTTTTCGTTTTTTTCTTTTTACATCGAGGAGGCGGGAACTTGCCCCAGCAGCTCAAGAAGGCGCTGGTGGATGTTGTCAAACCCGCCATTGGACATGATGGCCACCACATCACCCTCACGGGCGCTGCCATCAAGATAGGAGAGAACATCTTCGGTGGTGGAGAAATACCCTGCGCGCAGGCCGCGGCCGGCCAGATCGTCCACCAGATGCCGGGAGGAAAATCGTTCTGCCTCCGGGAGATCCGCAAGGGGTGCCGGTTCGCGCACCAGGACCTCTGCCGCTGCATCAAAGGCAGAGGCATAGGCCTCCTGAAAGACCTTGCGCCTACTGGAATTTGTCCGGGGCTCAAACACAGCCACCAGACGGCGCCCGGTATAGGCCGCCGCCAAAGCGGCCAGGGTTTCCCGGACCGCAGTGGGGTGATGGGCAAAATCGTCGATCACCGTCACCCCCCGCGCCACCCCCCGGACCTCCTGCCGCCGCCGCACCCCTTGAAACTTTCGCAGCCCCTGGGCAACCTCCTGCCGGGGAAACCCCAGGATATCGAGAACCGCAATCACCGACAGGGCGTTCAAGGCATTATGAAGCCCGGGCAGCACGTTTTCGTATCCGCCGAAGGCAACACCACGCCTGCTGACCCGAAAGGAGGTTGATTCCGGGCGCACCAGCAGATCCGTGACCCGCCATTCGCAGCCCTCGGAACTCCCATAGCCCACCACCGTACATCTGGCTCCCTGGCACACCTCGCGGACAACCGGGTCATCCCAGCAGGCCACGAGAAACCCGTCCGCAGGCATGCTGGCCACGAGCTTGGCAAAGGAAACCTTGATGGCGGCAAGATCGGCATAGATATCGGCGTGGTCGAACTCGATGCTGGTCAGAATAGCGATCTGCGGTCGATAATGGAGAAACTTCGGCCCCTTGTCGAAAAAAGCCGTGTCGTACTCATCGCCTTCGGCGACAAAATAACTCCCCTCGGCCACATTGAAGTTTCGGCCAAAGGCCTGCACCAGACCGCCGATCATGAAACTCGGCTCCGCCCCGATCTCCCCGAGCAGACTGGCCAGCAGGGAGGAGGTCGTGGTCTTGCCATGGGTTCCGGCAACCACCAGAGAGGTCTTGTCGCGGATAAAGAAATGGCTCAGGGCTTGGGGAAAGGAGACGTAGGGGATGCCGCGTTGGGCCAAGGCCAGGGCTTCCGGGTTTTCCCGCCGGATGACATTGCCGACCACCACCAGATCCGGGCGCGGCGCAAGATTGTCCGGGGAATAGCCGGACTGCACAGCAATACCCTGCCCGGCCAAAAAATCACTCATGGGGGGATAGACCTGCTGATCCGAGCCGGTCACGGTAAAACCGGCGCTTTTCAGCATGCCGGCCAGGGCGCCCACCCCGGTGCCGCAGATACCCATGAGATGGATGTGCCGGATGTTTTCAGGAAAGCGGTTCAGGGCAGGATCGAGGCCCACGGAAGAAACGGACACGGTCACGACCGGACCGTGTCCCGCACCGACTGGTAGATGGCGCGGAACATCTCGTCAAAATTGGACGGGGCAAGCCGGCCCACTTCAATGAATTTCACCACGATCTCCTTGGAGACCTTGAGAATAGCGTCCTCGGAAACAGGCTTCAGGGCAGGCTCGGGCGTTTTAACTGAATGACTCATGGATTCTCGCAGAGAAAAGAACACCGAAGAGGAAGCAAGAAAAAACCTCTGCCAAACACGAAGAAGGCCAATTCTTAAGGCTGGCAGAGGCTGACCCGTTGAGAAAAACCGGACAGGCCCTCCCCAAAGGTGCGTTTGTAAAGAGTGGTGGAGCTAAGCGGGATCGAACCGCTGACCTCTTGAATGCCATTCAAGCGCTCTCCCAGCTGAGCTATAGCCCCACATGTTCTTGAAGCATCCGGCAACGACAACCCGCCGGACACGCTGCTTCAAATACCACCCCGGGGCATGGCATGTCAAGCGTTTTCTCCAGGAAAAGCCCTGCCATTTTTCTTGCCAAGCCCAGATGAGTCTGTTACAGTCTGGGAGATTTTCTTCTACAGTCATAACTCTCTGGAAATTAAAGGCATTCTAATAAAACATAGAGGTAACCGCATTATGTTCTCGCCCTTTGACTCGCTGTTCGGATGGCTCTCCAACGATCTGGCCATTGACCTGGGGACTGCTAACACCCTGGTTTTCGTGAAAGGCAAGGGCATTGTCCTGCGAGAACCATCGGTGGTCGCCATCCGCAAGGATGCGCGCACCAACAAGGTTCTCGCCGTGGGCAAAGAGGCAAAAATGATGCTGGGCCGCACCCCGGGAAATATCATCGCGGTCAGGCCGATCAAGGACGGCGTAATCGCCGATTTTGAAGTGACCGAGGCCATGCTGCGCTACTTCATTAATAAGGTCCACAACCGCCGCACCCTGGTGCATCCCCGCATCATTATCAGCGTTCCCTCCGGCATTACCCAGGTTGAAAAAAGGGCGGTCAAGGAATCCGCTGAATCGGCGGGCGCCCGCGAGGTGTATCTCATCGAAGAGCCTATGGCCGCAGCCATCGGCGCAGGTTTGCCCATCACCGAGCCCACCGCCAACATGGTGGTCGACATCGGCGGCGGCACCACCGAGGTAGCGGTGATCTCCCTGGCAGGCATCGTCTATGCCAGCTCCCTGCGGGTGGCGGGCGACAAGATGGACGAGGCCATCCTCCACTACATCAAGCGCAAGCACAACCTGGCCATCGGTGAACACACCGCCGAGGTCATCAAAACAACCATCGGCGACGTCATGCCCGAGCCTCCCTACGACACCATGGAGGTCAAGGGCCGCGATCTTGTTTCCGGCGTACCGAAAACCCTCACCATTACCTCGGAGGAAATCCGCACCGCCATCACCGAACAGGTTGACGCGATCATCGAGGCGGTCAAGATGGCCCTCGAACTTACCCCGCCGGAACTTTCCGCGGACATCGTCGACCAGGGCATCGTTCTCACCGGCGGCGGCGCCTTGCTCCGCAATCTGGACAAACGGCTTTCCGAGGAAACCGGACTGCCCATCATCATTGCGGAAGACCCCCTATCCTCCGTGGTGCTCGGCTCGGGCAAAGCCCTGGAGAACATCGACATCCTCAAAGAGGTAATGACCACCTGAGCATGAACACGCGGGCAGCCATTCCTGCTCGTTTTTACCCAAGAAAACCAAGGCGCGCTTTCCTCCCCTATTCCCTATTCTCAAGAGTAGCATGGCGACATATAACTATTTACAGAGTCTGTGATGAGGAAAAAAAACAAACGCGCCAGGCAGATCAGACTCTTTCTTTTTTTCGGCCTTCTTCTCGCCCTGTTCATTGTTCTCATTGTCTCCACGGTGGGCCGCCAGGAATTCAACGCGCCCCACAAACTAGCCCTTGAGGTCATCGGCACGGCCCAGCATGCCATGACCCGGATGACGGGAAGTTTGAAGAACGGCTGGCGGAATTACACCGCGCTGATCAACGTCCGGGAAGAAAATGCCCGGTTGCGGGAAGAGCTCCAGAAACACAAGGCCGTCAACAACGAATACCGGGAAGCCGTGGCAACCAATGTCCGGCTGGCAAAGCTCCTTGAAATGAAGGAAACTCTCCCGGCCCCCACCCTCACCGCCGAGATCATCGGGGTTGACCCTTCCCAGTGGTTCAAAACCATCATTATTGACCGGGGCAGCAGCGACGGCGTCCAGGCCGGCATGCCCGCCGTGACCGTCGAAGGCGTTGTGGGACAGGTCACGAACACTTCTCCCCATTTTGCCAAGATCCTGCTGGCAACCGACCCGAACAGCGCCCTTGACGGCCTGATCCAGGAAACCAGGGTTCAGGGAATCGTCAAAGGGGGCGGGGCCAATTTCCACATGGAATATGTCCTCAAAAACAGCGAAGTGGCCAAGGGCGATAGAATCGTCACCTCCGGGATCGGCGGAGTTTTCCCAAAGGGCGTGCCGATCGGCACCGTGTCAAAGGTCGAGAGATCAGGCCGGGGGATGTTTCAGGAAATCGAGATCCAACCTGCTGCGGATTTTTCCCAACTCGAACATCTTATTATCGTTATGAAAAAGGATCCGCTGGCAAAATAATGCTGCGCACTTACCGGGAAAAAACATTTTTTATGCAGGACACGGCACGATTCCCCCTGGCGATGCGCCGGCGGGTGCTTCCAACAATCTCAGCCCAGACTCCGACCCAATGGTTCTAAGTTTTCTTTTTCTTTCAGGGACCATTCTTCTCATCCTGCAGACAACCTTGCTCAATTCCTTGCCTGAGTGGTTTGGCAGGCCCAACTTTCTGTTTTTATTTATCGTTTTTCTCGGCACCTACCTCGATGTCTACAAAGGCGCGGTACTGGCCCTGCTGTTCGGCTTGATCATGGATATCTTTTCCGGAATTTTCCTCGGCCTGCATCCGGTGATCTACCTCGTTCTCTTCTTCCTCCTCCAGGTCATTTCCAGACACCTGGCCATCAATGAGTCGATTCAGCAGATTCCTGTGGTCGCCTTGAGCTATCTCTTCACCGCCAGCAGCATCTTCATTTTCACCTCAATTCTGTCGCCGGAGAGCAGATTGTACTGGGCCTGGGGAAATGAAATTCTGCAAATGCTTATTCTCTCCGTGCTCTGCATTCCGTTTTTCAATTTTTTCCATTGGCTCACCACGGTTTTTGACAGCAAGAACGCCAATAATCCGTTCCGTCGCCATAAAACAGGAAACCGCTACCGGATGTAGCAAGGATCCCCCCGAAAAACATGCCACCACGCCCCCTTGCCAAAATAAACAAGATTGACCCGGCCGAACTCAAGATGCTCAAAAAGCGGATTGATATCGCCATGGCCTTGATTATTCTTTCCGCGGTCCTGCTCCTGACCAGGCTCTGGTATCTGCAGATTTACCGTGGCGATGAGTACGCAAAACTTTCGGAGATCAACCGTATCCGCATCCAGGAAATCGCCGCGCCCCGCGGCAATATCCTCGACCGGACCGGCCAGCCCATCATCACCAACCGTCCTCGTTTCAATGTGGTCTGGAACCGGGAAGACGCGCCCAACCCCGATACGGTCATAAAGGATCTCGCCAAGATCCTCAACGAAGACATTTCCGTGCTGCTGGACAGAATCCGGGCCGCCACGGAAAATCCCCGCTACATGCCCACCAGGCTGAAAGAGGACATCGACTGGGAAACCCTGGTCACCATCGAGAACAAACACCTTGCGCTTCCCGGGGTCCGCATCGAGGTCATGCCTTCCCGCGACTATCTCTACGGCGATTTCGCCTCCCACCTGGTGGGCTACCTCGGCGAAATAAGCCGGGCGGAACTGTCGGAAAAGCACTATGCCGCTTACCAAAGCGGTGATCAGGTGGGGAAACAGGGGGTTGAGAAGGTCTTTGAAAAGTATCTCAAGGGCGAAAAAGGCAGGAACTATCTGGAGGTTGACGTCCATGGTTTTGAACAGCGCCAGATTAAGTTGCAGGATCCCTACCCCGGCAACGACCTGCACCTGACCCTTGATATCGAGCTGCAGCGTACCGCGGAAGAAGCCATGGCCGGCAGGGCCGGAGCCGTGGTGGTCATGGAAGTGAACACCGGCAATCTGCTGGTCATGAGCAGCAGCCCCCCGCTGCACCTGCAGGAATTTATCGGCGGTATTTCGCAAACCGCCTGGGACAGGATGCTCCACGACCCGCTGCATCCCCTGCTGGACAAAACCATCCAGGGACAATATCCGCCCGGTTCCGTCTTCAAAATCGCCACAGCCCTGGCGGCCATTTCCGAGGGCATCGTCACCCCGGACGCCACCTACTTCTGCGGCGGCTCCCTGAATTTCGGCAACCGGAGGTACGGTTGCTGGAAAAAAGGCGGTCACGGCACGGTGGATTTCCAGCGGGCTTTGATCGAATCCTGCGATGTCTATTTTTATTCGGTGGGAATGCGGCTGGGGGTGGACAAAATAGCCAAATACGCAAACAGCCTTGGCCTGGGCAAGAAAACCGGCATCGACCTAGAACATGAAAAAGGCGGGATCATTCCGTCAACGACCTGGAAACAGCAACGTTACAAGGAAAAATGGCACGACGGGGAAACCCTCTCTGTGGCCATCGGCCAGGGGTATGTACTGACCACCCCTTTGCAACTCTGCCGCATGACTGCGGCGGTGGTCAACGGCGGCACCCTCTACCGGCCCCAACTGGTGCACCGCATCACGGCTCCGGACGGGAAAACCCTGAAAACATTCAGCCCGGTCAGCGAGGGCAAAATCCTCGGCTCCGCCCACTCCCTCGCACTGATCAAGGAAGCCTTGGTCGGGGTGGTGAACTCAGCAGGCGGCACCGCCAAGGTGGTGGCTCTTCCCGACGTGCTCATCGGCGGCAAGACCGGCACCGCCCAGGTGGTAAACCTCTCCCATGTCGCCGGCATGAGCGATCAAGCCATCCCATACAAATACCGGGATCATGCCTGGTTTTCCGCCTTCGCTCCGGCGGAAAATCCGGAGATTGCCATAACCGTCCTGGTGGAGCATGGGCAGCACGGCGGTTCCGCCGCCGGCCCGGTCGCCAAAGCGTTGTTCAAGCGCTACTTCGAGCTTAAAAACGGCACGCCGGAAAACCCGGCGGAGGGACCCTCGCCCTCCCCGGCCGTGGATGAAAAGGAAGAATAACATGCTACGCTTTGATCGCCGCCTGCTGCTGAATATCGATTGGGTCCTCATCATGGCCGTGCTCGTTGTCGCGCTCATCGGCCTGGCCAACCTCTACAGCTCAACCCATCTGTACACCAATATGGGGACGCCGCTCTATATCAAGGAGCTCACCTACTACCTTATCGGCGCGGCGGCCATCCTGCTCATCGTCAGCATTGATTACCGGGTGCTGCTCACCCTGAACTATCCGTTGTATGGGGCCATGATCCTCCTGCTGGTCGTGGCGCTTGCCGTAGGCAAGACAGTCGGCGGCTCCCAGCGCTGGATAGATCTGGGCTTTTTCCGGCTGCAGCCTTCGGAACCGGCCAAGCTGATCTTGGTCGTTACCCTGGCAAGCTACTATTACCGCAAGGAAACGGGAAAAGGGTTCGGCCTGCTCGACCTGGCGGTTCCGGCCCTGCTGACCGCCCTGCCCTTTCTGCTCATCGCCAAACAGCCCGATCTCGGCACAGCCCTTTTGCTGGCCTTTGTCTTTGCCTCGATGACCCTGTTTGTCAAACTCCGCTGGACCACCCTGGCGACCCTTTTGTGTTGCGGCCTCTCAGCCATCCCCCTCGCCTGGAAATTTTTCCTGAAACCTTACCAGCGCCAGCGGGTTGCCACCTTTCTCAACCCGGAAAACGACCCATTGGGCACGGGCTATCACATCATCCAGTCAAAAATCGCCGTGGGCAGCGGCCTGATCTTCGGCAAGGGTTATATGCAGGGAACCCAGGGCCAGCTCGACTTCCTGCCGGAACGGCACACCGACTTCGCCTTTTCTGTCTGGGCCGAGGAGTGGGGATTTTTCGGCTCCTCCCTTCTGATAATCTGCTACTTCTTCATGATCCTCTGGGGGCTGAACATCGCCATCTCCGCCAGGGATAAATTCGGGGTATTGCTTGCCTTCGGCGTGGTCTCGCTCATCTTCTGGCAGACATTCATCAACCTGGCCATGGTCATGGGGTTGCTGCCCGTGGTGGGAGTGCCCATGCCCCTTTTCAGTTATGGCGGGTCCTCGCTGCTCACCAACCTGGCAGGCCTCGGCCTGTTGATGAATATCCGGATGCGGCGCTACATGGGAACAAGCTGAACCGCCACTCCGCCGATTCAGGTTTTAAAGAATTTCAACTCGGAACAGGCAAGTTTTTTCAGATCGTCCAGCCCCCCGCCTTCTTTTTCAAGTTCATTGCAGATATCCTGAATTATCCGGATGTGGCTCCGCAAGCCGGCAACGCTTTGATTGATGCCCCCGACCAGATCCTGAAATGGATCCGCGGGACGCAACCTGATTTCCACCGTCAGATCGCCCTCACCAAGCCTCTCTAATTCCTTTTCGATCCGATAAATCGGCCCGGCTACCTTTTGCGGCAGAAAAACCGCCAGAAGCATGCCGCTCAACAAACTCACCAGGGAGCCAGCGGCAACCACCGGCCAGAGCAGATCGCTGACCCGTCTGATGGTTATATGGGCATCGTAAAAAGAATCGCCCAGTTCCTGGTTGGCATAAAAATACAGGATTAGGGCGGAAACCAGGGAACTCAGGAGGACCACCCCGAAAATTCGCACCAGCAACCAGCGCTGCAACTCTTTTTTCACCGCCATATTCAATTTCTTTCTTTTAAAACCGGTCATGCCCCCCCCTCATTTTTGTGTTTCCAGCCCGCTGTCCGTAGATCAGCCGAAATTTTTATGACAGCCAAGGCATAATTTCTTTTTATCGTTCTTTACCACCCGGGTTTCATTGTCCGAGGCATGGGGCACATGGCAGGTCATGCAGGTGAGCCGGCCATCGCCAAGAATTTTATACTCACGGGTATCAATGATCATTCCCCGTTTTGGTTTTACATCCACGGGATGCGACAACACCCCCTTTGCTTGCGGATGACAGGTCAAACAGACCCCGGTATTGAGAAAGCGGGGATCAGTCAAGGGCAGATGATTCAGCGGAGGCTTGCCGCTCTGAAGGCCGGAGTCTTTACTCGAAGCAGGCATGGTCCCGTCAAATGTCCCGAGCCGCATACTGGTCGGTTGATTGGCGACAAATCTGGCAAAAAAACGGTTGTCCACCCTGAAGTACTTTCCGGAAACCGTCACCTTTTCCGTGTTTTTGGCTTTTTCGATACTCGGCTTGCTGAAAAAAGCGTGGGTGGAAAACGTTTTGGCAGGCGAAACCATTTGGTTTCCGAAAATATCCCGTGAAACAACAGAGAAAGTGTACGTTTTGCGCGGCTGCAAATCCGTGAGCAGCACTTCATGATCCTTGGACAGCCAGGGATCAACGATATTTTTGCGCGTCGCCTCGCTTTCACCATACAACACCGTCGAGTCCGTAACCCTGTCGGTTTTCCAGGTGACCCGGGCGGTCAAGAAAACACCCTGCTTTACCTCATCCACACTAAGATCCGTAATCTCCGGCGGCTTGGTAACCGCGGTCAACTGCTCGGCCTCCAGGAATTTCGGCAACTGCACTTCCTGCCGCAAGGTTTTCTTGCCCTGTCCATCCGCCTGGAGAATGATCTTCTTGCCTGCCAAGGCCGGCGGAATGGAGAACCAGCATTCCATCTCCTGCCGAGGATACCCCCCTGGCAGCCAGCGGACCGTGCTGTCCTCTTTTATGGCAACAGTCATCCGATCCGCCCCGGTTGAGGCAATGTGGCACAATGCGCATTGTTTTTCCCGGACCGGCGCATGCACATACCGCTTGCTCGCCGTATCCTCGCAAACTTCCCGGTGACAGGCGCAGCACTGTTCAGGGCCAATCGCCCCACCGGCAAGCCCTCCCCCCATGCCCAGCCAAAAAAAGGCCGCGCACAATACTCCCACCATGAGTACGAGAATGAAGGGTCTCAAGCGATTATACAAAACGTTCTTCATTGTTTCCGTTTTTCCATTCGTGAAATAGCCATCGCGGCCTTACTGCACAACGAGGAGATGCTGCGGTTTTGTGCCGAGTTCGACATGCTGCACAACCCGGCTTCCCGTCTGGTCGACAACGGCAAGCCTTCCAGTGGCCTGTTCCGCGACATACACCCATTTATGCCTGACGGAAACCGCCATCTCCAAAGGCATCCCCCCCACGCGAATATCCCGGACCACTGTCTGCTGCCGGATGGCGAGCAGGGAGATTGTACTGTCCAGAGCGTTGCTGACATATACCCGGTTGTCATTCTGCACCAGACGTCGAGGCTTGAACCCGACATTGAGCCTTTTACTAATCTGCCCGCTGCGCACATCGTAGATACCCACGGTGTTGGACGCGCTTTCCGCAACATAGAGATAATTGTCCGTGACCAGCAAGCCGTCCGGCCCATTGCCCGTCAAGAGAGTACTCCTGGTGGCCAGGGTTTCCGGATCAAGCAAGTACACCGCCTGAGACAGGCCCGAGGAGATAGCCAATTGCTCACGATCGGGCATCCAGAGCATAAAACGCGGCTTGTCCCCCAGACGCACACGCCTGTCCAGGGTGCCTTGCAGCAGATCGATTTTGAGCAGGGAATCCCCGTCTTCATCAAGGACGTATCCCCATTTCCCATTATTCGTCAAGAAATAGGAGGGCTTGACGCTCATGGGGATCGTAATCCGGTCGATAATTCTGCTGGTGGCTGCCTCCACCACAAAGATGGTTGCATCCTTGGCGGCCAACACATACAACCGCTTTTTATCCGCGTCATATGCCATGTATGTGGGCGTGCCGCGTATGGCCAGGGAACCGCAGACCCGGTTGTTATCGGTTCGAACCAGATAGACCGTATCGATGTCCGGACAGCTCACGTAGGCCAGATCGGCAAGCAGGGGAGATTGTTCGGGCAGTACCGCCATACTGGGGATGAAAAACGCGCTATTGCGGACGGAGGCCTCCTCATCCCAGGCCAGGAAAAGCGATCGGCTCATCCCTGCTTCCAAGCGAAAATCGCCGGGCAGGGGCAATTCCACCACCGGTTCCGGCACCGCGAGGAACAGCTTCTCGCTCTGCCGCTCCACCGCGGCTTTATTGATGGTCAACCTTAAGGCCCTGTAACGGCCGGGCGCCACTGGCCCCCGAGCGACAAAACGCTGCCCGCCCATAATTTCTCCGGCTCCAAATGCCGTTGCTTTCATATCCAGGGGAATAACCGTATTTTCACCCACCAGGGCCACGGAATCCACCTCCATCCAGAGTCCTGCGGAAGCCGGCCTGACAAGATGCAAAAAAACCGAGAGCAGGGCCTCGTTTGCATTAGCCGCCCGGACCGGCTCCAGGGGCGGAGCCGGTGGCTTCACCTCGGCGCCGACGCAGGAGCTGAGCAGCAAGGCCAGAAGCAGAAGGATGAAACCGTTGCATCCTCGCTGCCGACAGGGCCTTGAGTCAATCGCGTTTTTGTTTTCCGATCCGAATGATGCCATGGCTTCCTTTGCGGTGAATTCGTTGCAACCACATCCTGTACAATACCAAAACCTGCATGGGCGCCGGAGCGGAAAATGAAAACAGCACAGGTTGTTCCGTTACTACGCCTAAAATGTCTTTCGATATGTCGGTGTTTTCCCCTTGGTCAACAACCAACTGTCATTAGAGCCATGAAAATGACAGTTCCCGCAGGGGACCGGGTTGGAATACGGTGACCCGGCATGGCAGTCTGAGCACCGACCCGGGCTTGGATAGGGCGCATTTGCAACGTTGTGATGAATCGATTCCATGCCCCCGGTATGGCAACGGCTGCAAAGCGGTCCCAAGGCATTGACGGTGCTGATTGCCCCGGAAAGCGCGGCCCCGTTCACCCTCCGCCGCAGAAGCATGATGTTCGACGAGCCGTGGGGCTCGTGACAGTCCAGGCAGGAAAAAACAAAATTGCTCTTGGAGCCGGCCGCGGTGAGGTATGGTTGCCTGAAATTAGCGGAATTATTGTCCCTGGCAAGGCCTCCATGCTTTTCCCCGCCGACCGCCCAGTTGATTACCCTGAGGTTGCGATTCAGGGTGGTGCTCCAGATGGTATTGGTACTGTTATGACAATCGGTGCAGAACCCCACATAGTCCGAGGTCTTGGCACCGTCCGTGGTGGCGCCGTTGTCCGGCTCCCGGTAGGCGCTGACGTATGTGCTCTGCCAAGTGAGATAAGGCGCTTCGTAGCTGTAGGATGACATCAACTGGGGGGAGGCCTCGCCCCAAAGGTTGAAATGACTGGAAGGCTTTGAGATGGCCGATTGCGATGGGATGGAAACCCAGTTCCGCTTGGCCAGATGCGGGTTATGGCAGCCTTCGCAGGGGTTGCTGGAGTCGCTGAACCAAGGATATGCGCTGGAATTGTTGACAAAGGTTTTGATGTCGCCGAGATTATGGTAGGAGGCCTGGTTGAAGGCCGCCATGATGGATTGGGGGCCGGTCCCCAGACCTGCGCCCCCAAAAGTTTCGCTGTAATCCCGGTTTGTCACCTGTTGCACCGACCCCGTGCTGTTGTGACAATAAAAGCAGAAGTTGCTCGCCTCTGTATACGGTTTTACCGCCGGATCAAGGCTCCCGGCAAAAAGCGCATAGGGGCTTGCCGCTCCGCCTGCGGGAGCAGGCTCATCACCGGCGAGGCTGGCATGCATTTCATGGCAATGCCCGCAGTTGCCCCGACCGTACCCGGCGCTGGCCATCGCCGCGCGTTCCACCCCGATCGTGCCGGAACCGTGGGCAGAGAGCAGATACGCCCCGGCCAGGGCCGCGGCAGGCAGGAAGAGGCAGAACACTCCTGCCCCAAATGCAGCCTTGCGTGTTAGTTTTTGCTTGTATGACATACCGCGCACCCGTTATAGCCATCCGCCTGCGGCCATTTTTTGTAATCCCAGCGCATTATTGCGTCATATGGGGTGCCATGGGCCCGATGGCAGGAGAGGCACATGACGATGGCATCATCGCTGGAAGAATAGACGGTGGTGTTCACCCCGGCAGTGGTGCTGGCGGTTGCAACCGGAGAGATGACGCTGTAGGGGTTGCCCGTGCCGGCGCCATTGTTGTAGGTTGCATATTCCGAGGATGACACCGCCCGGCTCATGTCAAAATCAATGGGATGCCTGAGCCAGACCCCGGCGCCAAAGGAACCCGCCGCCATCTTGCCGTTGCCGTTGTGAAAATCGCCATGACAGCGGGCGCAGTGACTGCTGATGGAGCCGGCTGCCAGATTGGTCTCCGAGCTGCGATCCACCCCGTAATACTTGTTGTGTTGATTCTGGGTGGGCCGATACTCAAAATTCGAATCCTCCAACCCCTGGACGCCATTGAGGAACCGGTAGCTCTTTGCCACGGAAGTGCCGTCCTGCCAGGCGGTCATGTCTTTGCCGTGGTGCCCCCCCATGATCGCCTGGGTGGGGGTGGCGGCCGAAGGGCTGCCATGGCAGCCCAAGATTCCGCCGCAGGTGATTTGCCCGCCCATGGCGACCCCGCCCGGCGGGGTTACCCCGTGGGCGGAATCCAGCGGCGTAATCCCGGCAACATTATGCCCGGTTCTCTCCGCCCCCATGCCGACCCAATGGAAATTTCCCCCGGCCAGGGTGGTTGTGCCCGCTTCGGTGCCGGTAATCCCGTAATTGGGCGCACTCGTGTCGAAAACGAAAGGCACCGAGCCGCTGACATTGGCGCCCTGATGACACCCGATGCAATCGGTGTTGAGCAAGCCTTCATTCACCAGGCCGCTGTAAACCTTGCTCCCGCCGCTCATCCTGAAGGCCATTGGGCTGCCGCCCTGGCTGTTATGCATGGTATGGCAATTCACACACGGGCCGCTCACCTTGGCCGGAGATCCGGCCGGACAAGCCGCCAACACGATAAAACATGTCCCCCACGCTGCAAGATGCCGCATAATCCTGGCCCTATCGTTTAAAAACCATGATCCTGCTGTTGCCCTCGTCCACCACACACAGCCGCCCCAGGTGATCAAAACGTATCTCCTGGGGGAAGTAGAGATTGTCCCGCCCCTGGCCTTTGCTCAGAAACTGGTACTTGACCTCGCCGTTGCGGCCGAAAGCTACAATCGCGCCCCGGTGCCGGTCGAGAACATACAAGAGACCGGCCGGGTCAATTGCCAGAGACACCGGGAAGTCAATGCCGGTCAATTGTATGGCGGGGCTGGGGCGTCCATTCTCGTCGTACGAATACACCTGTTTTTTCTTCTGATCCAGAACCCAGACCTTCTTTTCCGCCACCTTGAAGTCGGCAAGCCAACCGGCGCCGGCGGGCATTGCATAGCTTTTTACCGGTTGCAATGTCTCGTCGAGTTGTAAAATACGGCCGGATGAACGATCGAGAACGTACACCTTGCCCCCGGCGATTTCCAGACGATCCACGAACACTTCCTGGCCCTGATGCTTTACAACGGTATGCGTCGTCTTCTTGTTTTTCAGATCGACCCTGGTCAGACTGTTGCGGCCCCTTTCCACGACCAGCAGGGAGCCATCCGCCAAACGCACCATGTCGTAAGGCTTTTTCAGGTTGCCTTCGGCGGTGAACTCCTGCAGGTACTTGCCGTCCGCGCCAAAGGAAACCAGCTTGTTGCCGGTGCTGTCCACCACATAATAGCGCTCTTTCTCATGATCGACATACAGGGCAACCGGCAGGGCCATGCCTTTGCCCTGCCCTTGAAGACTCAAGTCAAATTTCCAGGGGGATTGCGTTTCCGCCGCCCACACAAAAGAAGAGGCGGAAAAAAACATCCCGAAGAACAGCAACCAACCGAGACGACACCGTGGGTTTTTCCGGAGCATACTCTCTCCCATGCGTTGGGTTAATAACTGCGATGACATTGCGTGCATAATTCTCTTTTCGCGCTCAAGACAAGATGATACCGATGCGGCGAGCCCATCGGATCATGACAGGTCACACAGGTCATCATCTGCCCGGTTCGCTGGTCAATCACCTTGTCGCCCACGGGATGGCTGAACTTCCCTTGGGTCAAATGGCAGCGCGAGCAGACCTGGTTGCCGTCATCCCGCAGCATGGCCAGCCGATCGGAGCCGTGAACCTCGTGGCAGTCGCTGCAGGAATCGATTTTGGGATGCCGATGCTGGCTTTGCGCATACCGGGAGAAAGTATCTTGGTGACAGGACTGGCACACCTTGTTGCCCGAGGTCTTCAATATTTTCTTGTCGTCTCCGGCATGGGGGCTGTGACACAGAATACAACCGTTTTCCGTTCCGGCGAACATATGATTATGCGGGGCCATCATGGTGGTTTTTATGCCTGCGTGGCAATGCAGGCAGGCTTCGCTCCCGGTATTTTGCTGAGCCCCATGACAGGAATCGCATTTTTTTTCGGCAAAAGGCTGGTGCAAATGCTGCCGGACAAGCCCCTTGCGCGAGCTGCCGTGGGGGTTATGGCAGGAAAGACAGCCGGTGAGCTTGCGCGGAAAGCCGCGATGCCCGGCACTGCCTTGCGCCTGCTGATGACAGGAGAGGCACAAGGCATCGGCTTCCATCTTGAGAAGCTGGTCGTTTTTTGCCTGATGGGGCTGATGGCAGACAGTACACTGCCCCTGGGCAAAGGGTTTGTGGCTGACAGCCTGGGGTTTTGCCATCTCCTGATGGCAGACAAAGCATGTTTCCGCCAGATTTTTCCTGAGCAAGCCATCATGCCCCGCGGCATGGGGAGCATGGCAGCCAAGACATTTTCCATCACGGACAGGTTGGTGCACCACCCCTTTGGCAAACTCGGTTTTGGATCGCTTATGGCAGGAATAGCAAAGCGTTGCTCCCTCTCCCTGCAACAGCCCGGGATATTTGGCCACATGGGGATTATGGCAGTCTCCGCACTTGCCTTGGGCCACAGGGCCATGGGTGAATTTGCCGCTGAAGTTTTTCTTGTCATGGCACTTGTAGCAAACCTCATTGGCCAGTGCCACAGAGCAGGCAAGCCCGGTGAACAGGCCGAATATCAGTAGAATAATAACCAGGCGCCGCATCAATTCTTCCTCCCAGGATGACAGGCTTTGCAACCTCCCTGCGTGAAGGGGGGGTGTTGCACCGGATACAGGAGCCCTTTTGCAGGAGCCCCATGGGGATCATGACAGGAAAGGCATGATTTCCCGGAAGGGGTCATACCCGAGTGCGCCTTGGCGTACTTGGGATTGTCTCCCGCATGACAGGTAGCGCACAATTTCTCCGGCGCTGTTTTCAATAAAACAGTCTGGTTGCCGCCGTGGGCTTCGTGACACAGGCCGCAATCCTTGCCGGCCGGAGAATGAACAACCCCGGTCTGCCAATGAATGGCTATCTCCGGATGACATGTCAGGCAGACGTCCGGCTTCTTCTTTGCCAGATGTTTCCCCTGGCTGGACCCATGCGCCAGATGACAACTTCCGCACTGCTGGGCTTGGAACGGCTCGTGGATGTTCTTTTTCTCTGCCATCTCTTTCTTTGTTGCGGCATGGCACTGGAGACAAAGCTCACCCGGTTTTTTGATCTGCACAAATTCATGTTCCGTGGAATGAGCGCCATGACAACCGAGACAGGAGCCTTCCTTGAACGGCGGATGCCCCTTCCCGTCCTCTGTTTTTTTAACCAGTGTTGCATGGCAGGTCAGGCACAGCTCCCCGCGGGTTGCGGGTTTGACAAGAAAGGCTTTCTCGCTGCCCTGGTGAGGGTTATGACACCGGCTGCACTCCCCGGCGGCAAAAGGCCGGTGCAGACTGAACCGGGCAAGCTGTTCATCGACCTGCTGATGACATCCGACACAGATCTCGCCGTCGCGCTTGAGAAGCAACCTCTTTTCTTTCGACTCATGGGGGGTGTGACAGGTCGCGCATTCATTCTTCGCAGCGGGAGAATGACCGCGTTGCCCAGCCCCGTAATGTTGCCGTGGATGACACTGTGCGCACAACTCGGCCGGCTTTGTCCTCAGGCCGGAATTTTTACTCTGACCGTGCCCGAGGTGACAGGCCAGGCAATCGCCTTTTTTCACCGGAGCATGCACACTCTGCATCGCAGTTTTTTTGCCCTGCGTATGGCATTTCAGGCACAAGGCTGCCGCGGGCAGAACCAACAGCGCCGGTTCGCCGCTGGCATGGACACTATGGCATTGCGTGCACTTGCCTTCCTTCACCGGCTGATGCTGCCCGGCGAGCATGGCCTGGTCCTTTTTATGGCATTGCACACAGAGCGCATCCGCCTTTTGCGCGGGCTTGACAAAATCCGTCCCGGTTCCGTCATGGCAGCGTTTACATTGACCGGCAACCATCGGCTGATGCACTACTGATTTCAACAAGCCCTTGCTGTCGCTGGCATGGGGGCTATGGCAGCTCAAACAGTTCCCTTTCAGAAGATACCCCTGGTGCGCTTTGCGCATGGATTCCTTGCCGCCCTCGTGGCACTTGAGACAGAGGCTGTCCGCCTCCTGCACCAGCAGGCGGGGCTGCTTGCTCTTATGGGGGGTGTGGCAGGCAGCACACCCCTGGCTGAGAGGGGCATGGACGTTTTTTTTCTCAAAAAGGGTGCGATCATGGCATCCGTAGCACAGCTCTTTCTGCTCCTTCAGCAACAGGCGGGGATGGGGGGAGTTATGGCTTGCGTGACAGGCGGAACAATTGCCCTTTTTCACCGGCTCGTGACTGGAAACCGCACCCGGATCCGGCGCCACGGCTTGATGGCAACGGAGGCAGAGATCCGGTTTTTCCTGCCGTAAAAATGTGCCGCCGATTATGCCATGGGGCAGATGACAGGTATCGCATTTTTTCTCCCTGACAGGGGCATGGACAACCCCTTGCTGGAATTTTGCCACCATGTCGGCATGACAATCCACGCACGTTTTTCTGAGTTGTTGGGCAAAAGCTTCCTGTCCGCCGGAAAACAGCAGCAGCAGGCCCGTGACAACAACGACCAATCTACTTGTTTTTAACAGCGACATCGGCATTTGCCAGCTCCTTTCGCAGCTTTTTCCACACCTTGGGGTTGATGCTGATCTCCGATCCTTCCTTCAACCTGCGCAGCAACTCTTCACGAGTCTGTTGATATTTCAGGCGGCTCAATTCCTGGCGGATCTGCTCCTTGACCTGAACAAAAGGCACAGAGACTTTTTCTTTATATTGTACCAGCCGCACCAGGGCGCTACCATTTTTAAATGCAAAGGGAAGACTTACCTCGCCAGGGCGCAGGGAGGAAACAATTTCCTTCAGTTCCGGGCCAAGCTGGCTTACCGGCATCTGCTGAGGAGAAGGCCCGCCCGGGATATGCTCTGCCGCGACTTCAAAAAAATCATGCCCGGTGGAAATCTTCTGCCACATTGCGCTTATCGTTTGCGCCTCACCCTCCAGCACAACAAAATCCACCATTTCCGGATGCGAGAACCGTTCGGGGTTTTCCCGATAAAATTGCTCGATCTCCGACTCGTCAACCTTAACCTTCGGCTCGACGAGACGTTTTTCAATCTCCTTGTTCAGCCGGTGGTCACAGCAAAATCGATACACCCACTTGAATGGCTCCTTTTCCTCGTAATGCCGGTCCGCGGCCTCCCAGGAGACAACGGTCTGCGCGATCATGCTGGCCAAGACCCTCTTCTTGAGAACGTCGAGTTCCTCGGCCGGGAATTTATTTTTTTCCCTGAAGCTTTTTTCACTCTGCAAACTCGCCCATAAATTCGCCGCGGTGACATCCCCTTGTTTTGAGCTGATCACCAGCTTGTCAGCCAACTCCTCGGGCGGGGGCGAAAGATCGATTTGCGCCAAAACTTCCTCATCCACCTGCACGTTATATTTTTTACCCAAACTATCAACCAGGCGGGCGGTCAGTTCGTCGGCTTTCCGGGTTTGCAATTTTTTGAGTATGATCCCCTTGAGCTGCTCCAGATCCTGCGGGTCGTCGTCCTGCCGTTCTTCGACCTTCAAGACAACAATCCCCTTGTCCATCGTAACCGGTTGCGTTATTTCCCCAACCTTGGCGTCCTCGAGAAGCGTCCGCCATTCCCCCTGCAACTGGGGAATACGAAATATTTTTTCTTCGTGATAGGTTGGCCCTCCCTCCTCGGGCTTAAAGGCAATAAACTCTTCAATGGACAGTATACCATTGCGCAAGGCGGTTATTCTCTCTTCCGTCGGGCTCCCCGCAATATAGTAAATAACCCGGGCTCGTAATTTGGGGATATATTCTTCGCGATACAATTTACGGACATCCTCGTCATGTATCGAAATTTTGTCGTTTATCTCTTCATCCTGCAGCAACATGAGAGAGCGAACTTTTAAAAAGGTGCCCACCTTGCTTCTATAGCTCGGCTCCAAAAAAAGCTGCATCTTGGTCGCTTCCTGAACCAGTAGCTGCCACTCGACAAACACGTCGGGGGTTTCCGGCAGCGGCGTCGCTTCTTCCCGCCAGTTCCACCACCAGTTTTTGAAATCTTGCGCGGAATACTCCGTGCCGTTAACCGTCGCCAGATTCGTTTCTTGCCAAAACCAGCCGGCCATGGCCCGTTCTTGCGCAAGTCCCGCATACGACATCAAGAAAACGCAGACAACCATTATGACTCGACGCATGACAACAGCCCCTTTTCTTTCCATACTCCCAAAATCTCCTGCACCATTTTTGTCCCGAGCTCGCTTACCGTGTTGACCATGCCGAAATGCATCATCTTCTGATAATCTCCGCCCTCCCGGCGATATAGACTGGACCACTGAAGAAGCCCGCTCTTCCCGTCATAGACCCGCACCTGGATGCTTAATGCCGGGCTCACTCCGCTGGAGGTGACTTTTTCGTCCATCTCAAGCACTTCTCCCACAATCAGGGTATCAACCCCGAGGCGCACGGCAATAATCCGCAATTGTTCAACATCCGGGACTTCCCACGGTTTGAGCCGCATCTGCCTATACAGTTTAACGACATCACCTTCCAGCGCCACCCGCCAGTTGCACAGCTTCACCAGCTCGACCAGCACAAGGCGGTAAACGATCTTCCCTCCTTGATCATAGCCGCTTCTGTCGGCAAAAGGCAACACAGCAATGCCCTGGGTTTCCTGGGCTGTTTTTTGGGAAAACTCCTGAACATAGGGTTTTTTCCCGCCGCATCCGGCCAAGGCGGACATTCCCCACAGGAAAACAATCACCCCTGATATGAAACAACGAACCTTTTTGCAGTTCTTCATTTGCCTCTTTTTTCCGCGGCACATCACCCACCATCCCACGGTGCTTTTTTGCTTAGGGACTCTGCAATTTCAGATATACCGTTTACAAAGTAACAGGTACGTCATTCCCGCGTAGGCGGGAATGACGACAAAAAATAAAAGGTACCTTTACAGCTTCCAAGTCCCTAAAAATCCACCGACCAGCCACTTTCCTCCGCGCCTTTTTCGCTGTCCTGATCGCCGTCCCTCTCCCTCCCGGGTCTCAGAGCAATGATATTTTCAATAATCTGCCGCATCTTGTTTCCAAGGACATCCTGTCCATAAATACGGCAGGAAATCTTCTCGCTCTCGTTGCCGAACGGCACCGAGAACCGAACCGGTAATTTTTCTCCGTTTTTCTCCAGGAGAATTTCACCGGAACCGCTTCTCAACTCAACCCGCCAGAAAGCCAACGGAACCTTGGCATCATAGCCCAGGTCAACCTGTATCTCCCCTTCTTTTTTTTCCGTCACAATGGTCAGTTCCGGGCGTTTTCGCACAACCCGGAATTTTTCCGAAGCCACACCGTTGTTTCCGGCCCGATCCGCCACCTCCACCCGGACGCTGTACAGGCCATCTTCCGCCAGCATTCCATCCTGGCGTTGCCCCCACCAGGAAAACCGCCCCGGAAGATTGCCGCGCCCGCTTTCCGTCTTGACTACCTGCTCGGAACCATCGAGGATGGCGATAGTCCAGGAGGCGAGGGGTTCGGGTTCTTTCAGCACGGCGCTGATCGTCAATTGCCGCCGCAAAACAACCTCTCCATCCAGCTCCTGCCCGCGCAGCGCCAGAACAATGTCGGGTGGCCGGCCGTCAATCATAAAGCTTCCGGCAAAAACATTTTTCCTGCTCTGTTGCCCTCTGTTGATGCTGACGGATACGGGATAGCGGCCATCTTTTCCTGTTGCCTGCCAAACAGCCTCAAAATATTTTTCCTGGGGCAAATAGACAGCCTCGATAACCTTGCCGCCGACCACTACGGAAACGGCTGCCTCAGCCGGCTTCACATTACTCTCGCCGAAACGGATCCGGCACCGCAGGGTTTCTCCCGGCTTTACCACCTCATGACTGAGATGAATCTCCTCGGTGAAATTTCCCTTGGAAGCCTCCGGACTTGCCGGCAAGTCGTGCGGCATGATTTCCATTGCCCGCGCAACCACGATGTCCTCTATCTCCGGCAGGTTCCGCGGCTCGGCGAGGCCGAGAAATTTACGCACATCCGCCCGGCAAAGATGGACACTTCCGGCCCATATCATCTTTGCATCGTTTGCCCGAATTATCTGCAGGGAAATAGCCAAAGCCGCGGGCTCTTTGTCCCGCAACTGATTCACCGAACCGAGCAGGAGATACTCTATGCCGAGTTCCTGCCGAAGCCGCAAAATATTATTGGAATCAAGGCTACCCACCCTGCGGATACGGTTTTTTGCCATGAAATCGATAATCCGCTTCTCTTCAACGACGGCATGTCCTTTCCGAATGAGCACCTCGCGCAGCCTGCTCGTCATGGAAGGGTTCAAGCCATTATCCCCCTGGCTGAGATCCTCAACGGGCATCACCGCCACTTGTACGGCAAACGCCTGTTCAACCACGAACAGCAGCACGAACAGCAGCAGGCTGATCCCTGCGCCTTCTTTCCGCCTGTTTTTCCTCCGGCTCAGCGCAAACATGAAAAATTTATCGGGGGATAGTATGCAGAATGTCTTCCAACAACGACACCGTCACCTGATATTTATCTCGTCCGGCAAGACCGAAAAGCCGACGCCAGACCGAATCGCCACTTTGATGGCCGCCGGCCTGCCAGATAACCAGGCCTGTTTCCACCTCCAGAAGCCGCAAGGTAACGGACACTTCAGGATAACTCATCGTCCCTTTACGACTTTCCGCCGCAAGGTCCAGGGTCGTGAGCAGCAGGCTCTGCACATTGAGTTTCTGTCCCAGCCGTTTGATTGCCCCGGCATCAAGCGGCTTACCCGGGTCGATGGCCTCTTCCCGCAGAAAACTGTCCACAAGCCCTTTGTCCGTCACATCAAAAAGTTTCATGGCAAGAATCCGGGTAATCGTGATATCCCTCACCAATTCCGGAGCAAATTCGTCCTTGCTGTTGTTTTCAACAGGCAACACCGCAATTTTTTGCACAAAGCCGAAATCCACGTTCTCGCGGACAAAGGCCTTTGATTTCCCCATAAACGGCAAGCCACAGCCTGCCAGCCCCAGAGAAACGCCGATCAACAGCACGGTGCAGAAGGTCTTTTTCCCAAACAGGAAAAACGATTCGGACCGTTCCAGCAGTATCGATGACAACCGCATCTTGATTCGCACTGATCTTCTCTCCTCGACACTCAACTCTCATTCGTCGGATCAAAATCTGGCGATCAGTTGAGTTCTGATCTGCCAGTCCGTATCGGCCCCTTGCGCCCCGAAAACAAAGCTCTCCTGCTCACGCTCAACATAAAAGACATTCCCCTGGAGAGTCAAATGGGGGCCAATGGCCCAACTTCCGTTCAGGGCGTATCTGCTGAGATCGTTGTCGTCATTGACAACATAATAACTGAAAGAAAATTGGGTATTTTCCGTCGGCGCCACCGTGGTTTGAAACAACCCGTCCTCCCCGGCGCTTTGCCAATTTTCCCATTTTTTACCAACCGCTGCCAAAACTGAAAGAATATCCGACACCCGCCAATTCAGGGTAAGTTTGTTGTCCAGCACTTCCGTGCCGACAGCGCCTTGGATTTTCTGGTAGTCGTTGATCAAATCCGCGGTCAGGCGCGGAACAAGCCTGGCGGTCAGGGTCAGACGCGAACCATAATCCGTGGTCGTTGTTCCTGTATTCCCCTGGAGTGGCCCAAAAATTGTAGTCAGCGTGGAAATGCTCTCATATACCGTTCGCCCGGTGGTAAGATCGAGGTTGGCATCAAGATCGGGATAGAGCGCGGCAGAGGTATAGAGTCCCGTCACATAGGAGGTGGATAGCAGTTTCTTTTCTTCATACCGCTCGGTTTTGGACAACCCGAGGTTAAGATCAACGCTGGGCACGGGAAGAGAATTCACCCGCAGCGTATAGGCTCTGTTGAGGGTCTCCGGCAGACCTTCGATCTTTTCCATGTTCTCGCTGACCCCAAAAGCAGAGGAAAAATATTCCCACGGAGCCCAACGCATTTCGCCGATCTGATTCTGCCGGCTATAATCAATTTCCGAGGCATAATTTCCATTTTCAAGGGAAAGATTATAGGTCATGCCCAAGGCCTGGGAAAGTTTGTATCCCACATTCAGGTCACTGATATTGCTTACTGTTTTGTCCTTTCGAGAGACAAAATCCTCGGAAGAAGCGACCTGGCTATATGTCTCTATTTCCGTAAAATCCACCCGCTGGACAGGGCTGCCGGTAACAACCAGCTTGAGCCACCGGAAGCTGACACTGCCCATGGCTATATCGAAACGTTTTTTTACAGAGTCATAAATAAATGAAACATTTTGCTGGATCCGCTGATAATCCGTGCCGTTCATGCTCCCGTAGAGATCCATGGTGAAGGAGCTGGCCGTCACCAGGCCGATATTTTTTTCCGTGTACAGGAAAATTCGGTTGACCTCCCGCAGGTCGACACGGAAGGCAATGTTCAGCGGCGGATTATCAAAGCCATCCGTGTATACTCCGCTCACGACTTCAACATCACTGTCGGACATCAGGGCGTTGGTGCTCATTTCGCCGGAATCGCTGATGAGCGGGGTATCATCCTTGCCCACTAGAACCTGAGCGATACCCTGTTTTATAAGGGCAAAACCGCCGGCCCCGACCGCAGTGGAAGAGTCGGTCTGGCTTGTGGAAAACTGCTGGGAAAACCCAAGGCTGAGCCGATTGTCGAAAAAACGGCCGGAACTGTCCAGTCTGGCAAAGTGATTGGTGGCGGTGGTTTCTCCAAAAGTCACATTGTCATTCTGCTGGGTGCGATTGAAATTATAATGGGTTTTGAACAGTTCGAAATCCCAGTCCACCCCAACGGACTCGCGGCTGTCATCGGTATCCTGAAGATGGGGAGTTTCGCTGTCGCTACTGAAATCCCTGCCGTAGGAAGCCCGCAATTTCGGCCAGAAACGATCCTGCCAGTTACTGGCCCAGGTAGATTCCCAACTCCGACGGCTCCGATTCGTGGCAATGGAACTCCGCTGTTCGCTGACCGAGCCGAACAGGTCAAAGAGGAAAATATCGTTCTGGATGGCAAAACGCAGACTCGGATCAAATCCCTCCGTGTCTTCCTGTTCCCCCCAGTTCCGATTATAGCGAAACGCTTCCTGCAATGACATGGCCTCGGTAATCTCCTGTTTGAGATCAACCGTATACGTCACCCTGTACTCATCGGACTCGGGATCGTCTTTTGTGTTTTCATGCAGCCAACTGGAAGTCAGGGCCTGCCCGGCCAACGCATTTCCTGATGAGGTCAAGAGCACGGCAAGGACAGCAAGAACCATCCGCCGAAAACAGCCAACCCGTAATATCCAGCAAGTCATTTCCCCTGCTCATCCCTGGCAGGGCAGACCATATCGGCCTGTCGCCATTGTCTCACCCGAGGTCCTTGCAAAGGCCGTCATCCCCGTGAAAACGGGGACCCATGTTCGATGGCTCCTCCCAAAATAACTGGATTCCCGCCTGCGCGGGAATGACGACACATGCGGCGCCTGGGCCTTTTGTAAAAACCTCACCCATCATTTCCGACCCCAAAGGCCCATGACCGCCGGAGGAATTCATCTACCTGCTCGGTTTGATTTTCGGATTTTTCCGGTCATAGGTCTTCGGCGCATGGCATCCCACCACGCACGTTCCGCCGGTTTCGGTTTTGGTCATGGTAATGGGGTACGACCACGACCCGAAAGGAACCTCCTTGCGGATATGCTTTGCCTGGCTGCTGGCATGCGCATCGTGGCAAGCAACACAGTTTCGGCCCTTCTTCATGTTGACATGATAAAAGTGCAGATTGTATTCGCCATCCCGGAAATTGGTCAGGGTGCTGGTGAATTTATTCTTGGCGATTTCCTTGTTATGGCAGCCGAAGCACAGATCATAATTCTCCGGGCTGTATTCCTTGTAAAACTCTTCGGGATAATACCGCACAAGCATGCGGCTGAATTTGGAGCCATGCACCTTATGGCAGGCCATGCAATCACCGGTCTGAACCGGGCCATGCTTCGATTTGCTGCCTATGACAGTATCGCCCAGCTCATCATGGCAGGAAAAACACATCTTTGTCGTGTTGTCTTTCAGCAGAGCTTTCTCGTTGGAAGAATGAGCCCGGTGGCATTCCGTACACTTGCCCTGATCAACGGGGGCGTGTTTAAAGGTGGCGGTTTTAATGTCGCTGTATACGGCAGGACTCAACTTCTCATGGCATTCAGCGCAAAGCGCGCTGCTTTTTTTGTGCAATTGGAATCGGGAATCGGAGCTGTGCGGATCATGACACTTGTTGCAGTTTTCATTCACCGGTTTATGGACGTTCTTCATGCTGAATTCATTTTTCCGTTCCTGATGGCACTGAAAACAAAGCTCCGCCTTTTCAGGAGAAGCAATCAGCAGGTTTTTGTGCTTGCCGGCATGGGGCCGGTGACAGGCGATACAATCCCCCGCGCCGACTGGCCCATGGCGGTGGGATTTGGTAAAGACCGCCGCCGCATGACAGTTGAAGCACAGGCTGCTGACGCTTGAGCCGTTGCCGCGCAACTGAAAGCGCATCGGGGATTCGTGGGGGTTATGACAGTCGACACACCCTTCTTTTACAGGTTGATGCACTACGGTGTCATTGAATTCCTGCTGCTTCGTCTGATGACAGACCAGACAAAGATCCTGCCCGGTCCGCCCCATGGCCATGGGGTTAAAGGACCCGTGCGGGTTATGGCATGAGATGCAGACCCCGGCGCCCACAGGCCCATGCACATGGGCGGCCTTGCCCATATCGGCATGGCATTTCCCGGTGGTACAATTGGCCCTGGTCGGCACAATCTTTTTAAAATCATACTGCCCACGTCGCAGCCTATGGCATTCTTTGCAGTCCAGAGCCACGGGATTACTATGCATATAAAACCGTTTGTACCCCTTGGGGCCAGTCTTATCCTTCTGAGGCGGGCCGTAATACACCTTCAGCTTCTTCTGCAGTTTGTCGGCGGTCAAAGTGATGACATTTTCACCTTCCCGGAGAGAAATCATCGTCCCGAAAGCGCCCCCTTCCACCGGAAGAACGCTTCCGGAACCCTTGTGGCTCACCCCTTCGACGGAAACCCCCTTGACCTCGGCTCCGTTGACAAAGCCGGCAAGAAAAAGCTCTTTCCCGGTCACCCAGGCGCCATCTAGCGGCGCAACAACGACTATTTCCGCCTGCGCGGCCCTGGCGCCGGAGGGCGGAAAAAGAACTCCAAGCCCAAGCAAAAGAAAAAATGCCGTGAGGATGCCTTGGAACAAACCGGCATGACTCGATGGCCTGTCGCCGCTCTGTGTTGTACCGAAAAAGCGTTTCAAATTTTTTCCTCCCCGAACTTTTTTTTCTGATTGCCTCAAAATTTCAGCAGGTTTGTATGAGAGCCTCACGAAATTACCGGATACCGGCTTGTGCCGGCAAAACGGAAAACACATTCGAGGCTCTTGCAACATGCTTTGTTATGCTTCGACGGGCTCAGCATGACCGGAAGAAACTATAGGGGAATCATGCACAATTCGTCACACCGGTGAAAACCGGTGTCCGGTTTTTTTAGAACCTCCCGAAATTGCCGGGTACCGGCTTTCTCCGGTATGACGGAAAACATATTCAACACAATTTTCTCAAGACGCCTGCATGAATCACCATGTTGCCCGCCCGTCTTGAATGCTGGCTGAAGCTCGGGGGGCATCAGATTTTTAATTCCATTCATCTCACTGGAGGTGCGAGTATCAGTTGTCCTTGGCGGTGTGGCAGGTAAAGCAACCCGTATTGACATCGCCGCTCTGGTGCGCATTCATCTGGCTGTAATCCCAGCGCAGCATGTCCGGATACGGGCTGGCATGGGCCATATGACAGGAGAGACAGGTAACCACATCGGCGCCGGGGGTCACCACGCTGCTGGCGGATGCCGGCACCGTGGCGCGCCCGATGGGCGCCTGTACACTGTAGGTCGTGTAGTTCTGATATTCCTTGGAGGCCGGGAGCACGATATCGTTGGGGTGCCGGATGAATGGCGAGGTTATGTTCGCACCTATGCCGTCGCT
>Ga0180009_10000160_pt1 | contig 103170 bp, 91 predicted proteins | sample OS_PC_MetaG_FD_123537 | JGI IMG/M metagenome (GOLD analysis project Ga0180009, IMG submission 123537) | Groundwater microbial communities from the Aspo Hard Rock Laboratory (HRL) deep subsurface site, Sweden - OS_PC_MetaG | ecosystem: Environmental > Aquatic > Deep subsurface > Groundwater... | reverse complement strand
GCTCGTTGCGGATAAAACAGCGAGTCGTTTCGAGTAAGTCGTAAAGTTAGCAAAAAATCGCAAACTTTCGAGTCGTTCACTTGCCCCGCAATGAGCTATACACGGTGTTGGCGTACGTATTTTTTTCGGTTTCGATTTCGGTCAATTTATTCAGTTATGCAATCAATTTCATTCAGGCAAATCGCGCAATTTATGTCAGATTTTTCAGCAAGTTTTTGTTCACACTGCTACTAAATTCAATTTTCCGATTGGTTTTTTAAGTTCCGAAAATCCGATTTTCCGATTCGTCCGGAATTTTCAATTCGGTCATTCATTCCGCACGTAAATTCGGCTCATTTTTTATTCGATTTGATGTCTTTTTTTCTAGTCAAATCTTCCTTTAAAATCCAATCATTTTTCTTGACCGAAAATCAATTTATATGTACGCCAACTATCAAATATACGTAACTTATCCCGTTATTTCACCCCTCAAAACCCCTTCCCCACCGCCTCTACCGTCCGGTCTAAATCTTCGTAGGTTAGCGCATCGGTTAAAAACCAGGTTTCAAATGCGCTCGGCGCCAAATAGATGCCCTCAGCCAACATGCTGTGGAAGAATTTTTTAAAGGTGTCGTTGTTGCCCAAAGCGGCGGTTTCAAAATCGATCACGGGTGTTTCCGAAAAATGCACCGAAATCATGCTGCCCACCCGGTTGATGGTGTGGGCAACGCCTTTGCGGTTAAGGGTTTCGGCTATGCCTTTTGCCAGGTATGCACCTTTTTCTTCTAGGCGTGTGTAAAGTGCGGCATCAGCATCCAAGGCTTGCAACATGGCGAGTCCGGCAGCCATGGCTATGGGGTTTCCGGAGAGCGTCCCGGCCTGGTAAATCGGCCCGAGGGGCGATAAATGTTCCATAATCTCTTTGCGCGCGGCAAAAGCGCCCACCGGCAAGCCACCGCCAATCACCTTTCCGTAGGTCACGATATCGGCCTGCACTCTCAGCCGTTCTTGCGCGCCGCCTTTGGCCAACCGGAAGCCGGTCATCACTTCGTCAAAAATCAGCAGGATTTGGTGTGCGTCACACAACTTTCTGAGGCCTTCCAAAAACCCGGCTTGGGGCGGCACGCAGCCCATATTGCCCGCCACCGGTTCAATGATAATCGCAGCAATTTCACCTTTGTTGGCGTCCACCAACTGTTGCACGCTGTCCAAATCGTTGTATTTGGCCAGCAAAGTATCTTTGGCTGTGCCCTGCGTCACGCCCGGGCTGTTGGGTGCACCAAAAGTCACCGCGCCACTGCCTGCTTGTATCAAAAACGAATCGGAGTGGCCGTGGTAGCAGCCGGCAAATTTGATGATTTTGTCTTTGTGGGTAAATCCGCGTGCAAGGCGAACGGCACTCATACAAGCTTCTGTACCGGAATTGACAAATCGAATCAGGTCGATGTTGCCAACCATTTTGACCGCCAATGCGGCTATCTCTGTTTCCAAGGCCGTCGGTGCACCGAAAGACGTACCGAGTTCTGCCTGTTTTTTGATGGCTTCAATTACCTTGGGGTGCGCATGGCCTAAAATCATAGGTCCCCAGGAATTGATATAATCTATATACGTTTTATCGTCTTCGTCTGTGAGGTATGCGCCTTTGGCTTTTTTAAAGAAAATAGGCGTTCCGCCCACAGATTTAAAGGCCCGAACGGGTGAGTTGACACCGCCTGGAATGTATTTTTGTGCTTCAGTAAAAAGTGTAGAGCTGCGTGTGTAGGTAATCATATTATTTTTTTATGATAAGTTCTTGACCAACGGAAATTTCATTGGAAGATAGGTTGTTTAAATTTTTAATTTCATCGACTCCAAGTCCGGTTAGGCGTGATATGGCATAGAGCGTATCGCCGGGTTTTACGACATAGCGCACTACAGTGGTGACACTTTGACTGTCAGGCGCTTGCACATACAGCGATTGGCCTATGTGCAATGTGTTGTCTGTGAGTTGGTTCCAAACTTTGAGGGCGGCAACATCAGTGTTGTAGGCTTTTGAAATGCTGTACAGCGTTTCGCCCGATTGCACCACGTGCACATTTGTATTCGAAACCTGAACAATTGGCGTATCGTTGGGCTGCGTTGTTGCACTTTTTTCAGCCACTGTAGTTTTGTATTTTTCTCCCAAAGCTTCTTTGTCGTATTGATACAAACGATAGTCTTCTATAATTTTGGTGAGTTTCTGTGGATATCTCGGATCTGTGGCATAGCCGGCTTTTTTGAGACCCCGCGCCCAAGCATGGTAATCTGAAGGATTTAAAGAAAACAAGTCCGCATAGCGTTTGCGTGTGGTCAAAAACAGCGAGTGATCTTCGTAAGATTGTCTAGGATCGGGGTATTTTCGAAAACATTCTCCTTTTTCATCGTCATCGTGGTAAACGCGTTCGCCTGTCCACTCATGGCACTTAATTCCAAAATGGTTGTTTGATTTAAAGGCGAGTTCACTCCTACCCGACCCCGATTCCAACACGCCTTGCGCCAAGGTGATACTTGCCGGAATACCGTATTGACGCATCTTTTGGATGGCAAAATCTTTAAAGAAAAAAATGTATTCTTCTGTATTGTTAAACTTGATTTGCGTGAGTTCGGGGGGTTGTCCTTTGGTTACAGAAGGAATTTCGGGCTGGTAGATTTTTACTTCCTGCATGGGGCGTTTGGGTGTTGGTGGTGTACGAACCGCCTTTTTACTACCACCGCAAGCTTGGAGCAAAAACACTATTGAAATACAAAAAAATATTCTTATATGTTTCACAATCAATTAATTAGTAATTGTTTTCTCTTTTTTAATTTTTGATTCATCCCTTCTATACCTTGTAAACCTCCTGTGTGGACTACCAAAATTTTACTTCCTTCCGGTATGCGTCTATTCTTTATCATATCTACCAAACCAAACATCATTTTTCCGGTGTAAATGGGGTCTAGAGGAATCTCGGTTTCTGCCTTGAAACGGTTGATAAAACGAATTAAAGAAACATCTGTCTTGGCATATCCACCAAAATGATAATCTGCCACCAACTCCCATTTTTTTGGTTTACACCCTACAAATTTACGAATATCTTTAGATAAAAAATCACCTTTTAGTGCCGGAAATCCCATCACTTTCTGATGTGCATTGCAACTGTTAATTATACCCGAAATGGTACCACCTGTTCCCACAGCAACGGCAATAATATCAAAGTTGCGGCAAGCATCGCTAAGTATTTCCTGGCAACCCAACACAGCCAAATCGTTGGTACCACCTTCGGGCAAGATGTATGCATTTTCAAATTTTCCAATGATTTCATTTTGAAAATCAGTTGCATGTTTGTTCCTATACGTTTCTCTATCGACAAAAAGGAGAGACATTCCCGCTTTTTCTGCAAATGCCAGTGTAGGATTGTCGGCAATCTTTGCGTACAACTCTTCCCCTCTGATGACGCCGACAGTCTTAAACCCACACAATTGTCCTGCCGCGGCGGTTGCTGCGATGTGATTTGAAAACGCGCCACCAAAAGTAAGTAAGGTATCGCAGTGTTGTTTTTTGGCCTTCAAAAGGTTGTATTTCAATTTTCTGAATTTATTCCCGGATACTTGAGGATGGATTAGATCTTCGCGTAGTATATGGATTTCAACGCCGAAATGGGCAATTTCCGAAAGTGTAACAGCTTGTATTTCTGCCTCAAAATGTGGTTCGAAAAAAGGATGCATCAGTTGGGCCTGTCTCAGGTGAATGAAGCCTCAAAGTTACAAAACACTTTATGCAGTTTGCATGAAAAAATGACATTTCGGATAATGCTGAGGCAAAATGCCAATATTTTACAAAGCCAAAAAACAGTATAGATAATATTGATTAAATTTGCCACGTAATAATGAAACTATGAACGCACATATCTTCCCTGGACAGGGCTCTCAATTTTCGGGCATGGGTGCCGATTTGTACAAGAATTCGGAAATTGCCAAAAACATGTTTGAAGAAGCCAATGATCTGCTCGGCTTCCGCATCACAGACATTATGTTTGAAGGCACCCCCGAACAACTCAAAGAAACCAAGGTTACCCAACCGGCTATTTTTCTTCATGCTATAGTTCTGAATCAGATTTATACACTCGAAAAAAACACCCCGGATATGGTAGCCGGCCATTCGCTAGGCGAATTTTCAGCTCTGGTAGCCAACGCTACTTTGTCTTTTAAAGATGCCTTACTGCTGGTTGCCAAGCGCGCGGAAGCCATGCAAAAAGCTTGTGAAATCATTCCCGGCACTATGGCTGCCGTGCTAGGTATGGCAGACGAAGAAGTAGAAAAAGTGTGTAGTGAAGTGCAAGGAATTGTTGTAGCTGCCAATTTCAACTGCCCGGGCCAGTTGGTCATTTCCGGTGAAGTGGATGCCATAAACCGCGCCTGTGAATTGCTCAAGAAAGCGGGAGCCAAACGCGCACTGGTACTGCCCGTAGGTGGTGCTTTTCACTCACCTTTGATGGCACCAGCAAGAGATGAATTGGCTAAAGCCATAGAAAACACAAATTTTCACGAACCCTTCTGTCCAGTCTATCAAAATGTGAGTGGCAAGGCTGTGAGCCAACCCGAACAGATAAAACTGAACCTTATAGAGCAGTTGACGGCACCTGTGCGATGGACACAATCTGTTCAAAACATGATAAAGGACGGGGGTAACTGCTTCACGGAAATCGGTCCGGGCAACGTATTGCAAGGACTCGTCAAAAAAATAGATAGAGAAGTGGAAACGTTTTCGGCAAGTGTGTAAGTAATTAACACCATCCCGACTGACTAGAAAAATACTTATTATGAAAAAAATTTTGATCTTTTTGATATTGGCAGTAGGCTACACGAGTTATGCGCAATCTTCACATTTTTACGTTAAAGACGGCTATGCCGTGAAGGGATACGACGTGGTTGCCTATTTTGACAACCAGGCAGTAGAAGGCAACAAAGCCAAATATTCTTATAAATATGAAAACGTTTTGTTTGCGTTTTCAAGTTTGGAAAACCTCAATAAATTTAAGGCCAATCCGGAACAATTTTTACCGCAATACGGCGGACATTGTTCCTATGCTATGGCTACAAAAGGTTCTAAAGTGAGTCCAGATCCGGAAGTATTTGAAATCCGAGATGGCAAGTTACACTTATTTCACCGCAAAAAAGGTTTGGAAAACTGGCTGGAAGAAGGACCGGAAAAACTAAGAGACCAAGCTGATGCCAATTGGGCAAAAATCATTCAATAGTTTGTTGCAAAAGCTTAGGAATTAATATCTGATAAGATCATTCCAAAACAAATTTTGGGGTTTCAAAAAGCTAGCCGAACAAAGAGCGAGGCTAGTTGAGATTCGGATTTTCGGGGGCATTGGCCCAAAGCGGGTAGGTTCCACCCAATTCCAACATTTTTGTGCGCCAAAATTCTTCGTTTACCTTGGTCAGCAATTCCGATTGAAAATTATTCTCGGAAACAATCCATGAATTTCGCTTGAGTTCTTCATCCAACTGATTCATATCCCAACCGGAATAACCCAGAAAAAAACGAATATCGTCCGAAGCAATGGCACCGTTGTTGACGTGTTCTACCAGCGCATTAAAATCGCCACCCCAATATAAATCATGAGAAATCAATAAAGTATCCGGAATCAAATCGGGTCTTCTGTGAACAAAATACAATTGATCGGTTTCCACCGGCCCGCCGTTGTACACAGGCCAGTCTTGTTTAAATTCTGCAACCAAATCACGAATGGAAAATCCGGCTGTTTTGTTGAGCACAAAGCCCACCGTTCCGTCTTCACTGTGTTCGGCAATCAAAATGACCGAGCGACTGAAACTGGAATCTCCAAAAATAGAAGGCTCTGCAACCAACAGATGTCCTTTTTCGGGTTTGATTGAAATCATGTGGATAGATTTAAGTGGTTTAAAATTAGAGGTTTTCTTGATTAAAAAAAATATTTTTGAGCGAAACTCGGTTTTTAACAGTTTAAGATGGTCAAAACGTATGAAAATATGTTAAATACTTGGAAAACATCGTACCCAATTCTTGAAATATAAAATCGATATTTTATCAGCTGTTACAAAATTATCAAAACGTTTATGCGGCGAATTGTTATCTTAGCCGAGTAAAAAATGATATTGAAATACGCATTTTATAAACCAACAAAACACATGTATTTCGATAAAATGGCACATAGGGACTGATACCGAAAAAATATAAACAGATGAAACGCCCATGTAAAAATTTTGCACACAGGAGTATGATTATCATATGGCGTTCCATCTGACCTTTGAAAAACAATAAATATAAACAGATGAAAGTTTACTTGGATAATGCTGCCACCACGGCACTCTACCCTGAGGTCATTGACAAAATCACTGAGACGCTCACCCAATGTTACGGAAATCCATCTTCTACGCATGGTTTTGGAAGAACTGCCAAAACCTTGGTTGAAACTGCCCGTAAACAAATTGCACAATATTTTGGCGTGACTGCCCCCGAAATTATTTTCACATCTGGCGGCACAGAAACCGATAATTTGGTGTTGCAAAGTGCCGTCAGGTGCATGGGAATAAAACACATAATTACATCAAAAATTGAACACCACGCCGTGCTCCATACGGTAGAGGCTTTAGAAAAAGAGTTTCATGTCAACGTTTCGTATGTTCCTGTTGACAAATACGGAGAAATACACTATGAAATACTCGAAAGCCTTTTAAAGAATTCTACAGAGAAAACGCTTGTCAGTTTGATGCATATTAACAACGAGGTTGGCACTGTCTTAGACGTACATCGGGTTGGGCAGTTGTGTAAGGCACATCATGCTTTATTTCACTCAGATACCGTTCAATCTGTGGCACATTTTCCACTCAATTTTTCTGAAATTCCGGTAGATTTTGCTGTAGCAAGTGCGCATAAATTTCACGGGCCCAAAGGAGTGGGTTTTGCCTACATACGAAAGCATTCGGGTTTGAAACCGCTACTGTTGGGCGGTGAGCAAGAGCGCGGTTTGCGCGCCGGCACCGAAAGCGTACACAACATCGTAGGTATGGCAGAGGCCTTGCGTCTGTCTATTCAAAATATGGAAGAAGAATCGGCCTATATTGCTTCATTAAAAAACTATTTTATACATCGTCTTAAAGAGTCAATCCCGCAGGTGATTATAAATGCGTGCTGTGAAAATCCTGAAAAAAGCACTTATACATTGGTAAATGTTCGTATTCCGCTCGAACCCAAAAAAGCATCTATATTGCTGTTTCATTTAGATTTAAACGGGATTGCTTGTTCCAAAGGCAGTGCATGCCAATCGGGGAGTGACAAGGGCTCGCACGTGTTGGCAGAAATTTTAGACGAAGAAACACAACTACATCCGTCGCTGCGTTTTTCATTTTCCAAATTCAACATGAAGGAAGAATTAGATTATGTCGTAGATGTTCTTAAAAAGTTTGTTGAAAGCTAGAAACGCGCCACAAGCCTGAGACTTAAAACCCTTTCTGTCTGGAAATTAGGGATGCCAATAAAACGATCGCTAGAAGTGTCTCGCACAAATGTGGATGTAATTGCATTTTTCACATCGAACATATTAAAGAGTTCTGCACCCAAACTCAACTCTTCAAAAGGATGCAACCAATGTCCTTTTGGAAACGCCTTGGTAGGATCGGTCAGCACATAAGATACGCCTATATCGGCTCTTTTATAATCTCGCAAACGGTTTTGAAAATTTCGCGGATCTGCACCCGGAGGAGAACCTGTTGGCAATCCGGTGCTGTAAACCATGTTTAGATACATTTTAAAATCGGGCAAATTGGGCACATAATCTTGGAAAAGCGCGGCAACTTTGAAACGCTGGTCTGTGGGTCTGGCGATATCACCTTGGTTGTTTGTATCCTCTTCTGTTTTCATCAAGCCCATAGAAAACCACGATTCTGTACCGGGCACAAATTCGCCATTGAGTCTCATATCCAAACCCACTGCATAAGCCTCAGTATTGTTATCGGCGCGAAAACGGGTTCGCACATTTTCAACAGTAAAGGCGTTAACATCTGTCATGTCCTTGTAATAGGCTTCGGTGGTAAGTTTAAAAGGTCTGTCCCACATGACAAAACTGTAGTCGTGACCCAAAACCAATGTAAGCGACTGTTGGGCTTCCACTTCGGGTTGCACTTCTCCTTGCAAATTGCGCAACTCTCTGTAGAAAGGCGGTTGGTGATATAAACCTCCTGAAAGCCTAAAAACCATGTCGGCAATCCAATTGGGTTTTACGGAAAATTGACCTCGCGGGCTAAAGACCATGTCGCTGTTACTTTCCAAACCACGACCACTCACGTTCCAATAGTGAAAACGCACGCCCGCATTGTAAAAAACTTCCGAATCGCCCCAAAAACCGCGTTTGCTCCATTGGGCAAATCCGGAAATACGATCAATCTGCGTATCGTTGTCGGCTTTGACGCGTTGGAAAGCTTCAAGTGGCGCTGTAAAAGGCGTTTCGGGCTGGTTGTTTGAAAATTCGGGGCGAAATGGCCGCACCAAAAAACCGGCTGAATCGATGACTTCAAACTCATCCAATCGGTCTCGGATGTCTTCTACCGTATATTTGAGACCCCATTCAAATTGATGCGCATCTTTCAGGTAAGTTCCTTTGTGTTCTAGGTTCACGATAAGAGCATCTAGCTCGTTGCGCGCATGCGTGAGTTGCGAACCCACCCCAGTAGCGAGTTCTACCTCACCCAAGTTTGGCGAACCGATATCTGTGTTTACTTCCCCTATCAAAAATGATGCTTCAATGTCAAAAAATTCTTCTTCTATGGCGTGGTAAGCAGAGGCAATGAATTTCAAGCTCAGGTTATCGTTTACCCGATAAGTGGTTTTAAAAGCGCCGAACTGCGTTTCGTAGCGGTCTTCCTCTTTCCCTTCAAACAGTACCACCAAGGCACGCGGGTCGCTTACCGTCCCGAAATTGGTTTGGCGTCGCGTAGGTGCAAAATCGTAGTCATTTATAGAAACCATTCCTAAAAACTCAAACTGGATTTTGCGATTGAGCAAATAGGTAAACTGCGATTGTACGTCAAAAAAACGAGGCGTAAAATTGGACTCGGTATCTTGACTGTCCACGAGCAAACTGTTGTCGCGAAAGCGAAAACCACCCATTGCCGTAAATTTTTGATCTTTGGTGACACCCTCGGCAAACAAGCTGGCTCCCAAAAAGCTCAAATCGGCACCGGCTCTGAATTTTGTGGGAGTTCTGTAAGTGACATCCAGCACAGAAGACATTTTATCGCCGTATTTGGATTGAAAACCACCGGCAGAAAAATAGACGTTATCCGCAAGATCGGAATTGACAAAACTCAAACCCTCTTGTTGACCTGATCGAATCAGAAAAGGCCGATAGATTTCAACTTCATTTACATAGATGAGGTTTTCATCAAAACTCCCGCCTCGCACAGAAAACTGCGTGCTGAGTTCATTGTTCGAATTGACACCCGGTAAGGTTTTCAATATGTTTTCCACGCCGGCGTTGGCACCCGGAATGCGACGAATGATATTGGGTGCAATACTCACAACACCCGGAATTTGCTCTCTATTTTGTCCGGTGACCACCACTTCGGACATCTGTTCTACATTGATGCGCATCACAGGATTGTATTCGAAACTCTCGTTGTTTTTGAGGCGAAATGTGAGTGTAATGGGTTTGTATGCAATGTGGGTAAATTGAACCGTAATATTGGTTTCTGCCGGAATTTGTATCAGGTAAAATCCGGTTTTGTCCGATTCGGCACCTCCACCGGGAAAACTAATGTTGACACCTTCAATGGGCTGGTTGCTTTCGTTTAAAATAATTCCTTTGACGGTGGCTTGTTGTGCCCAAATGCCTACTGAAAAAAGCAGGAAAAGAATAAAGCAGCAGGTTGATTTGATAGTCACTGAGTTTGAAATGTTTTGAGCCGAGTGTGAAAAAATTATTTTCTAAAAAACTCGGATTCAAAAATAGTAGTATTTCCGATATTATCCTTGACTTCTATGTTTAAAATATGTTTGCCGTGTTCGGTTTGTGGCAATTCTATATCGGTAAAGTCAAAAGTTAAAGTATTGTTTTTATACTCATATTCAAACAAAACCCATTGGTTATCAATGGTAGCACGAAAACTATCTATGCCCGAATCTTCGTCAGAAATATGTACTTTCAGGTATCTGAAATTTGAAAGCCACTGCCCTTCTTTAAAATTGATGGGATATACTTTAGGCGGTTTGTTATCTGCCATCACCTTATAGGTACCGAGATAGCGCACTCGGGTTGACAATTTTCCGTCGGAAACCGTCGTGCGGTTAAAAAATGGTTTTCCGTCGTCTATCTCTGCTATGTACATTTTTTGCAGAATTTCTGAAGTATAGCCAGACATGTCAAAACTCAGGTCGTAATTTTTGTGAACCGGGACTGATTCGTTGTGGATATGCACAGTCAAACTATCTATGCGTTCGAAATGGAATTGAAATGGCTCGTAAAAACTCCACTTATCAAAATGGACAGACACACCGTCTTGTGAAAAATCGAAAGTTTTATTGGGTTGAACTAAAAATTCAGGATTAGGAGCTTCTTGAAGGGTATCATTTGCCTTTTCTTTTCCTCTTATCGGAATTTCGACAATGGTTTCGTTTTGTTTGGAATCTGAAATGACGAGCCGCACCAAATAATCGAGACTGTCTCTTAACTCAATGATGCCGTTTTGGTTTTCATCTTCATAAATTGTCAAAAAATTAAATGGCGATTTGTATAATTTTTGAATGCGTTTGTAAGAATTTCTGTATTCGGCGTAATCAATCAATGCATTTAGATATCTGGTTTCACCAAAAGAAAATGTTTCTAACCGATAACCAAAATTTTTCAATCCATTCACATAGGAATGTACTTGATATATCCCATTTTTGTTATAAGACAAATCGAAACGGTCATAAGCAGAAAAACCTACATATATAGAACCGGAGGCACTAATCGGTTCTGTGCGAACAAATCCCTGTCGTTGGGTTTGAAATACAAGTTGACGTTTTTGGCGGCTTCCGCCAACACGGCTGTCTTCAGTTGCAGGATAAAGATAAACGCCATCTACGATAGGGGGTTTGGCATCTGCAATATCCAAGCCAAAAAACACAGGGTTAATGGGCTTTTCAGAGCCCGTAGATCGAATTTCAAAGTGGAGATGCGGACCGCCCGAACCGCCAGTATTGCCGCTATATGCAATGACATCTCCTTTTTTAACCGGCAAAAAATCAGCATCGGGAAAGAGTTCAACCCCGTAGGATTGCTTGTCGTACTGGTTCTTTTTTACATAGGCTTCTATGGCAGGCGCATAGCTGTTGAGATGCGCATACACAGAAGTGTATCCGTTGGGATGACTTATGTATAAAGCCTTCCCGTAGCCAAAAACTTCTACTTTGATGCGCGCCACAAAACCATCTGCCACAGCATATACCGGAAGTCCGGTTTGCCCTTGGGTTTTAATGTCTAAACCGGAGTGAAAATGATTGGATCGCAACTCGCCAAAACTCCCCGAAATGGAAAGCGGAATATTGAGCGGTGATTGAAAATAATCTGTCGGATAGATTTTTTGACTCCATGCAGATTGTTGGCAAAAAATGTGAATCGCGCAGATGGCGAATGAAATTTTTAGGAAACTCATACAACGTCTTATTTTATCATTCAGTCTCAATAAAAAGAGATTCCTTAAAAGTTTGAAGTTAGTGGAGTCCCATTTATATCGTCCCGAAAATACAGTATTTACCATAAACAACGAAATCTACTGTCGAAAATTTCTTATTCTAAGATGTTTTATATATTTACAAAAACAAACCCTGAAACCTATCTATTATGAAATCCATTAGCACGATTTTTTTATTATTTGCCACTTGCTTTAGCTTTGCGCAACCCAACCAAATAACGCAAGAAATTGACCAAAATGCTGCACTTTACAAAAGCATAGCGCAACAGATTTGGGCCAATCCTGAACTGGGCTATCAAGAAACTGCAAGCAGCGCTTTATTGCAAAAGACCCTTAAAGACGCCGGATTTTCGATTGAGACAGGCGTGGCCGGTATTCCGACCGCCTTTATAGCAGAGTTCGGCACAGGCACTCCGGTTATCGCCGTTTTAGCCGAGTTTGACGCCTTGCCTGGCATATCGCAACAAGCTGTGGCCTACAAAGCCCCTGTGACAGAAGGCGGTGCCGGCCATGCCTGTGGGCATCATTTGTTTGGTACAGCTTCTGTAGCAGCTGGCATAAGTATTAAAAATTGGTTACAAAAATCAAAGACGCCAGGCACCATCCGCGTGTATGGAACCCCTGCCGAAGAAGGTGGTGCGGGTAAAGTTTATATGGTTCGAGCAGGGCTATTTGAAGATGTAGATACGGTATTACACTGGCATCCCAACGATCAAAACGAAGCAAATGCTTCTTCTTCACTAGCCAACAAATCGGCCAAATTTAGGTTTTATGGTGTGGCATCACATGCAGCAGGAGCTCCAGAAAGAGGCCGTTCGGCTCTAGACGCCGTAGAAGCGATGAACTATATGACCAACTTGCTTCGCGAACACGTACCGCAAGAAACCCGTATTCACTATGTCATTACCAGTGGCGGCGAAGCACCCAATGTGGTACCCGCTTTTGCAGAAGTGTTTTACTACGTCCGAAATCCGGATGTGGCGAATGTGAAAAGTATATTCGAGCGCATTGTGAAAGCCGCCGAAGCTGCCGCGCTAGGTACCGAAACAGAGATGAAATACGAAGTGATTCACGGCTTGTATAACTTGTTGCCAAACGAAACCTTATCGCGTGTGATGTTTGATAATTTACAGAAAGTAGGTGGCATTCAATATACAGATGAAGAAAGGGAGTTTGCCCGTAAAATTGCCGCCAGTTTCAACATAGAAACCCATATTGATGACGCGGCCAAAATCAGTGCGTTTGTTGTGCAGGAAAAAGGAACAGGAGGATCTACAGATGTAGGCGATGTAAGTTGGCAAGTGCCAACTGCCGGCTTGGGAACTGCCACTTGGGTGCCGGGCACTTCTGCACACACTTGGCAAGCCGTGGCAGCCGGCGGAACTTCTATCGGACAAAAAGGGATGATCAATGCGGCTAAAGTAATTGCCTTAACTGCTGCCGAGCTCTATAAAAATCCAAATATCATCAAAAAAGCCAAGGAAGAGTTGGCCACCCGAAGAGGCAACAATACCGCTTATGAAGCACTGATTGGCGACCGTGAACCGCCTTTAGATTACAGAAACTAACTGTTTTTTAAGTTTTTTTCCCTGCTAAAAATGGTAGCGCTTAAAGGCTTCCATAGCGGCATATTCGGCCAATCCTAAATCGTTGTATTTTTTGGCGGTGTCTTGTGTGCGGTCTTCTACACGTACCCAAAACTCACGTTCATCATCGCCCTGAAACATCACCCCATCTTTCTGCGATTGGTGGTAGAAAATAGCCCTTCGTTTTTTCAACACTTGATCCGGGCTCATCGGAACGGCCATTTCTATTTCATAAGTATCCCACTCGTGCCATGCGCCTCTGTAGAGCCAGAGCCAACAGTCCTTCATAAACGACTCCCCTTTTAAGGATTTTATTGTTTCCAGAACCGCGTCCAAACATATCTTGTGTGTGCCATGCGGATCGGCCAAGTCGCCGGCGGCAAAAATTTGATGGGGTTTAACTTCTGAAACAAAGGTCTTCATAATCGTCAAATCTTTGTCTGACAGTTTGTTCTTTTTGATGGTACCCGTCTCGTAAAAAGGCAAGTCCAAAAAATGAACCTGATTGTCCGGCAGCCCAATATAGCGCGTTGCACCCAACGATTCTTTCCTTCGGATAAGGCCTTTTATTCTTCGAATCTCAAAATCCAAATCTTTGCTGGTATATTTGTGCGTCAATGCTTCAATAATGGATTTGAGTCTGGCGTCTTTTTGGCCGGTCATCTCGAAGGAAAATTCTGCGTACTTTAAGGCTTCCTCATCCGAAACTGCAATGTTCCCTGAGGTTTGGTAGGCCACGTGTACTTCGTGTCCCTGTTCTACCAGCCGATCAAAGGTACCACCCATAGAAATGACATCGTCATCCGGATGTGGACTAAAAATAATAACGCGTTTGCGAACAGGTAGGGCGCGTTCGGGCCTGTTGAAATCGTCTGCATTGGGTTTCCCGCCCGGCCAACCTGTGATGGTGTGTTGTAGCGTATTAAACATAGAAATATTCAAGTCGTATGCGGGGCCTTGTTCTGCCAACAAACCCGACATGCCGTGGTTGTTGTAGTCCTTGTCGGTGAGTTTAAGTACGGGTTTATTTACTTTTTCACATAGCCACACTATGGCCTTGCGTTTCAGGTTTTCTGTCCACACGCAGGAGGTCACCAACCAAGGTGTTTTGATACGTGTCAATTCTGCAGCGGCACCTGCGTCCAACACAAAAGTGGTATTGTCGTGTTGCTGCAAATAAGTGGCCGGAACTTCGGAAGTAATATTGCCTTCTATGGTGTTTTTGATGACGTGTGCTTTGTTAGATCCCCAGGCCAACAAAACAATTCGCTTGGCTTTTTTGATAGAACCAATACCCATGGTGATGGCTTTTCGAGGCACATTATTGATTCCTAAAAAGGAAGGAGAAGCATCAATTCTTGTGATGTGGTCCAGCGTGATGGAACGCGTGCTGGAATTGTAATGCGAACCCGGTTCATTAAAGCCAATATGCCCCGTACGGCCGATTCCTAAGAGTTGGAAATCCAAACCACCGACTTCTTTGATGCGCATTTCGTAGTCGATACAATATTGATACAATTCTTCTTGCGGAATGGTGCCATCCGGAATATGAACGTTTTGGGGATTGATATCTATGTGATTGAAAAGATGATAATGCATAAAAAAGTGATAGCTCTGCTGGTCATCTTTTTTCATAGGATAATACTCATCTAAATTGAAGGTAATCACATTATGAAAACTCAAACCTTGCTCTTTGTGCATGCGAACCAGTTCTTCATAAACGCGAATGGGCGACGAACCTGTGGCCAATCCCAATACGCAAACTTTGTTTTTGGCCTGTTTGCTTCTGATGAGGTCTGCAATTTCTTGGGCTACAATAACGGATGCCTCTTCGGACGATTCAAAAATTACATTGTGAATTTTTTCGAAACGGTATTCTTCGAATTTTCCGGCTTCCCGATAAGCGATAGATGGATAGTTGAGCGATTGAACTGACATAGGACAGTATTTTTGAATTAAAAAAACGGGGTAATCAAACCCCGTTTACAAATTTAACTAAACTATATATGAAACAAAATCAAAAGGTTTACCAAGGGTCATTAATTAATAAATATATAACACTATCAAAAGTAATTTGTGAAATATATCAAAAAAATAAAAATCTACAAACGACAGAAATTATCCGACAGACAACTTCAAAAACGCAGTTGTCTATCCAATCCAAGTTCTGAAATCTTTGATTCTATTTCGACTGACTACAATTTCAAAATCAGATGCATGCAGCAACCAAACCTTTAGGCGTGTATTGTTGTAGGTAACAATTTTATCGACAAACGCCGCAGCTATAATAAATTGACGGTTGACTCGAAAAAAGGATTGCGGTTTCAACCTGTTTTCCCAAACATCCATCGTATCATCGAGCAGGTAATCTCTACCTTGCTTTGTTCTGACAAAGGTTGCCTTTTCGCTACTGTAGATGCACACAACATCTTCCATACCAATGAGTTTTAGTTGCTGGCCAACTTTTACAGTGAGTCTGTCTTTAAAAGTTTGCTCGCTTTGTTTTAGAACTAAAGATTTAATCCACTCAAAATCTATATGTGGATGTAATTCGGGTCTGAAGTTTTTTTGAAACTTTTCGAGTGCGGCGTCCAAGTCCGGTTCGCTGATAGGCTTGAGTAAATAGTGAATACTGTTGAGCTTAAAAGCACGCAAGGCATATTCGTCATAGGCTGTGGTAAAGATAATGGCACAACCAAGCTTCACTTTGTCAAAAATATCAAATGAAAGCCCGTCGGACAGCTGAATATCAACAAGTAAAAGATCGGGAGCCGCATGATGGGCAAACCAATCTACGCCTTCTGCAACACTGTGGATGAGCGTCTCTACCTCCCAGCCCCTTTTTTCAACCAAACGTTGTAAACGGCGGGCTGCCGGTTTTTCGTCTTCTATAATGACTACGCGTGTCAAAAGTTGTTTGTGGTTTTCTGGTGTTTATACTTACGCTTTTGGTTGCGAATATAATAATAACCAAGCGTACTTATTATCCCGCCCGATAATCCTACTACCCAAAAAAAATAGGTTGACGAGAAAAACCTTACGCTTATCTCTGCTGCAAAAGCGGCGTAAAGCCCCACCACACTCCAAAGCATGACTTCTAAATGTTGCAGGTGCCAACCACTGCGACGTCTGTAGGCAGGATACATCCCACCGATAAGACTAAACATACTGAGCAAAGCTGCATAATGGAAAATTCCAAACCCGCCAAACAAACGATAGATTCCAAAGGCCGTTGCGTTCATGACCAACATAGCGATCAAATAGAGATAACCGGCTTTTTTATGTACCGAGGTTCCTTTTTTCATAAACAAAACAGCGGTACCAAACACCAAAGCAAGTAAGGCAGAAATGAGGTGTACAAGCCCCGTGGTGCTACTGATGAGGTTTTGCATGATTAAAAAACTTTTTCCATTTTCAGGCTAAGCGTTATGTTTTTTTCTACGCGCACAGCGCAACCTTTAAATTTGGGCGGCCCAAAAGGTTTGTAATCATTGCTAAAAGCTATGGGTTCTTTGGGAATTCCTATAAAATTTCGATCCAATTTTTGGTTTTGATTGGTGTCCTGATATACTGAGAAACAATAATTTCCTGGTGGAAGGTCTAATTTTACTTCCAAAGTGTGGTTTTCAGGGTCTAATATTTTTTGAACGGTCATCTTTTTCAAAAAATTTTTTTCATCATAGACAGCAACTACTACTTTACCCGGATTGCCCATATCCACATTTTTCAGGGTCAGTTTCACTTCATAAGTCGCATTGATATTCCTTTTAGAAATACCGGGCAATATGACAAATACCAATAAGAAAAGAATGATTTTATTCATGGGTTTTTTATTTGTAAAACTGTGATCTTTTACGTTCTTCTTCCTCCATAAATTGTTTGAGCTTGCGCGCTTCCCATTGGCTGTTTAAAAACCAGTGTTTGCCAAATACGCCAAGGGCATGTGCCGCCAAACCGATGCCCCAAAAAAACAGGGTAGAAAACCGCCACCATTCAAATGTAAGTTGGCCACTTCGGAGATCGCTCCAGTGATACATGAGCAAGAGTGCAGCGTTGATAACTATGTACACCGTCAAATGGCTGTAAAAACCTTTGAGGTCTTTCAGTCGCTTTCGCGCCCTAAAATAAGCTTCGTCTTTTTCAAAATTTTCCATAATTGAGCGTATTTATTAGTTAGATAATAGATGTTAGATACTTGTTAATTGTTTTAATGCTAAAACTATATCGATATTGCCTAATTCCTTGTTAACGAATAACATATAACGTTTAACATAAATGCCTACTGGCTATTGGCTATTGGCTTTTGGCTAATGCCTATTGGCTATTGGCTATTGGCTTTTGGCTAATGCCTTTTGCCTTAATTGTTCACATCATCTTCCTGCGCTCTTCATCCATAAACTGTTTGAGCTTGCGTTCTTCCCAATTTGAATTGGGAAAATAGACTTTAGCCGCCTGAAACGCCAAGCCAATCCCCCAACCGAGCATGGGAAACCAAAACCATTGGAAGCCCCAAAAGGTGCGGTAGTTTATAAAAATAAGAATAGGGATGACGATGATGTAGCTCGTCAGGCTGCCGTAGAACTCTTTCAGGTCGTCTAGTCTTTTACGGGCATTCAGGTAAGATTGATTCATTTCTGTTGTTTTCATGTTTGATTTTTTTTGGATTAATAAAGGAATTGATACCTTAAACTTTTGATTGTTTTGGCTCACTTCAATGGGTTGATCGGTCAATAAACCGTAGCGTTGCCGTATATTTTGCAAACCTTTTCCGGTGCTTACGCCAAGGTTTTCTCGGGGTTGAAAATTATTTTCTACAACCAATTTCCCTTCCGACTCGTACACCCTAATGTAGAGCGGTTTTCTGTTTCCAGCTTCGTTGTGCTTTACGGCGTTCTCCAGCAGCAATTGCAGGGTCAGTGGCGCCATTCTCCAATGAGTATCGGACAGGGAATCGGGCAAATCCACTACGAGGCTGTTTTCAAAACGCATCTGCATCAATTGAAGATAGCTTTTGGCAAAATTCAATTCTTCCTGAGCCGACACCCATTCTTTGTCTTTTTGCTCCAGCACATATCTGTACACTTTAGATAGGCCAACCGTAAAATCCTGCGCTTTTTCAGGATTCTCTTCAATGAGTCCGGCTAATACGTTCAGGCTGTTAAAGAGAAAATGAGGGTCGAGTTGGCTCTTCAAGGCGTTTAACTCGGCCGAAGCCGTTCCAGCCAAAAATGTCTGCTCGGCTACCAAGCGTTTTTCCCTTTGCCGAACATGGCTAATGATATGAAAACTCACCGAAAAAATGGAGGCTACTACAAAGCCTATTTTATACCATTCCAACTTTTCATCGGCCATGAATAAATCAAAATCAACTCCGGCCATGATTACAATCAACAAAAATCGCAACAACCACATCATCAACACCAACAAAAAAGTAGTTACTAAGCTACTCAAAGCAATTTTGACGGCCGGATGAAGACCTTTTACTTTGTCGTTAACATAATGGTTCCAAATCCCGAAAATGAAAACAAACAAAATACCTGTTAAAAGAAAAATCAGTAAATCCTTGAAGATTTCCGGCCCTGGAATCATTTCTTCTCCCTTGCCCAACATCCTGAAGAAGCGGTAAGAAAAAAAGACAATCAATCCTATGAAAAATCCTTTTAGAATTTGTTTTTTGCTCAAATGCATTTCGCTAAATGTTTTCAGTCCAGACATGATATAAAAGGTAAATCCATTCTAAAGATAATTCAATAAATCGGCAAACAAAATTTATCATCATTTCTAATTTTATAGGGCAAAGGTGAAACAGACAACATTAAATAACAAGGAATTGAAGCCCAAGTGTCAAATATGCATGATGAACTGTAAATTCGTGCATCCGAACGGTAAAAATCAATGGGTATTTTCTATTTTTGAGGTTTTAATTATTGTGCCCTTAAGCTCTTCCTATATGCAATTTCAACAAAACAAATTAGATTCAAAAACCCTCAAATCGCTCTATTTCGGCATGCTGAAACCACGCATGATTGAAGAAAAAATGCTGATTTTACTCAGGCAGGGCAAAGTCTCTAAGTGGTTTTCGGGCATCGGCCAAGAAGCCATCGCTGTAGGCGTCACAGCTGCGCTTCACACAGACGAATACATTTTGCCCATGCACCGCAACTTGGGTGTATTTACCCAAAGAAATGTGCCGCTCAATCGGCTTTTTGCCCAATGGCAAGGCAAGGCATCGGGCTTCACCAAAGGCCGCGATCGGTCTTTTCACTTCGGCTCTCAGGAACACAAAATTGTAGGTATGATTTCACATTTGGGCCCTCAGCTCGGCGTAGCCGACGGCATCGCTTTGGCAGATATAATCCAAAAACAAAGCAAAGTAACAGCAGTTTTTACCGGCGAAGGCGCCACCAGCCAAGGCGATTTCCACGAAGCGCTCAATATAGCCGCCGTTTGGCAACTGCCGGTCATCTTTATTATAGAAAACAACGGCTACGGATTATCCACACCCACAAACGAGCAATACAGTTGCAAAAACCTGGTGGACAAAGCCATTGGCTACGGCATAAAAGGTGAACTCATAGACGGAAACAATGTGGTGGAAGTGTATGAAACCATCCAAAAACACGCCGAAGAAATGAGAAGCAAGCCCGCGCCTGTTTTGATAGAATGTAAAACCTTCAGAAGACGTGGCCATGAAGAGGCCAGCGGTACCAAATACGTTCCCGACGACTTGATGAAATACTGGGAAGCCAATGATCCCATTGAAAACTTTCGAACTTATTTAATTGCAGAAAACATTATTGAGCTTGAGGAAGAAAACGAAATAAAAAAAGCCATTTCTAAAGAAATTGAATTTAATTGGCAAACCGCCGTTAACGAACCCGAGATTGAAGCAGACATGTCCGTCGAGCTGAACGATGTATTTGCTCCTTACGATTATTTACCCATCACAAACACTGAAAAAAATCGGTCCATTCGGTTTATTGACGCCATTACAGAATCCATGAAACAAAGCATGGAAAAGCACCAAAACTTAGTCCTGATGGGGCAAGATATTGCCGAATATGGAGGTGCTTTCAAAGCCACAGAGGGCTTTGTTGAGCTGTTTGGAAAAACAAGGGTTAGAAATACGCCACTCTGTGAGTCTGCCGTGTTAGCTGCCGCCATGGGACTCTCTATTAACGGATGCAAAAGCATGGTGGAAATGCAATTTGCAGATTTTGTATCTACCGGTTTTAACCCAATTGTCAATTATCTGGCAAAAGTGCACTATCGTTGGGGACAAAATGCCGATGTGGTCATCCGAATGCCCTGCGGTGGCGGTGTACAGGCCGGGCCCTTTCATTCGCAAACCAACGAAGCTTGGTTCACCAAAACACCGGGTCTCAAAGTCATTTATCCCGCTTTTCCATACGACGCCAAAGGACTGCTCAACACTGCTTTCGATAACCCAAATCCGGTAGTGTTTTTTGAACACAAAGGTCTCTACAGGAGTATCGTCCAAGACGTGCCCGAGGGCTACTTCACACTGCCTTTTGGCGAAGCAAACTTGTTGCGATCGGGCAAACAAATCACGATTATTGCTTACGGATGGGCAGTACACTGGGTTATTGAAGTGTTAAATGTACATACGGAAATTGAAGCAGACTTGCTCGATCTCCGGTCTTTGGTACCTTTGGATACTACTGCTATTCTTAATTCGGTGAAAAAGACAGGGAAAGTGCTAATCGTTCATGAAGATTCGATGCTTTCCGGATTTGGGGGTGAACTGGCGGCATGGATTGGCTCAGAATGTTTTGAGTATTTAGACGGCCCGGTAACACGGGTAGGGTCTTTGGATTCGCCCATACCCTTTACCAAAAATCTCGAAAACCAATACTTGGGAAAAAACCGTTTGGAAGAAACTCTGTTGGAATTATTGAAATACTAAAAAAACTTGATATTTAAACGCTGACTATGAACGATTTGACTGTAATCATCACCCTTGTAATCATTGTAAATTTCGTATTTAATTATATACTTGACGCTCTAAATGCAAAAAAGTTCAAAACCCCTTTGCCCGGATTGATTCAGGATGTTTATGACGGTGAAAGATATGAGCAATCCGTTGCCTACAAAGTCGTAAACCATCGTTTTGATAAAATAGAGGCTTTGGTTGGCTTACTCATCATATTGGTTTTTTTGTGGTTGGGTGGCTTTGGATGGGCAGATCAGATGGCGCGGATGGTTTCTGAAAATGAACTCGTTGTTGCCTTAGTCTTTTTCGGAATCTTAGGTTTGGGAAGTGATTTGTTGGGTATTCCTTTTTCTTATTACCATACGTTTGTGATTGAAGAGCGGTTTGGTTTCAACAAACAAACCAAGAAACTCTTTTGGACAGACAAGCTGAAAAGCTGGCTTTTGGCGGGCATTTTGGGAAGCGTCTTACTCTTTGTAGTCATCAAACTTTACGGAATTGCCGGCGAAAGTTTTTGGTGGTATGCTTGGCTGGTCATCACTGCATTTACCGTGTTTATGAACCTGTTTTATGCGCAAATCTTTGTACCACTGTTTAATAAACAAACACCCCTAAGCAAAGGTGCGCTCAGAGATAAAATAGAAGCCTATGCTGCCAAGGTCAATTTTTCGCTTCAAAACATCTATGTGATAGACGGTTCCAAGAGAAGTACAAAAGCCAATGCCTATTTTTCGGGCTTTGGCAAGCAAAAACGCATCACCTTATACGATACGCTGATTGAAAGTTTGAGTCCGGATGAAATTGTAGCTGTGTTGGCACACGAGGTGGGGCACTATAAAAAGAAACACATTCTTTGGCAGATGTTGGTCAGTATTTTGACGATGGGCGTCACCTTGTACATCTTGTCACTCAGTCTTAGATTTTCCCTATTCTCTGAAGCCTTAGGCATTCCCGTTCATTCTTTTCATGCAGGTTTGGTAAGTTTCTCGTTACTTTACAGTCCAATTTCAATGGTTTTGGGTGTGTTTGGTAACCTGCTTTCCCGAAAATTTGAATATCAGGCCGATGCCTTTGCAGCAGAAACATACCGGGGTGAACATCTGATCGGTGCTTTAAAGAAATTATCTTCGGATGCTTTAAACAATGTAACGCCGCATACAGCCTATGTTTTTGTTCATTACTCGCACCCGCCTTTGTTGGCAAGAATTTTGCATTTACATAAGGTGCATCAAACCGATAACCATTTGGTAGATTAAAAAAATAATTGAGAAATTTGAATAATTGTCGTAATTTTAATTCATGGCAACGCTGACAACAGAAGAACTGGAAAACAAAGAGCTAACCCGGCAATACAAAGAGTTGCTGCGGATTAGTTATCAATCTTTGTCGCCCAAGGACAAAAAAATGATTCGGGAAGCGTTTAACGTGGCTGTAGATGCACACAAGGAGCAACGTAGAAAGTCGGGTGAGCCTTATGTATTTCATCCGATAGCAGTAGCGCGCATAGTGGCATCTGAAATTGGCATGGATGCCGTTTCCATAGCAGCTGCCTTGCTTCATGATGTAGTGGAAGACACGCCCTACACCCTTTCAGACATAGAAAGATTGTTTGGCAAAACAGTAGCCGTTATCGTTGATGGATTGACCAAAATATCACACCTCAACAAAGACAAGGACGTATCTAACCAAGCGGAGAATTTCCGTAAAATGTTATTGACCCTCAATGAAGACATCCGTGTAATTATCATTAAAATTGCTGATCGCCTGCACAATATGCAGACGATGGACAGTATGCCGGCAGACAAGCAAGTCAAAATTGCATCAGAAACGCTCTATATTTATGCACCGCTGGCGCATCGCATCGGTTTGTATAACATCAAAAACGAATTGGAAGATCTTGGTTTAAAATATACAGAACCAGAAGTTTACAACGATATTTATGAAAAAATAGAAGAAAGTAAAGAGCAAAGAGAAGAATACATCAAAGACTTCACCAACATTATCAAGGCTTCGCTGGACAAAGAAAAATTGGAATACAAAATTAAAGGACGGCACAAATCTGTTTATTCTATCCGCAGAAAAATGCTCAATTCCAATGTGTCCTTCGATGAAATTTACGATAAGTTTGCCATCCGAATTATATACAACTCAGATCGAGACTCGGAAAAATTTTTCGCATGGAAAATATATTCCATTGTGACCGACCACTTCAGGCCCAACCCTATTCGCTTACGCGACTGGATGTCTTCGCCAAAATCTACCGGTTATGAGGCTTTGCACATCACGGTTGTAGGCCCAAAGGGCAAGTGGGTTGAGGTGCAAATTCGTTCGGAGCGCATGGACGAAATCGCCGAGAAAGGATATGCGGCGCATTACAAATATAAACAAGGTGATGAATCGGAAATAGGCATAGAAACCTGGCTGAATCGTTTGCAGGAAACCCTCGAAAATCCAAACGGAAATGCGGTTGACTTTGTGGAAGAATTCAAATTGAATCTGTACGCCAAAGAAATATTTGTGTTTACACCAAAAGGCGAACTCAAATCCTTACCCAAAGGAGCCACCCCTCTAGATTTTGCTTTTCACATACACACAGGCATCGGACTCACCACACGCGGCGCAAGGGTTAACGGCAAATTGGTTCCGCTCAATCACGAGCTCAAAAGTGGCGATCAGGTAGAAATCATCACATCTTCAACTCAAAAACCCAACGCCAATTGGCTGGAATATGTAATTACGGCGCGTGCACGATCAAAAATCAAAAATGCCCTTCGAGAAGACCACAAACGCATAGCCGAACTCGGCAAAGAAATTTTGACCCGAAAACTCAAACACCTGAAGATAAAAGCAGATGAAAAAATATTCCATGAACTCGCCGCGTATCTCAAACTAAAAACGAGTTTTGATCTGTTTTACAGAGCCGGTTCGGGCAGCCTTGAAAATTATCAAATCAAAGATTTTGTCTCGCAAAGAAGCAACAAGTTTATCAGTTTCTTTAAAAGTAAAATGCGAAGGGAATCTGGTGAAATTGACGATGTTAAGCAAGAAGTAACTGCCAACTACGACATGTTGGTCTTCGGGAAAAACGAAGAAAAACTCGATTACAAGATTGCCAATTGTTGCAATCCGATACCCGGAGACGATGTTTTTGGATTTGTCACCGTTTCGGAAGGCATCAAAGTACACAAAAAAGACTGCCCAAATGCCATTGCGATGCAGTCCAATTACGCCTACCGAATTCTGAAAGCAAAATGGGAAGATTCTACCCAACGAGAATTTAAAGCCACACTCAAAATAAACGGCATAGACAACATCGGTTTGGTAAACGAAGTCACCAAAGTTATATCAAACAACATGCATGTCAATATGCAGAGCGTCAGCTTTGAAAGTGACAGCGGATTATTTAACGGAAAAGTAGTGGTCGTAGTTCGAAACAATACCATTTTAAAAAAATTGATAGATAACCTCAAAAAAATAAATGGGATAGACAAGGTGCAGCGGGTGTAATTTTTTCTTTCAGTATATTTTTTTTTATTAAATTAGCCATAATTTATGAATTAAGTGAGATGCTTAATGAAAAGGCTTTGCATGCATAATAGTTTTTGCACTCAAATTTTTACTTATGGTAGACAAGAAAGACAAAGAAGTTATTGAAAACGATCAAGAAATTGTAAAACGCGTTTTTACAGAATATCTCGATCAAAACGGACACAGAAAGACGCCCGAACGCTATGCTATACTTCAGGAAATCTACAATGCTGACGAACATTTTGACGTAGAAACGCTTTACATCAAAATGAAAAATAAAAACTATCGGGTCAGCCGGGCTACGCTTTACAATTCTATAGATCTACTTATTTCTGCCGGATTGGTGCGAAAACATCAATTTGGACACAACCAATCACACTACGAAAAATGCTACTTTGACAAACAGCACGACCACATTATCCTGAAAGGAACTAACGAAGTTATTGAATTTTGTGATCCCAGATTAGAATCCATAAAAAAATCTATTGAAGATATTTTTGATATCGATATTTACAGACATTCCTTGTACTTTTACGCCACCAAAAGAAACAAAAAGTTTTAATTATTTGATATGGCAGTAGATTTATTACTCGGCCTGCAATGGGGCGATGAAGGAAAGGGCAAAATTGTAGATGTCATTACCCAAAAATACGATATAGTCGCGCGGTTTCAAGGTGGTCCAAACGCCGGACATACGTTAGAATTTGACGGTATCAAACATGTGTTGCATACCATTCCCTCGGGCATATTTCACAAAGGCATTGTAAACTTGGTTGGCAATGGCGTAGTCATAGACCCCGTAATTTTTAAAAAAGAGCTCGAAAAATTAGCGCCTTTCCAAATAGAGATGAAGGATCACTTGCTCATCTCCAGAAAGGCACACCTCATTCTCCCTACCCACCGTTTGCTAGACGCAGCCTCCGAAGCCTCCAAAGGCAAAGCTAAAATTGGCTCAACACTGAAAGGTATCGGCCCCACATATATGGATAAAACAGGGCGAAACGGTCTTAGAGTAGGCGATTTGGAATTTAAGGATTGGAAACAAAAATACCGTGCTTTAGCCCTAAAACACCAAGAGATGTTGGCCTTTTTTAATGTTGAAATCCAATACGACCTCAAAGAACTTGAAGAAGAATTCTTTGAAGCCGTAGAAGTTCTGAGAAACATACAAACCGTCGATAGCGAACAATACCTGATAAATGCAATGGAGCGCGACAAAAAAATATTGGCCGAAGGCGCGCAAGGCTCTTTGCTTGATATCGATTTTGGCACCTATCCGTTTGTCACTTCCTCCAACACCACTGCAGCAGGCGCTTGTACTGGTCTGGGCGTAGCACCCAACAAAATAGGCGAAGTTTTCGGCATTTTTAAAGCTTATGCAACCCGCGTTGGCAGTGGCCCTTTCCCAACCGAATTGTTTGATGATGATGGCGTCAAGATGGGGAAAATCGGCAACGAATTTGGCGCAACTACCGGACGTCCAAGGCGTTGCGGTTGGTTGGATTTGGTCGCTTTAAAATACGCTGTTCAAATCAACGGCGTCACCCAACTTATCATGATGAAAGGTGATGTGCTCAGCGGTTTCGCAAAATTGAAGGTGTGCACCGCCTACAACTATAAAGGCGAAAAAATCACACACCTGCCCTACTCTATTGAAAAAGAATACGTAACGCCCGAATATATAAGCTTTGACGGTTGGAAAGAAGATATATCTAAGGCTAAAAATTACCACGACTTTCCGGATACTTTCAAACAATATGTTGACTTTATAGAAGACTACTTAAAAACGCCTATTTCTATTGTCTCAGTAGGTCCGGACAGAACGCAAACTGTAATCAGATAAATGCAACAGATATATCAAAAGAAAAAGATAGCGCGTACACACCTGCTTTTTGGTATCTTTTGGAGTGTGTTATTGCTTTTGAAATACATTTTTGACTCCGAAAATTTATCCTATTTTGATGGGTTTTATCTCTTGGTGGCCATATTATATCTTGCTTTGGCTATTTTCCAAATCAAAATTCCCTACCTGATTTTGGATAAAGATTTCATCCAAGTAAACGACGTTCTTTCAAAAAAATTACAGGTTTCAGACATCGTCCAAGCTTCCTATTTTGCCGGAACATATACCTTTAAAACGGCTAATCAAAAATTGAATATCAACAAAGATGTGTTAGAACCAAAAGACTTAGACACACTCAAAGAAACCTATCAAAAAATAAGGAACAGCTTGTAAATGAAACTTTTAATTAACCTCTGAACAAAAAGAATTTTTGTTTCATACTTTCGATACCTTCTGTGTGGTTGTCCATTATATAAGTAATGGCCTGTTTGGTAAACGCCAATCCTTTATCCGTAAGTGATACCAAACCATTTTCGATACTGATAAAATTGTTTTTCTGAGCCAGTTTTAGCACGGCATTGGCCGTTACATCGTGCCAATTGATGTGTTCCCGCAAATGCCTTATGTGTCTTTCTGATGCCAAGTCGTGGTTGTGAATGTGCAGCAAGAAAGTAATGAGCGAAACTTCCAATTTTTGTTGTTTTTGCTGATACCAAACGGCAATCCAACCCTTTTTGTGTGAAAATAAATATACGCCCAAGAACAACATTCCCAAAATTGTCGTAATCGAACCGGCAATAGAAGCATCGAGAAAATGTGCCAACCAATAGCCGGCAATTGCGCTGAGTACACCAAAGAACGCTGAGAGAAACAACATTTTCCGAAGGTCCTTAGTGAGCAAGTATGCTGTAGCAGCGGGTGCAATCATCATAGCGACGACCAAAATGGCGCCAACGGCTTCAAAAGAAACCACAGTCGTCACAGAGGTAAGCGTCATCAATCCATAGTGAAGCAAAACAGGTGAAAAACCTAATGAAGCAGACAGGCCGGAATCAAAAGTTGATAATTTTAGTTCCTTAAAAAAGAAATTTAAAAGTAAAACACTAATAAACAATACAGTACCCACAACCCACATCGATTTGGGACCGACATCTACACCCAACCAAACCAACCTGTCAAACGGTGCAAAAGCAATTTCACCCAGCAAGACCGCATCTACATCTAAATGTACATCATTGGCACGCAAGGCAATCATAATCACACCGATGCTAAACAAAGCCGGAAATATAAGACCTATAGCCGTATCTTCTTTAACCAGACCAGTTTTCTGAGTGTAGGATACCAAAAAAACAGTCAGCACACCGGTGAGCGTGGCCATCACTATGAGTAGTGGAGCATTCAAATCGTGGGTGATAAAAAATCCCAAAACGATACCCGGCAATATGGCATGGCTGATGGCGTCAGTAATCAAAGCCATTTTTCGCAAAACCAAAAATGTACCCGGCAGTGCGCAAGCGGCAGCAACCAATGCTGCAATCAATTGAATTTCTATCTGGGCATTATTCATCTTTTCCGAGTTGGTTGTACAAATTTGACGCTTTCTCAAATCCTTTCTCCGTCAACGACCAAGAATTCTGTCGATAGTTGATGAGTCCCTGTCGCTCCAATTTTTTGAAAATCACGTTTGAATAGCCTTTAAAATCGTTGAGCATTCTTTTACCGTGCGGCACCAACACGTTTTCGTGCTTAGACGCAATGCGATACATTAGAGACAAGGCTTTGTTGAGTTTAATGGCACGACGGCTCTTTCTAAACCTGATTTCACGCATCAATATGCCTCTTTTTGGAGAAAAAATAAAGGAAAAAAGCACGATCACCGATGCCGACAGCACAATTACCGGACCGGTGGGCATTTGGCTAAATGAAGCACTAAGGGCTGTACCCGAAATACCTGAAAGCGCCCCAAAAAGGGTAGCCAACAACACCATTATCCAGAGTTTATTGGTCCATTGCCTAGCGGCAGCAGCCGGTGCCAAAATCAGCGCACTCATCAAAACGACCCCCACGGTTTGCAAACCCATTACGATCACAAGAACAATGAGGCTTGTCAAAAAAATATCGATATATTTTGTAGGCAGACCTATGGTTTTGGCATACTCTATATCAAAAAGTAAAATTTTAAATTCTTTCCAAAACAACAACACAGCAAACAGGCTGATTAAACTCACCCAAAGCATGATTTGTACATCCTGGGCCATCAGCGTAGCAGCCTGGCCAAACAGGTATTTGTCCAATCCGGCTTGGTTGGCATTGTCCATTTTTTGAATAAAGGTCAGTAGCAAAAGGCCAAAACCAAAAAACAAAGAGAGAATCAAACCCAAGGCAGTATCTTGCTTGAGATATGTTCTGGATACGATGCCTTGAATCCAAACAGTGCCTATTATACCACTCACCAAAGCGCCCAACAAAAGCCAGTGGGTGTCTTTTACGCCGGCTATCAGAAAGGCAAGGCAAATGCCGGGCAGTGCCGCATGAGAAATGGCATCACCGAGCAAACTTTGTTTTTTTAACACCGCAAAACTACCCAAAAATCCACACAAACCCCCGAGGATACCTGTTCCTAAGGTGATGATAAGCAAGGTATAATCTGTACTGAGCTGTTGAAAATAATGCTGCAAATTCATTTGGTTTGTAAACTGACTTTATAATTGATTCCGTAAGTTTTAGTCAAATTGTCGTCATTAAAAATATGTTTGACCGGTCCGGTTGCAATCTTTTTGACATTTAAAAATGTAACCCAATCAAAATATTCGGGAACGGTTTGCAAGTCGTGGTGCACTACCACAACCGTTTTACCTTTGCTGCTGAGTAATTTCAGAATTTTGATGATGGCTTTTTCCGTAGTGGCATCAACGCCTTGGAGGGGCTCATCCATAAAGTAGATTTCTGCTTGTTGGACCAAAGCGCGCGCCAAAAAAATGCGCTGTTGCTGACCGCCGGACAATTCACTAATCTGTCTGTCCCTAAAATCCAACATGCCCATTTGCTCTAAAGCTTCGAGTGCCGCTTTTTTTTCATTCAGTCCGGGTCTTTTAAACCAACCCAGACTGCCGTAAGTACCCATCAAAACCACATCGAGCGCAGTGGTAGGAAAATCCCAATCCACACTGCCCTTTTGCGGTACGTAAGCCACTTTTTTTCGCTGCTTAGAAAAGGGTTGGTCGTAGATAAGCACACTTCCCGCCAGTGGTTTTTGAATTCCCAAGATAGATTTAATCAGGGTAGATTTTCCAGCACCGTTTGGTCCGACAATTGCCATCAAGACACCTTCTGGAATTTCCAAATCAATATCCCACAAAACCGGTTTGTGGTTGTAGGCGACAGTCAAATCGTGAATGGCAACCGCTATAGGTGTTTCTAAATTCATCTATTTATTTTTTAAGCGTTCAAACAATTTTTTACGACTTGACCAAACGCTGAGCGATACAATCTGTAGTTTACAAATCTTATGAAAGCCTATCATTTAAGTGCGTTTACGATGGTTTCTACATTGTACAAAAACATGCCCGTATAAGTGCCTTCAGGTGTATTAGGACTTCCCAAAGCGTCCGAATACAAGGATCCGCCGATACGCACTTGATGGCCTTTGGCACTGACAGACTCTTGCAGGGCTTCAATAGTGCGTCTGGGAACCGAACTTTCTACAAAGATAGCTTTGATTTTGTTTGCTATGATAAAATCTGTAAGTTGCTGCACATCTTGCACACTGGCTTCTGTGGCGGTAGAAAGTCCCTGCAAACCAACCACTTGAAAATCGTAGGCTTTGCCAAAGTAATTGAAAGCGTCGTGGGCGGTTACCAAAATCCGTTTCTCAGGCGCAAGTGTTTCTATTTTTTTTCGGATTTCAGACTCTAGTGAATCTAAAGCATTGAGATAATTCGTCAAATTTTGCCGGTAAAAAGCTGCGTTTTTGGCATCTGCTTCTATCAATTTTGCAGCTGTAAAACGGGCAATTTTTTGCCAGTTAGACACATCGAACCAAATATGTGGATCGTAACTGGAAGCAAAATACTCAGAGCCTATCAATGTCTGCGCTTCTAAGGCATCACTCACAGCAAAAGTGGCTTTGCCTTGGTGGTTCATCTTTTCAAAAACATCCACCAATTTGCCTTCAAGATGCAGACCCCCATAAAAAACTAAATCGGCCGAAAAAAGTTTGGTGACATCGCCTTCGCTAGCTTTGTAGAGATGCGGATCTACGCCTACACCCATCAACCCTTGCAAAATGACACTGTCTTTTGCTATTTGGTAAATTAAATCTGTTAGTAAGGTTGTTGTGGTGACAACACGAAGTTTTGACTTTGTATCGTCATTTCTTTGATTGCATGCAATCAGTATCATTAAAATGACTGCAAGCATATATTTTCTGCTCATTGGAATTATTTTTTTATGTTTTTAAATCTTTGAATAAATATTATAACGAAAATTAGTTAGGCAATCTAAAACTGATGCCTGTGCTTATAAAATAATCCTGTTCAGCCGAAAAACTTGAGCCCGCTGAGAGGTCTAACTGAAAGCTTTTTGACACCAGGTAGGTAATTCCCGCGTCCCAAAGATGGTTAGATTCTAAGTTTTCCGGAAAATCTCCATAAATTTCCGCAAAAACACTCCAATTTTTATCCAAACTGATGCCCGCCGCAAGTGTATAAAAATAGGCACTCCCTAGGTTGTTGCCATCCCATAAAACACCTAAATTGTATCCTATAGATATGCGCTGCGACAAGGTGTGGGCAAGCGAAAATCTGATTTCGCCACCCGTATCTTCAGTTTCTAAAGTGCTGCTTGCCGGACCGGGAATAAAGAGTGCGCCCAAAAGTCCGATTTGTGGCAGCCAACCCGATTCTTGAGCAATTTCTGTTTTAAACCCTAACAGTACTGGTGCCAATCCATTTGACACCTCTGTAGATATATTTTGATTAAATGTTTTGTTCTGTTGCCAATCCAAACCCAAACGCAATTCCAAATTATATAAAAGGCCGTATCTGTATAAGGTGGTATTATAGGTGAGGCTTTCGGTTTTTGTATTTCCGGTACTAGATTCTTCAAACATAAAACCGGTTTCTACTTGTAGATAATTTTTGGGCACTACAAAGGGCGCTTCTGTTTGGTCCGGCCGATCGGTGATAAGAGCATCTAAACTTTTGGTTTGTTGCGCATGCAAGCTAACACTGCAAAACCCAACAAAAGAAATAAAGATATTTTTTCCCATTTTTAAAAGAATCAGATAACATATATAACATTGGTAAAATCTTGATGCAAGAGCAGCTTGCTTTCATTTGCCAAAATCTGCGTCATTCTAGGGTTTTCGTATTGTTTTTGTACAAAAATTTCGGCTCCGCTGAGCAAGCCGTTTTCTGTACAGAAATCGAAGAAGGCTTTGTCGGCACTGACGAGCTTCGAAATGGTGTACGACTGCATTTCGGGAGCTTCCGACAATACCAACGGTACCTGATGCTTCGGATATTCGCCACCGGCATCAGGAATGGGCTCGCCGTGTGGGTCAAATTTGGGCTGACCCAAATATTGGTAAATTTTATCTGCTAAAAAATCGGAAGTAGCGTGTTCAAGCAATTCGGCTTCGTGGTGAATTTCGTGGAGCGACATATCAAACAACTTGAAGAGTAAGGCCTCCCACAAACGGTGTTTCCTAATGACGTTAACCGCCATTTTATTGCCTTTGTCTGTGAGCTCCAATTGCTGGTATTTTTGGTAGTGCAGCAATTCGCGCTCAGACAGTTTTTTGGCCATGTCGGTAGCCGCAGCGTTAGTAATTCCTAACTTTTTAGCAATATTACCGGGCTTAGTGTCTTGGTCGTAATGCTTCTGAGACTGGTAAATGGTTTTGATAAAGTTTTCTATTGCAACTGACATAAATTAATTTTTAAGCATACTTAAATTTATGCAAATGTAAACTTAATATTTAATTTTACATAACCATAATTAAATTTTTTAATAATTTAATCTGCCTTTGCTTATAGGTTATTTTAGGTTCAGCGTTCGCGTGAGGGATGGCAGCGGCAGCGCCCCGTCTTTTGACGGGGACTATAGCGGACAGCCCGACCGCTGTGAAATGGTTTTTAGATTTCACAGCGGTCACGCCCAAATATTTATAATTGATTTGGATGTTTTGTGTGTTTTTTTGTTATCTTACGACTGAATACGTTTAGAAAAAAATTTTATGAACACGATTTCTTTTACATTTAAAAACGAGCAGGGTTTAGCGCTGTCAGCGAAATTGGATTTACCGATTACCAAAAAACCTTTGCAATACGCTATTTTTTCGCATTTTTTTACGGGAAACAAAAATTTTACGGCTGTTAGAAACATTTCGCGTGCATTGACGCAAAATGGAATTGCGGTAATGCGTTTCGATTTTGCCGGTTTGGGCGATAGCGAAGGCAATTTTGAAGACACCAATTTTTCGACCAATGTGGACGACTTGATCAGTGCGGCGCGCTACCTGACTGCGCATTACAAATGTCCGAAGATTATTATAGGGCATTCGTTGGGGGGTGCGGCGGCTGTTTTTGCGGCTTCTCAAATTGATGCCATAGAGGCTGTGGTGACGATTGGCGCACCGGCAGATCCTGTGCATGTTGGACATTTGTTTGAAAGTTGTATGGAAACCATCAATACCAAAGGGCAGGCAAAAGTGGATATAGCCGGACGAAAATTCATCATCAAAAAGCAGTTTTTAGATGATTTGGAAAGCAAAGACATGCCGGCGGTTTTGAAAGAATTGCGCAAGCCGATTTTGGTTTTTCACTCGCCCCAAGACAAGGTAGTAGAAGTAGCCAATGCAGCTAAAATATACGGACACGCACACCACCCGAAGAGTTTTGTTTCGCTTGATGGTGCCGATCATTTGCTCACGCGCAAAGAAGATTCGATGTATGTGGGCGAGGTAGTTTCGAGTTGGGTAAAACGCTATGTAGATTTCGGCGGAAGTCAGGATTTGGAAACAGACAAACAAGTGGTGGCCCGTATAGGGACTTCGCATTATACTACCGAAGTTGTCGCCCGACAGCACAATTGGCTAGCAGACGAACCAAAGGCAGTAAGCGGAGCTGATTTGGGACCTTCGCCATACGAACTTTTGTTATCATCCTTGGGTGCTTGCACGGCTATGACGCTGCGTATGTATGCCGATAGAAAAAATTGGGCTTTAGAAGACGTGACCGTACATTTGGAACACGCCAAAGTGCATGCCGAGGATTGCGATGACTGCCAAAACGAGGCCAAAATAGACAGGTTGACACGCGAAATTGAACTGAAGGGAGATTTGACTGAAGAACAAAAAAACAGGTTGATAGAAATTGCCAATAAATGTCCGGTACACAGAACGCTGACCAATAAAATTGACATTGTTACTCAATACAGAGCGCCACGAGAATTGGCGGTGTAGCATCTGTGATTGCGCTGTTTTTATCTTGACAAATTGAGCTTTTCACAGGGCGATTTTGTATCTTTACGGTTATTAATTTTTGCATCATGGCCATAGCTCCATCTGAGTTGGTACTCAATCCTGACGGTAGTGTGTATCACCTCAACCTGAAACCGGAAAACATAGGCGATTTTATCATTTTTGTTGGCGATCAAAATCGCGTTGCGCGAATTTCAGATTTGTTTGATTCGATTGAATTTGAAACCCAAAAAAGAGAGTTTAAAACACATACCGGTTACTACAAAGGCAAACGCATTTCGGTGATATCAACCGGAATTGGTCCGGACAATATAGACATCGTCATGAACGAATTAGACGCTTTGGTCAATATCGATTTAAAGACCCGCCTTCCTAAAGACTCCCACACAAAACTAAAAATCATCAGAATAGGCACCTCCGGATCTTTGCAGAATGATGTGCCTGTTGACAGTTTTTTGATGAGCACCCACGGCATTGATATGAATGGGCTTATGCATTTCTATCAAGTGCATCCGAATGATCATCTGGAAGCGATGGAAAATGAATTTGTTGCGCACACCCATTGGCATCCGCAAAAGGCTTATCCTTACATATTTATGGCCGGGAAAGCTTTGATGGAATTATTTTCGGATACCGAAAACTTACATCGCGGCATTACAGCAACTGCCGGTGGATTTTATGGCCCTCAAGGCAGGGTTCTTAGGCTCCCCCTATCCGATCCGGATTTAAATGACAAATTGGAAACATTCGCCTATGAAAACCATAAAATAACAAATTACGAAATGGAAACGGCTGCTATTTATGCGTTTGCCCGTTTGCTCGGTCATGAAGCTTTGTCTATGAATGCCATTATAGCCAATCGTCCTGCAGGAACTTTTAGTGCAGACCCTTACGCTGTAGTTGACAATCTCATCTTTTTTACCTTAGAAAACTTGGCCAAAAGCAGGTGAATCTAAGTGTCTTTTATCAATTTGGTTACATTCCTCTAAAATAAAAGTGGGAAACCTTTGTTATGTTTGCTTCTTTTGTACGAATAAAATACCATAAAAGATTTTATCAATCCGCCGAATAGAATTTACAGGGCATTTATGTGCTAAAAGCAGACTAAGCATCAACGCAGAAATAAAAAACAGAACCCGATGAATGATTCTCCCTATATAAACCGCGATGTCAGTTGGTTGGATTTTAATGCCCGTGTACTTCAAGAAGCCGCCCGCACAGACACGCCGCTATTTGAAAAACTTAAATTTTTAGCCATTTTTTCTTCCAATTTGGATGAGTTTTTTCGCGTGCGTATTCCGCAATGGCAAACACTGAAGCGATTGGCAAAAACAGCGCCCGAAAAGCCGCAAAATACCAAAGAAATTTTAAAAACCTTGTTGGAAACCATCAAAAAACAACAAGAAGACTTTGGACAGATTTACAGAAACCTTGTTTTGCCTTCGTTGCAAAAAGAAGGTATTTATATATGTGACTCCAAGTCATTTACAACCGAGCAAATAAGCTTTGTAAAGAAGTATTTTAGAGATCATTTGCTCGAAAAAATCCAAGAAAAAAAATTGCCGTACGATTATGACAAAGAAATTTTTTTGGAGAACAATGCCTTGTATTATCTGGTCACTTTTGAAAATCAGAAACACTTCGGGCTGGTGTCAATTCCTACTAAAAAAGAGCGTTTTATAAAATTGCCTTCGGACAACGGCCTTGCTTACTGCCTCGTTGACGAAATTGTAAAACTACACCTACCGGGGGTTTTTATTGACGAAAAAGTGCAACAAGCCTATCAGATTAAATTGACACGCGATGCCGAGCTTTATTTAGACGATGACCTAAGCGAAGAACAAGCCGATTTGGCTGCTTTGATTCTTCAATCCTTGTCCAAGCGCGACATAGGTTCGCCTACCCGCTTGCTGATAGACGGAGCCATGCCCAAAGAACTTCGCAAAAAAGTGCGCCTTTTGTTTGATCTTCGAAAAGCGGATGTCATTTCGGGTGGTGCTTTTCACAACTTTAGCGACTTTTTCAGATTTCCCGCTCCGCTAGACGGCAGTCGGTTTTACGACAGGTCTCAAACCCCTTTGAAGCATCCGCTTGAGCAAAGTGATGGAAATATTTTTGAAAAAATCCGACAACAAGACTACCTGTTGCACCTTCCTTTTCATTCGTATCAAGCTGTTATCCAACTCTTGCAAACGGCAGCCAGAGATGCACACGTCAAGCAAATCAACATCACCCTTTACCGTGTAGCCACAGAATCGATAATTTGTGAAAACCTGATTTTGGCAGCTCAAAACGGAAAAAGGGTAATTGCAGTTGTAGAGCCGCAGGCGCGTTTTGACGAAGCCAACAACCTAAAGTGGGGAAAAATCATGCAAGAAAAAGGCATCGAGGTCATCTATGGATTTCCGGGCAAAAAAGTACACGCCAAAACGCTACTTATTTACAGGCAAAAAAAGGAGATGCTAGAAAAATTTGCTTACATAGGTACGGGAAATTTCAACGAAAACACAGCCAAATTTTACGTAGATCACGGACTCTTCACCTACCAAAAACACATTACCGAAGGGCTGCACCAGCTTTTTGAACTTTTTCAGAACCCGACCCTAAAATGGACACCCGAAACACTTTTGGTATCTCCCTTTACAAGCAGGGATAAACTAGAAGCATTGATTGCCTTTGAGATTGCAGAAGCTAAAGCCGGACGCAAGGCATGTATTGAAGCCAAAATGAACAGTTTGGAAGATGACAAATCCATTGATTTGTTTGTAAAAGCAGCAAAAGCAGGTGTAAGCGTACGCTTGTTAGTTAGAGGCATTTGCCGACTCCTACCCGATCTTTTAGGTGTAGGCAAAAACATTGAAATCACCAGCATAGTCGATCGTTATTTGGAACACGGCAGACTCTATCATTTTTATCACGCCGGAAATTGCAAGCTCTATATGGGATCTGCCGACTTGATGAAAAGAAATTTGGACCATCGCATAGAAGTGCTCACACCAATTGAAGATCCAGTTTGCTACGATGAGTTAATGAGCATCTTTAAGATGCAACTTGAGGATAATGTAAAATCGAGAATCATCAATAGTGATAATATGAATGTATTTGTCGCCAATACACATACGGTTTGTAGGTCGCAAGAGGCTATTTATGATTTTTTAAAATAGACTCAATCCTCTATTGTTTTCAACTTCTCTCTATAAGTTTTGACGAACAATCATCTGTTAAATTGTACCCAAAAAACACAACGGCTCGGTAAAATTTCAAATCATATACCTACTTTTGTTTAAAGTTTTATATAATTAATTAAACAAAAAGCTATGAAAAAAAGAATTGCACTTTCAGCATTGATTCTAATGTTTGCTATCGCAAACAAAACAACTGCCCAAACGATTGTTGATGCTGCTGCATCAAACAAAGATTTTACCACTTTGGTGACTGCGCTCAAAGCTGCCGATTTGGTAGGTGCTTTGCAAGCTGAGGGGCCATTTACAGTTTTTGCGCCAACGAATGATGCTTTTGCCAAAATTGACGCCGCTACTTTGGAATCGTTACTAAAGCCCGAAAACAAAGCAACATTGTCCGGTATTCTGACCTACCACGTGGTCGCAGGAAAATTGGCTGCCGCTGATGTAGTCAAAGCATTGGCTAATGGAAATGGAACGGTATCGCTCAAAACCTTAAACGGACAAATGATTACTGTAACACAAAAAGACGGTAAAATTTGGTTACTAGATCAAAACAACAATTACAGTGAAATTGTCAAGACCGATGTGATGGGAAGTAACGGTGTTATTCACGTAATCAACACGGTAGTGATGCCAAACTAACATCTAAGACTTGTGCAAATTAAAAAAGACTGTCCGAAATGACAGTCTTTTTTTTTATTTCTTTGGTCACTGTTCTTTTTAGGGAAAGGGCAATGTCGCAGTTCTCCTGACATCAACAACAGCATAGATTACTTCGACCCATAATTATAAGGTTCTACGGAAGTTCCTTGATTTTTATATTTCTAAACCAGACTTTATCGCCGTGGTCTTGAAGCCCAATTTTGCCGGTAGCAGTTTTGGCAAATGCACGCCAGGTTGCAAATTTTGATGCCGCAACCATTTTTTCCCAAGCTTCGCCGTGAAGCGGAAATGAAATAGCGTGTTTGCCGTTAATGTTCAATTTACCCAAGTTTTTGTTGTGATCTATTTCCAATTCGTACAAATTCCATTCGCCTGCCGGTTTTACCAAACCACTCGGAGCTGCTATCATATCATACAAAGAGCCGGCTTTGTGTGTGGTTCCATTTTTAGCATCCGGATGTCTCTCGTCATCTAAAATTTGAATTTCGGCACCGGTTTCATAGGCTTCGGGAAATTCGGGAGATTCCTGCACGCCCCAAAACAATCCGCTATTGCCGCCTTCGGAAATTTTCCATTCGAGTGAAAGCACAAAATTTGTATAGGTCTTGTCTGTGACGAGATTGTTGCCTCGCTTGGATTCGGGTGTGGGGTTAAAAACCATCGCGCCGTCTTCTATCTGCCATTCGGGCGAAACGCCTTCTTTGAGATACAAATGCCAACCGTCGAATGATTTTCCGTTAAAAAGTGGTGTCCAAGATTGCTCGTTATCAGTTGTTTGCATAGTCTTAATTTCTGAAATTTCAGTTTTATTTGATTTTTTATTGTCTTGACAAGCGGTACAAGCCATCAAGAATACGAGGATTAAAGTCAAGTTTTTCATCTGTTTATATTATTTGTTTTTGTCGGTCAGATGGAACACCCTAGGATAATCATACTCCTGTGTGTCAATAATTTTGCATGGGCGTTTCATCTGTTTATATTTATTGTTTTTAAGTGGTCAGATGGAACACCCTAACTCATCATGCCCCTGTGTGCAAAATTTTTACATGGGTGTTTCATTTTATATATTTTAAATTTTTATTTTTTATAATTGAAAATTCATCATTCGAAAATCATCAACCCTCAATCTTAAATTCCCAAAATCTTTTTCAACTTTTCTTTGTCGATCTCCGCTCCGGCAAAATCGTCAAAGGCCCTTTGGGTGGCTTCGATGATGTGGCTTTTGATAAAGGGTGCGCCTTCGCGGGCGCCTTGTTCCGGACTTTTGATGCAGCACTCCCACTCCATCACCGCCCACACATCGCAACCGTATTGCGTGAGTTTAGAGAAGATGGTTTTGAAATCTATTTGGCCGTCTCCCGGCGAACGGTAGCGCCCGGCGCGGTCGCCCCAATTGTTGTATCCGCCAAACGCACCTTTTTTTCCGGTCGGGTTGAACTCGGAATCTTTTACGTGGAAGGCCTTGATAAATTGATGATAATGGTCGATGTACTCGATGTAATCCAATTGTTGCAGCACAAAATGGCTCGGATCGTACAAAATATTTACCCGTTTGTGATTGCCTGTTGCTTCCAAAAACCGTTCGAAGGTGTCGCCATCGTGTATGTCTTCGCCAGGGTGTACTTCATAGCACACGTCCACGCCGTTTTCGTCATACACATCGAGAATGGGTTTCCAGCGTTTGGCCAATTCTTCAAAACCCAATTCCACCAATCCCGGCGGGCGTTGCGGCCAGGGGTGCCAGGTGTGCCAAAGCAATGCGCCCGAAAATGTAGCATGTACGTTGAGGCCCAATCGCCTGCTGGCAATAGCGGCTTTTTTGACGGTTTCGACGGCCCATTCGGTGCGCGCTTTCGGGTTTCCTTTTAGTGCATCGGGGGCAAAATTATCGAACATGGTGTCGTAAGCCGGATTGACAGCTACCAATTGGCCTTGCAAATGTGTGGAAAGTTCGGTAATCTCCAATCCATACGAATTGATTTTCCCTTTGAGTTCGTCGCAGTAGGTTTGGCTATCGGCAGCCTTGTCCAAATCGATGAGAAATTTTTCCCAGGTCGGGATTTGTATGCCTTTGTATCCTAAATCTGCGGCCCATTTGCACATGCCGTCCAAGGAATTGAAAGGTGCTTTGTTTTCTACAAATTGCGCCAAAAACACGGCGGGTCCTTTGATGGTTTTCATTTTTGTCTATTCGTTATTTGTTAATAAGGCATTTGCCAATAGCCAATAGCCAATAGTGTTAAACGTTATTCGTTAATAAGGCATTAGGCATTTGACAATAGGCATTAGGGTTTTTGTTATAAGTTATTCGTTACTCGTTATTTGTATCAAGCCAAAAGCCAAGAGGCATTAGGCATTAGAATTATTTTTATCTCATCATTGAATGATCATATCATCGAATCATCACTCCAATTCCACCCAAACATTGCCCTTTCGGTGCGACTCGACAGCCTTTTCGATAAAGTCCATGCCGCGCGCGCCATCGATAATCGTTGGGAATTCTCCGGAGTTATAAGATTCGCCTCGGATGGCTTTTGCCACGCCTTTGTAAATGTTGCCCATCGAATCGAAAATACCTTCCGGATGTCCGGGGGGAAGCTTAGTACCGTCTAAAGACAAATCTGAATTATAGGCATGTCCGGGTTTAAGCACACGAAGTGGTTGGCCGTCTTCCATGAGGTATAAATAATTCGGGTTTTCTTGTTCCCATTTCAAACCTGCTTTTTTGCCATAGACTTGCACGGTGAAATTATTTTCTTCTCCGGTGGCAATTTGACTGGTGCGAATTACCCCTTTCACGTTGTCTGAAAAACGAATCAAAATGGTGCCGTCTATGTCCATGCGGTTGTCTTCATATAGGTAGTTCAAATCTGCTAAAAGCGATTTAACATGCTGGCCGGTTACAAACTCTATCATGTCAAAAACATGTGTGCCGATGTCGCCCACACAACAACTGATGCCTGATTTTTCGGGGTTTAACCGCCAGGTGTTTGCGCGTTTTTCTTTGTCGTGTATGATGGGGTTTATCCAACCTTGATAGTATTGGGCATCCACTTTTTGAATTTCGCCCAACTCGCCACCGAGGATCATCTCGCGCATTTGCCGCACCATCGGGTAACCTGTATAGGTATAAGTAACCGCAAAAACGGCTTTGGTCTTGGCAAGTGTTTGTTTGAGGATTTTGGCTTCCTCATAGGTCGTGGTCATCGGTTTTTCGCAAATGACGTTAAAACCGTTTTCCAACAATTTTTTTGCCATCGGGAAATGCAAAAAATTCGGAGTAAGGATGGATATGACTTGCATACGCTCACTTTCGGGCAAGGCAGTTTCTTTTTCGATAAGCGTGTCGAAATCTTTATAGACACGATGGGTTGGAATACCAATTTGCTTGGCAAAACCCACATTGCTGTCAAAATCGGGGTTAAAAACGCCGCCTACCAACTCGAAACTGTCATACATGGATGATGCCACCCGGTGCAAAACGCCAATTAGTGAGTCGCCGCCGCCGCCCAATATCCCTAACTTTATTTTAGAACTCATATAAAAAATTTAATAATTTAACAATTTTAAAATGTATCGATTAGATGGTTTGTTGAATATAAAAAACTATGCTTTGTATTCAATTTTTTCGTTTTTGAAAAACAATGCGAATAAAACAAACACGCCGATGGCAAAGTAAGCCGGGAATGTCCAGATGGCTTTCCAGAGGTGGGTGTCATCCGGGCGAAGGAATTGGTCTGTGATTTTTCCGGCCACCCAAAACCCAATCAACATACCCACGCCGTAAGTTGCCAGTGTAATTAAACCTTGTGCGGCACTTTTATATTTGGCGCCGGCTTTGGTATCGGTATAAATTTGTCCTGAAACAAAAAAGAAGTCATAGCAAATCCCATGCAATGCGATACCTATAAGCAACATATAGGTAAGTTCGCCGGCGTCGCCATAGGCAAATAGAAAATAGCGAACAGCCCAAGCAGCCATTCCTACCAAAATGGTTTTTTTGAAGCCGAATTTGGTAAAAAAGAAAGGCAACAGCAACATAAACAGTATTTCAGAAACTTGTCCGATGGCCATTTTTGCCGTAGGGTTTGTCATGCCAATTTCCGACAAAAACGGATTGGTATTTTGATAATAAAAGGCCAAAGGAATACAAATGAGTATGGAAGCCATAAAAAAGATTAAGAAATTTCTGTCTTTTAGAAGTTTGAGCGCATCCAAACCTAAAATTTCGGAGATGCTTACCTTTTCTTCCTTATTGGCTTGAGGTGGGGTTTTGGGTAGCGTAAAGCTAAAAATACCCAACAGTGCCGAAGCAGCACCCACCATCATAAAAGTATTGCTCAAAAGACCTTCTGCCCTTCCGGCTTCGCTGTCCCAACCGGTGAAACTGATGACAATACCGGCAATTACCCAACCGGCAGTACCAAAAACCCGAACAAAAGAAAATTCTTTGGAAGGGTCTTTCATTTGCCTAAAAGAGATAGAATTGACGAGTGCCAAAGTGGGCATATACAATATCATATAACCGAGTACATAGGGATAAAATACTGCAAAGTCAGTTGTTTGCGACATCATGTACATCAAAACAGCACCCAAAAGATGCAGGATGCCCAATATTTTTTCGGCATTGAAATAGCGGTCGGCGATCAGACCTATGATAAAAGGCGCTATGATGGCTCCCCAAGATTGTGTTGAAAAAGCCATGGCAGATTCGCCCCCGCTGGCATTGAGATTAGCACTTAAAAAAGTGCCGAGAGTAACAAACCAACCGCCCCAGATAAAAAATTCGAGAAACATCATCAGGGAAAGTTGAATGCGCGTTTTTGAGTTCATGTGGAAGTGTTATTTGAGTGGTTATTGATTTAGGTTAGTTGTTTAAATGTTTTCTCGAGCAATGCTTTGGTCAGCAATATGCCTTCTTCTGCGGTGTGGTTTTCACCTTCGTATTCGATACCTACCCACCCCTTAAAGTCAGCTTTTTTCACAATTTGAAACATTTTCAGAAAATCGATAGTTGTTTCATCGCCATTTGCATCAAAATCAAAAGCTTTGGCACTGACGCCTTTGGCAAACGGCATCAAATCAGCTACACCTTGGTATTTGTCGTACTCATCCACACAAGCACCTTCAAAAACAGCACCGCTGTCGCGTTTCATACAGAAGTTACCAAAATCGGGAAGCGTTCCACAATTGGGTTTGTCAACGCTGCGCATCACCTCGGCCAACAAAGCACCATTGGAAGAAAAACCACCGTGATTTTCGACAATGACATTTATTTTCTGTGCGGCAGCATAGTCAGAAAGTATTGACAACGATTCCACAGAATGTGCTTTCCAAGCCTCCACATCTTCACTGCCAAAAAGATTTAGGCGGATGGCGTGGCAACCGAGACCTTGCGCGGCATCTATCCACCTCAGATGGTTTTCAATAGCTTTTGTACGCACCTCGGTATCTGCTGCTGAAACTTCTCCTTCGTGATCTATCATAATAAGGACGTGCTGCATATCGGCATCCTTACTTCTTTTGAGCGTTTCAGAAACAAAATGATTGATTCCTGAAAGCCGATTCGGATGCTTATCAATTTCATCGAAATACAACTGATTGACAAACTCAATTCCCTCAAAACCAAGTGCGCGTGCCTTATCCGAAAAATCAAACGGACTCATTTCGCCATTTCTGATGGCTTTGTTTAAAGACCACTGCGCGAGTGAAATTTTAAAATCAGTCGATGCGCCAACAGCCTCTGTAATACTTTCGGCTTGCTGTGAACTTCCCTTTCTACAAGCCGCCAGGCCCATAAGACCGAAAGCCAAACCGGCTTGGGTAGAATTCTTTACAAATGTTCTGCGTTTCATGGTTTGGTTTTAAGTTTGCTTTTTGGATTGATAAAAGTAATAATAAAGTACAAACTGCCTACGCAATCGATTGCACAAAGTCTTAAAAATATGTTATTTTTACCATGTTTTGTCATTTATTGCTTTTAATTCATAATTTTAGGGTCTTATAATAAAGGTAAAATTACAGTACAAACCCAGAATGTTTAAGTGTCTTCATAATGCCGTTTCCTATAATAAAATTGCAATATGGCAAAGTGACTATACACGGATTGGCAATCAAAACAACTTCAACAAACCTCGTTCTATGTTGCTTGCTCTAAACCTTGTTCAACATAGTTTAGGCAAACTTAAAAAAATGAATCATTAAAACCCTAACCTATTTTTTAACTCAAATAAACAGAAGTACATGCTTAATTACATTCAAGATCAACCAGAATATGATGCCATTGTTGTCGGAACCGGCATCAGTGGTGGTTGGGCGGCCAAAGAACTCTGCGAAAAAGGACTCAAAACACTGGTTCTGGAACGCGGCCGCATGGTAAAACACATTGAAGATTATCCTACGATGCACAAAGATCCGTGGGACTTTAAGTACAAAGGAGAGCTTAGCCAGGAGCAGCTCAAGGAATACGAAAAGCAGAACCGAACGGGCTATACCACTAAAGAAGAGTCTCGGCATTTCTTTGTAAATGACAAGGAACATCCATACAATGAAATCAAGCGTTTTGATTGGATGCGTGGTTACCATGTTGGTGGACGCTCATTGATGTGGGGCAGACAAAGTTACAGGCTCAGCGATATTGACTTTGAGGCCAATGCCAAAGAAGGTATTGCCGTGGATTGGCCGGTTCGATACAAAGAAATTGAACCTTGGTATGACTATGTAGAACAATTCATCGGCGTTAGTGGAGAAAATCTGGGCTTACCCCAACTCCCCGACGGAAAATTTTTACCTCCAATGGATTTGAACTGTGTAGAAGACCATTTAAAGAAATCTATTTCATCGAATTACACAGACCGTGTTTTGACTATTGGACGAACAGCACACTACACCGGTGGTGAAATCACCGACACTTCGGGCATTCGTCAAAACTGTCAGTACAGAAACCGATGCATCCGTGGTTGCCCTTTTGGGGGTTATTTTAGTAGCAATTCTTCTACGCTTCCTGCTGCTGAACGCACGGGTAATATGACACTCAGACCTTTTTCTATTGTCTCGGAAGTGCTATACGATGAAAAAACAAAACGTGCCGTAGGTGTTAGAATTGTGGATGCAGAAACCAAAGAAGTTATAGAATTTAAGGCTAAAATTATATTTTTATGCGCTTCTGCAATTGCTTCCACAGCGATTTTATTAAATTCCAAATCCGATCGTTTTCCAAATGGTATGGGCAACGACAGTGGTGAGCTCGGTCACAATGTAATGGACCATCATTTTAAGGCCGGTGCTTTTGGAGTTCACGACGGTTTTAAAGACAAGTATTACAAAGGTCGCAGACCCAACGGTATTTATATTCCGCGTTTTCGCAATGTGGATGCTGCCACCAAACATCCGGATTTTCTCAGAGGATATGGCTACCAAGGTGGTGGTGGTCGTAATGGTTTTGACGACTCTGCCGAAGAATACACTTACGGAAAAGACCTCGCCGAAAGCGTGTTGAAACCCGGAGAATGGTCTATGTCGTTGATGGGTTTTGGCGAATCCTTGCCACATCATGAAAACCGTATGTTTTTAGATTATGAAAAGCTAGACCAATGGGGATTACCTACGGTAACTTTTGATGCAGAGTTTAAAGAAAACGAACTCAACATGCGCAAAGACATGGTAAACCAAGCCATAGAAATGTTGGAAGGTGCCGGTTTTAGAGACATCCGGGCTATGGATGACATTGGCGCCCCGGGCTTAGGCATCCACGAAATGGGTACGGCTCGTATGGGCAAAGACCCCAAAACTTCTGTACTCAACAAATACAACCAAATACATGCGGTGCCCAACGTATTTGTCACAGATGGCGCTTTTATGACATCCGCTGCTTGTCATAATCCATCATTAGGTTATATGGCTTTTACTGCAAGAGCTGTAGATCATGCCGTTAAAGAACTCAATAAGAAAAACATTTAAAAAAAACCTATTATGGACAGAAGAAGTGCTATAAAAAATATATCGATGGGCGTTGGCTACACCTTAGCTGCTCCCACACTGATGAGCATCTTTCAAAGTTGCAACAAAGAACCTCAATGGGTTCCCATATATCTCACTGCTGAACAGGCGGCTGTCATCACCAAATTGGTTGACATCATTCTACCAGCAAATGGCGACATACCGGGGGCTGTTGCCGTAGGCGTTCCGCAATTTATAGATTTATTCTACGGCGAAGTATATGCACCCAAAGCAAAAGGCGAATTCGATTTGGGCTTTCAAGCTTTTAAGACTAAATTTTTGGCCGGAGGCGAACCCGCCGATATTTCGGATGCTAAACCCGAAGCCTTGGAAGGCATCATAAAACCGTATTTTAACATCACCAAAGAAGACAGAATTGCTTTGCAACAAAAGTTGGCTGAAGGTTACTCTGATTCTGAAGAACCCTACGTTTACGACACTGATACCGCTGCTGCCAATTTTCTAATTGGACTTAGAGGTGCTACAATATGGGGATGGCGCACTAGCGAACAAGTGGGTGAAAATGTACTTACCTACGAACCGATTCCTGGCGTATGGCAAGCCTGTATTCCGGTTGAAGAAGTGGGAAGACCTTATTCCTTGTAAATTACCCTTTCGTTTATACACCAAAACTCCCTTGATTGTCAGGGGAGTTTTTTTTTGAAGCTATTTGGCTAGGCGATAGCGTAAAAACCCAAAACCCAATTTATTTTTTATATTTGATGAGAAAAACCAAAAAATGAGAAAAGCTATTTTTCCTGGCTCGTTTGATCCTATTACCCTGGGGCATTTTGACATTGTTGAACGCGCAGTCTTGTTGTTTGACGAAATTATTATCGCCATTGGGACTAATGCGAACAAAAAATATATGTTCAGCCTTGAAGTACGGAAAGCTTTTGCCGTAGAAGCTTTTAAAGATTTTAAAAATGTGCGGGTGATTACTTATGACGGGCTCACGGTAGATTTATGTAAGAGACAGCAAGCCAAATACATACTGAGAGGCTTGAGAAATCCGGCAGATTTTGAATTTGAGAAAGCCATTGCGCACACCAATAGAAAACTCATGGAAATAGAAACCGTGTTTTTGCTCACTTCTTCGGGTAAGTCTTATATCAGCTCCAGCATCGTTCGAGATGTTATTCGCAATGGTGGCGATTATACTTTGTTTGTGCCTACTTCCGTTAGAATTTGAGCATTTTCCAATAGGTGCCGGATGTTTGCATAGGCCAATGGTAAAATTTCTTTAGCCTGATCAAGACTAAACCATACGGCTTTTTCAATGCCTTCTGTTAGTTCGGGTCTGGTTTTTCCTTCAAAATTTGTCTGCATCTCAAACCAATGTGTTACTTTCAATCTATACACACCGTTGCGTTTAAAGACATGATAGGTTTTGTCGAGCGGACGGACAATCTTTAGGTTGTTAACGCCGGTTTCTTCGGTTGTTTCTCGTATGGCAGCAGCTTCTTTCGTTTCGCTCCTTTCTTTGCGACCTTTGGGTAAATCCCATTTTCCGTTTCTGTAAATAAACAAGATTTCTCCTTTAGAATTTCTCACAACACCTCCCGCAGCTACAACTGTTTTAATTTTTTTCTTAAAATTCTTTATCAGCTTTTTTTCATCCTTGTGAAATAGGTAAGCCATCTTCAGGTTTCCTTTATTGACGCGCTCTATGAGATATTGTGGATCTACTTCATCGAGTAAAAAAAGTTCAAAATTATCATCTTTTATGACTTTATCTGTCAAGATAATCGGCATGTCATTGATAAAAACTTTATACATTTGCAAGTATGGTTATAGACGAAAACGTAGCAGCCGAAGCGGCAGATCATCTTTTGCAAATTAATGCAATAAAGTTGAATTCCAAAAATCCATTTGTTTGGGCATCCGGTTGGCATTCCCCTATCTATTGCGACAACCGTTTGGTGCTGTCCTATCCGCCTGTTCGCAACTATTTTAGAACACAAATTGCCAAGTTTATAGAACAGACTTACGGCAAGCCGGACGCAATTGCCGGTGTAGCAACCGGTGCCATTGGCATAGGCATTTTGGTAGCCGAATACTTAGGTTTGCCCTTTGTGTATGTTCGGCCCGAACCCAAAGCGCATGGTCGAAAAAATCAGATTGAAGGATACATTGAAAAGGGTCAAAGTGCTATCGTTATTGAAGACCTCATAAGCACAGGAAATAGCAGTATGCTCGCAGTGGAGGCTTTGCGAAATTCGGGTGTAGTCGTCAAAGGAATGGTTGCTTTGTTTACCTATAATTTTGAAGCCTCCAAAAAATTATTCGAAAAAGAGCGTGTAGATTTACACACCGTATCTTCTTATGATTTTCTCTTAGAGAAAGCTTTACAAAGAAAATACATCAACGAAGAAGAACTCCTTCTTCTCAAACAATGGCGTTTGTCGCCGGAAACTTGGAAATCAGTTTAAAATTTATATATGAATCTGGAATCTCCCAAAGTTAGTGTACAGAAATCGGCAGCAGATACTTTTGCTTTTTTAACGGATGTCAAGAATTTTGAAAAATTGATGCCGGCCAATACGGCTAAATTCGAAATCATTTCTGATGACAGTTTTGTTTTTGCCTTGAGTGGCATGCCTGAAATTAAATTAAAATTGGTAGAAAAAACCCCCAACAGCAAAGTGGTTTTGAATTCACCGTCGGAAAAGCTAAACTTCAGCCTTAGCGCACAAATAGATGAGATTGGGCAAAACCAATCGGCGGTTCAACTCTTTTTTGAAGGCGAATTTAATCCTATGATTGGTATGATGATCAAGTCACCTATTTCAAAATTCATCGAAAGTTTGGTAACCAATTTAAGCAATCAATAACTCAAGCATACACATTTACTTCGGGTGTTATTTGTATATTAAAGGTTTTAGATACCTTCTCTTGAATTTGCATGGCCAAAGAAAGTATTTCTTCACCCGTGGCATTTCCGTAATTTACCAAAACCAACGCCTGTTTATCGTGTACGCCGGCACCGCCTTGGCGAATGCCTTTAAACCCACATTTTTCTATCAGCCAACCAGCCGGCACTTTTACCAAATTTGAACCATTAGGATAACCCGGTATGTCCGGGAAAGCGGTTTTTAAACTGTCAAAATGGGTTTGTGATATCACCGGATTTTTAAAAAAACTCCCCGAATTGCCAATTTCTTTGGGGTTTGGGAGTTTGCTACTCCTTATGGCAATGACCGCTTTTGAAATGTCTTGGATACTTGGTTTTGCTATGTGCATTTTGTCCAGTTCAGCCTGTATATTGCCGTAGCTTGTGTGCAACAAATGGTTTTTATTTTTCAAACGAAATTGCACTGAAACGATGATATATTTTTGTTTTAAATCGAGTTTAAAAACTGAACTCCTATAACCAAATTGACAATCGGCAGCCGTAAACGTTCTTGTATGGCTACCATCAATCGATATGGCTGTACAAGATTCAAAAACGTCTTTTAATTCCACACCATAGGCACCAATATTTTGAATAGGCGCCGCGCCTACACTACCCGGAATCAGCGATAAGTTTTCTATCCCACCCAAATTGCGCGCCAGAGTCCACAGTACAAAGTCGTGCCAGACTTCTCCGGCGGCCACTTCCACCATGGTATACTCATCGCTCGTTTGCAACAACTGAATACCCTTTAAATTCAAAAAAATGACCAATCCGGTAACATGCTTTGTCAACAAAAGATTGCTACCGCCACCCAAAACAAAAATGTCACCATCATTATTTTCGGTTAATACAGTTTGTAAATCTTCTAAAGTGCGCACTTCCACAAAACGATCTGCCGTAACATCAATTCCGAAAGTGTTGTAGGCTTTCAGTGAATAGTTACGGTGAATGACGGGCTTCTTCATAGGTAAGTTTAAGAAAGCACCATTTGTTTTTGATAGATCGGTATGGCTTTTTCAAGTATTTCTACGGCTCTTTTCAAAGCCGTCTTTTCTAGTACATAAGCAATTCGAACCTCGTTTTTTCCGGAACCCGGCGTCGCATAAAAACCGCCCGCAGGCGCAACCATCACGGTTTCTCCTTGGTCGTCAAAAGACTCCAACAACCATTGTGCAAACACCTCGGCATCGTCTATAGGCAAAGCTGCCATGCAATAAAAAGCACCGTTGGGCTTGGCCACTTTAACGCCTTCAATTTTTTGGAGCCCGTTCACCAACAAATTTCGCCGCATGGTGTATTCTTCATTGACTGCTTTAAAATAACTATCGGGTGTGCCTATGGCGGCTTCGGCGGCAACTTGCTCTAGTGTAGGCGGGCTCAACCGCGCTTGGGCAAACTTCATAGCGGTTTGCATAAACGCTTTGTTTTTTGAGATGAGACAACCGATACGGGCACCGCACATGCTGTAGCGTTTGGAAACCGAATCGATGACAACGGCGTGTTCTTGCAATCGTTCTATAGTTAAAATGGAATGGTGCTGGTGTCCGTCGTAAGCAAACTCCCTATAAACCTCGTCTGCCAATAAAAAAAGGTCGTGTCTGATACAAATATCGGCGAGAATTTCCAGTTCATCTAAGGAATACAAATACCCGGTTGGATTACCCGGATTGCAAATGAGAATGGCCTTAGTTTTAGTGGTGATTAATTTTTCAAATTCTGAAATGGGTGGCAAGGCGAAATTGTTTTCAATGCTTGATGGCACCGGAACCACTGTAGCACCTGATGCGATTGAAAAAGCATTGTAATTGGCATAAAAAGGTTCGGGTATAATGATTTCATCACCCGGATCTGCTATGCTGCCCATGGCAAACATCAGCGCTTCTGAACCACCGGTAGTTACTATAATTTGGTTTGCATCAAGGGTTATTTGATGCTTTTGATAGTAGCCGGCGAGTTTTTCTCGATAGGATTGAAAACCGGCAGAATGGCTGTATTCTAAAACATTCAAATCAAAATTACGAACTGCATCTAGAGCTATTGAAGGCGTTTCTATATCGGGTTGGCCTATATTGAGGTGATATACTTTTTTGCCTTCTGCAATGGCTTTCTCAGCAAAAGGAACTAGTTTTCTTATAGGGGAGGAAGGCATCTGCTCGCCTTTTAGAGATATTTTTGGCATGTGTGACAATTTATCACAAAGATGCAAAAAAATTGATAGATTATCAATGATAAATTAGGCTACAAGCCTTAAAAAAAGCCCTGCTTTTGAAGGCAGGGCTTGATTTTTAGTATCGCCAAAAACTGTCTTTTGGGTGAGTTTTGAGCGATGGAATGCTAGGTGTGTCAAACGTTGCTAGGCAATATGTGTTGACTAGAAATTGAGTTTGTAAACCGCTTCAAGTTCGGAGTTGTCTTTACAGTTGACTCCCAAATCTTTGATAAGCCCGCTGCCAACGCCATAGACCCATCCGTGTATCCAAAGGTCTTGTTTGCTATTCCATGCGTTTTGAACAATAGACGTTTTGGCCAAATCATAGACTTGCTCTATGACATTGATTTCCACGAAACGATCAAATTTTTTCTGGTTATCTTCAATGGCGTCGAGTTCATCGGCGTGAAGTCTGTACACATCTTTGATATGTCTTATCCAGTTGTCAATCAAACCGATACTTACGTTTGACATTGCTGCTTGAACGCCTCCACAACCATAATGGCCGCATACGATAATATGCCTTACTTTGAGCGCGTTTACGGCGTAATCGAGTACGCTGAGCATATTCATATCGGTGTGTACAACCATGTTGGCGATATTGCGATGTACAAAAACCTCGCCGGGTTTGGTACCGGTAATTTCATTGGCAGGAACGCGGCTGTCTGCACAACCGATCCAAAGCAAAGGTGGTTTTTGTCCGTTTGCAAGTGAAGAGAAGTATTCGGGATCTTGGTCGATTTTTTCAGCGACCCACTTTTTATTATTTTCGAGAATTTGTTGATAAAACGTTGGCATTGTTTAAAATTTTAAGTTGTTTAAATATACTAAATAAATCCAAAGAATTCACTGAAACTCTCAGGGTTTTGTACTGTTCCTTTTTCAGAAACAAGTACCAAATTTATGTTTTTAGATTTGGCTACTGTTGAGGCAAAGTCGTCGAGCAATTCTACGATGTCATAATTCATACGTGTGGTGTTAGTCACATCAATTTCGAGGTTGGTGTTTTCAGGAATACTGTTGAGCTCTCTAATAATGGCTCCTTTATTGAGAAATGAAACCTCTTCGGATAATACCATAGAAATATTTTTAACGTTATTTTGTTGTTCTTTGATGTGAAGAAAGTGGGAATTTTTGTAGTTGCTTATCAAAATAGTAGTGATGCCCACACCAAGTCCCAAACCAATTCCCAGGAGTAAATCGAAAAATACAATACCTAACACCGTCACTATAAAAGGTAAAAATTGGTCTATTCCTCTACGGTATATCGTTTTAAATAAAGCGGGTTTTGCCAATTTATATCCAATAACCAAAAGGACGGCAGCTAAAACCGGCAACGGTATCATATTTAGCAGTTTTGGTATTAAAATTACCGAAATAAGCAGAAGCAAACCGTGAATGATAGCTGAAAGTTTGGTTTTACCACCGGCCTGAATATTTGCAGAGCTTCTTACAATGACTTGTGTAATGGGAAGTCCTCCGATAAGTCCTGAAATCGTATTTCCTAAGCCTTGTGCATAGAGTTCTCTGTTTGTAGGTGTCGTTCTTTTCTCCGGATCCAACTTATCTGTAGCTTCAACACAGAGCAGTGTTTCTAAACTCGCAACAATGGCAATGGTGATGGCAACTACCCATACTTTGTAGTTGAAGATTGATGCAAAACTGGGCGAAGTAAACTGCCCAACAAACGAACTGAAATCATCGGGAACCGGAACACTTACCAAATTTTCTTGTGAGATAGCCAAAAATGAATTTGGGTCTATAAAACTGAAGTAAAGTATTCCAAAAAATACAGCGGCAAGAGGTCCCGGCACTAATTGAAAAAACTTCATACTTTTAAATAACTTGGTCTCCCAAAGCAATATAATAACTAAAGAAATCAAAGAAACGAGAATTGACCCCGCTGAAAGATGACTAAACATATCGAAAATTTCGGTGAAAGTGTTCTCGCCTTCCTTTATAAAAAACTCAGTGCCGTCATCAGATGTCACGTTGTATCCAAACGCAATTGGTAATTGTTTTAGAAAAATAATCACACCAATACCGGCCAACATACCTCTGATAACCGAATTTGGAAAGTAGTATGCAATGACACCTGCTCTTAAAGCGCCTAACAAAATTTGCAACAAACCTCCTATGACAACAGCAGTCAAGAAAATTTCATAACTCCCGAGGTCTGAAATTGCTTGTAAAACAATTACGGCAAGCCCGGCTGCCGGACCGCTGACACCGAGCGAAGATCCACTGATAGAACCCACTATCACCCCCCCAATAATACCGGCAATGATACCGGAAAAAAGAGGTGCACCACTGGCCAAAGCTATTCCTAAACACAAAGGAAGTGCCACAAAAAAAACAACAATACTAGACGACAAATCCTTGTCTATATGTGAAAATAGATTTTTCATTTAAGTAAAAAAGGTTAAAGGGTTATTCTTAAAAATAGCCCTTGCTGGTTAAAAAAGAATCGAAAAAAAAGGAAGAAAAAAACTATTTATACTCAGGCGGAGGAGAAATAAGCCCCAAAGAAACTAAATTGTTATAGTTATCCAAATAAATATAATGCTTAGAATCTTTGATTTCCAAAAAAGAAAGTTCAATGGGTTGAGCGTGTATATATTCTGAAAAAAAACTAACGGTTTTAGACGAGGAATGACTTTCCTCTTCAGTCATGCTGAAGAATATAAATACTCGCTCTGAGCCCCCCGAAGAAGTAACAGCCAAAGGAGTCAACAAGAATAAAATAAATAACCCCAAAAAAAAGTGAGATGCCCAAAAGCGTTTCTTCATAGTGAATCCTAAAAAGGCAAATATAACATTAGAACACTTAATATATGTTATAAAAAATATAAATATATTTGGCAAAATGCATAAATACAATTCAGAAAACCAACTATTTAAAAGTTTTCACTAGGGATTGGTTAAATAAAATTGAGTAATTCTAAGCAGCTGTTGAAGAAATGAATCACAAAATATATCTCACAAAACTTTAATATCATCTGCTTTTATCCAACCTACTTTGCCGTCAGCCAAGCGAATTTTTTGCCAACCGTTTAAAGACTCCAAAACTTCAATTTTGGTACCTTCATGCAGCAAAAATGAAGTTTCACTGTTTTCTAAAGGCTCATTCTTCACTTGTACTTCCAATGAAAAAACAATGGCTTCTTGGTGGTTTTTGTGGTAGGTGTTTTCGATAAAAGCAAAACTTAAAGCAAAAGCCCCTGTAAAAATACTGAACAAAAATGCAGTAAAGTAAAATCTTTTGATGAAGCTCTTGTAGGCATAGGCATACAACAAATAGCACAAGGCAACTAAAAAAGCTGAAACTATAGCCAATATGGCCCAACTATTGACAGTGAGCAACGCCCCTACTTTTCTCACTAATGCATTGAAACCCACTTTGGGCAAAGGCGTGATGACATCTATAGTTTGGTTTTTAGCGAAGGCTAAATTGTTCTGTATATCCTCGTCATCAGGTGCCAAACGCAAGGCTTTTTCAAAATAATAAATGGCCTGTCCAAGTTGGTCTGTTTTGTAGTAGGCATTGCCCATATTGTAGTACAATTCTGCCGAATGTTTTTTGGCATGGAGTATGGCCTCGTATTTCTCTATAGCCTGCGCATATTGTTCTTGATTGTACAACTCGTTGGCTTCACTGAAAACTTCCTCTTGGGCCACAGTGACCAATTGCAATGAGAAAAACAAGAAAAACAACCCGCTTCTCAGCGCAGTAAAGTTCAATATGTTATTCGTTTGAAACATACATCTTGTTTTATAACTGTTTGTCTAAAAGAGAAATAACAGCAGCCGACTTCTCGTAATCGTGTTTGGTTGCACCTTCAGATATGGGTGTATAACGCGCCAATTCGCAGCTTTGCAGCAGATTGACAAAATCTGAGGTAGTGGTTGCATCTACTTTTCGCTCAAGTAGCAATTGTTGTATTTTATCTTTGGAGAAATCAGCCGTTTCTATGTGCAATTTTGCCTTTAAATAATTGTGCAAAGCCCTTTCCAATACCTCGTAAAATACTTCACTTTTATCAATTTCCTTCTTGGCAACCGACAAGTATTTTTTTGCAAGTTTGTTGGCCGAACGCTGTTTATTGCCCACTTCATCAGCTACTCTTTCCCTGTGTTTGCGACTTACAAAGACAATAATCGGAATTAGGAGTAGCGGACTCATTAAAAGTGTATAAAACGTGGGTGACTGAAAAAATGCCTTGTTGTATATGTTTACAAAATTGCTGTTGCTTTTTAAGTATCGCAGCTGATTTCCCAACATACTGACGGCTTGTTTGGGCACATTGGTCGCATTTGGAGGTATCGATGCCACTGCACCACCGGGTGCTTCAGTTGCTTCAATAAGTAAATCTTCCGAGGTCAGGGTTTTGTAGGTCTTGCGTTGCGGGTCAAAATACGAAAATCGCACGCCGCTGACAGGGTATTTGCCTTGGCGAGATGGCACCAAGGTGTAGGTGTCCGATATACTGCCTTGCATACCTCTGGAAGTCGTATTTATATTTTCCGAATGTTCCGGTTCATAAACTTCTATACCATTTGGAAATTCTAGAGATGGTAAATTGAAAAGTTTCAAATTGCCCGATCCGGCTATGGTCACTTTGGCCTGGGTTGATTCTGTGGCTTTCAACTTGTCCTTTGTCAATAACACCTCCAACGAAAAATCGCCTACAGCTCCAGCAAAATCTGCAGGTTTTCCCGCATCCGGAAGAGGTCTGACACTGATTACCTGGGTAGAAGAATTAAAAACTTTTTTGATGTTTCTATATACAAAGTTGCCAAAAAAATCTTTTTTGTTGGTTCTTACGCCAGTTAAAACTTCAATACTCATAGGGTCAATTTCTATATTGCCAGTCTTTTGCGGATACAAAATGACTTCGTGTATGACTGCGTAGCGGTAGTCTTGACCTTTGTAAGTGGTGTTCTGTATGCCTTGTTTTCTTTCCAGTTTTTGATTCCAAAAATCCTTGTAGTCCGGCACATCTATGACACTGTAGTCTGATACATTGGTATAGTTGCTCACATAGAGTTTATAGGTAATCAGAATGGGTTCGTTTAAGTAGGGATTCGCATTGGAAACTTCGGCCACCAAATGTATGTTTTGAGAGGCAATATAATCGGGGTCGTTCGGATCTTTAGGAATTTCTACGGCTGCAGTAACTTCAATTTCCACAGGTGTGGTTTTATAGATCTGTCCATCGTACTGTATGGATGCTTGTTTGATGGTAAATCGACCTCTTTTGGTAGGCTGCAGGAAATAGGAATAGATCTTAGAAAAAGACTTTTTCCCGTTGAGCCACTGTTGGCTTACCTGCTGCGAAGGACCGCCCACAATTTGAAAGGTCTCAAAATCGGGTGGCGTAAAGTTGTCGCCGTCCTGATTCATCACAAAATCTATACGCAACCTTTCGTTGATGCCAAGTTGCGACTTGCTGACTTTTGCTTCAAACTCCATTTGCGCCTGAACGGACCAAGCAGACATACAAATCAGCAACAGACATAGGCTGTAGGGTAATTTCGCAATGATTTGTTGTTTAGTTCGCATCTTTTGACAAATTGCTGGCAAATTTAGTTATATACTTATAAGAATTCTCTTAATAAAATTCTAAACCTTTATTACCAGTCTTTTTCGGTTTTTTTGGGCTGGCCTTCCATTTTTTCCAATTGAAGTTTTTCCTGTGATTTTTTCTCTTCGTTTTCCGCAGCTTTTAATAGGTTTTTTATTTGCTGAGGCGACATTTGTCCCTGTTGCGGTTTGGGTTGGGCGGGTTGCTCTTTTTGTTCACCTGGATCTTTGGGCTGGTCACCTTGTTTGTCCTCGGGTTTGTTGGGATCTTTTTTGTCCTGATCGCCTTTGTTTTGGTTGTCTTTGTTTTGGTCGCCTTCCTTTTTGTCTTGTTGATTCTGTTCTTTGTTTTGATCCTTATCATCACCTTCTCCACCGCCACCACCGCCGCCTTCTTGTTCTTGTTTTTGCTTTGCCAGAGCTAAATTGTAACGCGTTTCATCGTCTGTGGGGTTGTTGCGCAAGGCATTTTTATAAGCTTCCACCGCCTCTTGGTATCTCTTTTGAAGCATATAACTGTTTCCCAAATTGTGGTAGGCTTTGTGCTTGTCGGCTTTAGTAACCGCTTGCGCTGCGGCTTCTTTATATCGTTGTTCGGCAGCAGTTACCTGCTCGTCTCGGTAAAGTGTGTTGCCCAAATTAAACTGCGGTACGTAATTGGTGCCATTGTAGGAAATGGCTTCCCGGTAATCTGCTTCGGCATCAATCAGCTTTTTATCTGAAAAATTAGCATTGCCTTCCGCTGTTTCCTTGAGGTCTTTTTGAGCGAACACGATAGAAACAAACAATAAAAAAATACTTGTCAATAGCTTTTGCATCTGTCTATGTTGATACGTCTTGTGGCTTATGTTTCTACTACGCTCATTATTAGAATGTAATGCAGGACTAAGCATATCGGATTGTTTGTAAATTGCAGCTGTGCATTTCATTTCTTTAAAATTTATCATGCGTTTTCATTAAATAAGTTTAACTTTTGTAACCATTTGGTCTTTCTTTCCAAGAAGAAAACATCGATAAATAAAAAACCTATGGCTAAGCCCACAAACCACTGAAATTGAGATTTGAAATCTGAGAATTGCTGGGCGTCAAATTCAGTTTTGTCAAACTGATTGATTTTGTCTTTTACAAAATCTACCACCTGTGCGGTGTTGCTGCCATTTTGGTAGAAACCATCTGCCTGAGATGCCAAATCCATCAATAGTGTTTCGTTGAGCTTGGTGATGACGGTTTCTCCTTGGTTGTCTTTGATATAGCTTGTAACTACGCCACCTTGTTTGAGCGGTATGGGTCCGCCGTTTACTTTTCCTATCCCGATGCTAAACACCTTAATCCCCGCTTCTTTTAAAGCAGCTGTTGAAGCTTCTAAATTTCCTTCGTGATCTTCACCATCCGACACTACTATAATGACTTTGTTGGTTTGCTCTTCCATATTGAACAAACCTTGACTCAGCTGTAAAGCCTCAGAAAAAGCCGTTCCTTGAGACGAAAGCATATCGGTGTTGGCGCTTTGTAAAAACATTTTTGCCGCGCTGTAATCAGAAGTCATGGGGAGCAAAGGATACGCGCTGGCCGCATAAACAACCAAACCTATCCTGTCTCCTGCAAGTTCGTTGATTATCTGCGTGATAATTTGCTTAGATTTCTCAATCCGACTGGGCGCAATGTCTTCTGCCAACATGCTTCTGGAAACGTCTAAAGCAAATACAATATCGATGCCTTCTCTTTTGATTTTCTCCACCTTGGTGCCCATTTTAGGATTAACCAAAGCAAGTACCATACTAAGAAGTGTTATACATATCATAATAAGTTTTAAAATGGGCTTAAAAATAGATGTATCCGGACTCAACACATTCATAAAAACGGAAGAAGCAAATCGCTTCTGTGCGCGTTTGCGCCACCACATCAACCACAAAAACATCCCGATGACCACAGGAATCACTGCCAACCAGATAAAATATTTTTGTGCTTCAAAAAGATACATAATTCTTTCTTTTTTTAAATAAAACTTCTAAAAAGTGTCCACCGCATCAACACCTCTGTCAACAGAAAAATGCCGGCAAGCCACACCCACAATCGATACTTTTCTTCGCGATTGGTATATTTAAACTCTTCTATTTCGGTTTTCTCAAGCTTGTTAATTTCCTCGTATATTTCTTGTAATTTTTTGTTGTCGGTTGCCCTAAAATACTTTCCGCCGGTTTCCTCGGCAATTTCGTTTAACAACTTTTCATCTATTTCTACGGGTACGTTTTGATAAATAAAATTCCCGGCATTGTCTATGGCAACGGGCGAAGGGGCGGTACCGTTTGTCCCTACGCCAATGGTGTAGGTTTTAATGTTGAATTCTTTCGCGAGTTCAGCAGCAATTCTAGGGTCTATAGAACCGGCATTGTTGACGCCATCTGTTAAAAGAATAATGACCTTGCTTAGGGCTTGGCTTTCTTTGAGTCGATTAACTGCAGTGGCCAATCCCATACCTATGGCGGTTCCCTGATTCATTCTGTTGTCAAAAGTTATTTCCGACAAAGCCCTCAAAACCATTTCTTTGTCTGATGTAACAGGGGTTTTAGTAAAACTTTCGCCTGCAAAAACTACGATACCAATTCTGTCATTGGACCTTTCGCGAACAAAGTTTGCTGCCACATTTTTAAGTGCTTCCAACCTGTTGGGTCTAAAATCACGCGCCAACATACTTCCGGAAATATCGATAGACATCACAATATCTATTCCTTCTGTTTTTTTGATTTTAGAAAATTCATCTACCGTTTGGGGCCGAGCCATAGCCACAATTAAAGCGGCAAGTGCCAAAAGCCTGAGCACAAATAAAATTGGTTTTGTTTTTGACAAAAAAGAAATTTGCCCTGCAAATGCATGGGTGTTGGAGAGCCGAAGTGCCGCTGTTTGGTTTCTGCGTTGCCAAACATACCAAGCCACAGCTATCGGCAAGAGCAGAAATAGCCAAAAAAACTCGGGATTTTCATATGTGATATTTTCAAACATCTGCTATGGCTTAGTTTCTTTGTTAAGTATGAGTGATTCAACGATGCGCTTTGATATTTCATCGTAATAACGCTTATCCACATCGTACACAATCACAATTTGACGCATGCTCGGTTTCACAAAAAAGGTAAAAGCATCATAGTGATACTGTTTAGAGCCTTGCAAGAAAGTACCGGTTTTTCGAACACCGTTAATCCCATCTATGGTAATGTCCTGGCTCTCCAACTGAAAATCTTCCAAATTTAACCGTTGTTTCAACTCCTCTTCTGTCAATTCTTTTACCTGGTCGTTTGTGATGTCTATCTGCGGATTAAAATTGATGTGATTCACCACCACATAGAAATTTTCACCCAACTTCCCGTATGCATAGTTAGACATACTACTGATTACTTGCTCACTGCCGGGCGGAATGGCTACTTTTACCTGTTTTAACACACGAGGGGTTTCTATGCCAACCATGGGCACGCCGTATTCGCTGTACACCCAATCGCCGTCGAGCATAACTTTACCCGGATTGCGCAAAACGGTATCCAAAGCCGGACGAAACCCGTACTTGGCTACCATGGTGATGGCCGTGCCAACCAATACCAAGGCAAGTGCCACCATCACTGCGGTGATTCTTTGTTTTTTGCGTTTTTGCGCCAACAAAGCTTTATATCTTTCCTGTGCTAAAATTTCTTCTTCGGTGGGTTCAGGAATGGCTTCGTGCGTACTGCTAATGAAGGTTTTAATGGATTCCCGGTCTGTTGAGGCTCCGTAATTGTCGTTTTGATATTTGGCAAACTTTACCAAGTCGGCCGTCTTCAAAGTGTTTCTGAGCTGTGTCAAATGTGATTTATCTAGCTGTAGCTTGCCGCTATCAACCAGTAAATTAATTTTCTCCAACAACTCATCAGAAGTACATTCCATCACATCTACCTGAACCTCAGATTCGTAATATTTTTTAAGCACGTCTGTGAGTTTAGAGTAATATTGTTTGTAATCGGCTTGTTCGTTCAAGGAGATTTGATCGAGCATTTCCAATTCTTTAACTGCTTTTTCGTAAGGCGGAAGCTCCTCCTCTGCTTCTTTTTTCTTTTTGCGCAAATACCAAAAATAGTAACCCAACGACGCCAATAAAATCAACACAAACAAGGTCCACTTAAAAAATTTCCAAAAAGCTGACGGGATGGTAACGCTCAAGATATCTTTTATATCGTACATTTTTTGTTTGAGCGTGTCCACAGGAACGTCTAAAACTTGTACTTGTAAAGAATCCGTCATGTAGGTTTGACTGCTGACGATGATAGGGAAAGAAGGAATGGTATAGTGGCCCGAATCGAACTGCGTAAGGCCGTATTTTTTGATGAGTCGGTAACGGTCTTGCACCCGAAAGGTATCAATAGGCATCTGTTCTACAATTTCCAAAGCACCAAAGTTTTTCAATTCTTCAGGAAAAGTTACCTGCCTCGTAGAATCTGCTTCCACACTTACCTCCAACAATATTCTTTCGCCTATTCTGATTAGCGAAGTATCTGTCTTTACAAGCAGTTTTGGCTTTTCTTGTGCTACGTTAGGTACGGCTACAAAAAAAACGAAAACACCCAAAAACATCATGGGAATCCATCTTTTGGTAAAAAATTGTGGTATGTAGAATGGCGTCATATTATCTTGCTTTGAAATAACCCAACAGTTTTTTTACGTAAGATTCTTTAACGTTCATTTGAATAACGCCCGCACCACTCCTACTGAAAGTGTCTTCAAAATATTTGACACGCGTTCTAAATGATTCCGCATACCGATATCTCACGCTTTTAGATGCCGTGTTTACCAGAAAATGTTGCCCGGTTTCCTGATCGACCACATTGACCAAACCAATATTAGGCATTTCTGCTTCTCTTGTGTCAAAGATTCTAATGCCTGTTACATCGTGCTTTTTTCCCAATACTTTCATCGGCTTTTCGTAATCCGGCGAAATAAAATCTGAAAGTATAAAAACGATGGCTTTCTTTTTCATAACGCCTGTGAGGTATTGCAAGGCCACAGACAAATCTGTTTTTTGACTCTTGGGCTGAAACTCTATCAGTTCTCTGATAATGCGAAGTGCGTGCGATTTCCCCTTTTTGGGTGGGATAAACAACTCTACCCGGTCTGTGAACAACAACAACCCTACCTTGTCGTTGTTTTGCAAGGCAGCAAAGGTAAGCGTGGCCGAAATTTCAGTAATCACCTCTCTTTTGAATTGGGTTTCCGTGCCAAAAGATTCCGAACCGCTCACATCCACGAGTAGCATCAATGTGAGTTCGCGTTCTTCTTCAAACACTTTGATGTAGGGCTCGTTGTAGCGCGCCGTAACGTTCCAATCAATGGCTCGTACATCATCACCAAACTGATATTGACGTACTTCGCTAAATGTCATCCCGCGACCTTTAAAATGGCTGTGGTACTCACCCGAAAATATATGATCGGACAAGCGACGGGTTTTAATTTCTATTTTTCGGACTTTTTTGAGAAGTTCCTTCGTATCCATGGTTGTTGCAATTTAACTTTGTTAACAAGATGTTTTTAAAACATCCAAGGGCAAAACCTATGGAACATCTACAGCATTCACGATTTTATTAATGATGTCCACCGACGTCACATTTTCGGCTTCCGCTTCGTAGGTGATGCCAATTCTGTGGCGCAAGACATCGTGAATTACCGCCCGGACATCTTCCGGAATCACATAGCCACGGCGTTTGATGAAGGCATAACACTTGGAAGCCATCGCCAAGTTGATGCTTCCTCTGGGTGATGCACCAAAACTGATGAGTGGTTTTAGTTCTTCCAATTTGTATTTTTCCGGATAACGCGTAGCGAAAATAATATCCAAGATATATTTTTCAATTTTTTCGTCCATGTAAACTTCCCTGACAGCTTCTTGCGCTCTCAGAATTTGTGCTACAGAAATCACGGCGTTCACTTTTTCAAAAGCCCCTTTCAAGTTTTGCCTCATAATGAGTTGCTCATCCTGAATTTTAGGATAATCAATAACTGTTTTAAGCATAAAACGGTCCACCTGTGCTTCGGGTAAAGGATAGGTTCCCTCCTGCTCTACCGGGTTTTGGGTGGCCAATACCAAAAAGGGTTTGTCTAATACAAATGTTTCATCGCCTATGGTAACTTGTTTCTCCTGCATGGCTTCAAGCAGCGCAGATTGCACTTTAGCAGGCGCGCGGTTAATCTCATCTGCCAGTACAAAATTGGCGAAAATAGGTCCTTTTTTAATGGAAAAATCGCTTTGTTTGACATTAAAAATCATTGTACCAACTACATCGGCGGGCAACAAATCGGGGGTAAACTGAATACGGCTAAAAGTGCCTTGTACGGCTTTAGAAAGTGTGTTGATTGCTAAGGTTTTGGCCAGTCCCGGAACACCTTCCAGCAAAATATGTCCCTGTCCCAACAAGCCAATCAGCAATCTTTCCATCATGTGTTTTTGCCCTACAATCACTTTGTTGACTTCCATCATCAACAGGTCGATAAAAGCACTCTCTTTCTCAATCTTTTCATTAATGGATTTAATATCCGTAGCTTGTTTAGTTTCTTCCATAAATACTTTTTTTTAAGTCGCCTAAATTAAAAATAATTTTCAGCATGCAAATTGAAAATTTATTCTCAGCTATGATGTTAATGGTAGGTTAAAAGTTTGAATCCTTTTTTGGGGGACAATGGCTTGTAAAATTGCTAAATTTTATGTGAAATTAACGTATCTTTGGCTTAATGCCTTTAAGCTAATTGTATTCTCAACGCAGTTTTTTCATGCTAAAAACCTCTTATCGCTTTTTCGGTCCGTTTTCACAATTAATAAGCCTGTCAAACTTACCGCTTAAAGGTAAGCTTGAAGAAGATAATTTAGAGATTATCAGCCATGCCGGTATCTTGGTTTGCGATGGGAAAATTAAAAAAACAGGACCTTTTGATTCGCTGCAAGTTGAGGCAAAAAAGCTGGGGGCGCAAACGGTTGTGATACCCTCAGAAATGGTTGTGTTGCCCGGCTTTGTAGATGCACATACACATATTTGCTATGCCGGCACTCGGGCAAACGACTATGCCTTGCGAATTTCGGGAAAATCTTATCTCGATATTGCCAAAGCCGGCGGCGGTATCTGGCAAACCGTAACGGACACTCGAAATGCTTCTACAGAAGACCTCGTTTCTTTGCTGACGCAGCGTTCGGCATTGATGCTTCAGCGCGGTGTCACTACCACAGAGGTAAAAAGTGGTTACGGACTGAATCTGAATGACGAACTCAAAATGTTACGCGCCATTAGGGACGTAAACCAAAACACGACTTGTGAACTCATCTCTACATGTTTGGCTGCGCATATCAAACCCAAAGATTTTGAAGGCACACCACGAGAATATTTGGATTATTTGCTGGAGAATGTTTTGCCGGTGGTTCGTTCTGAAAAACTATCAAACCGGGTTGATATTTTCACTGAAGCATCTGCTTTTGATGTACATGACAGTGCCTATTTCTTACAAAAAGCAAAAGCGATGGGGTTTGAACTCACCGTGCATGCCGATCAATTTTCGACTGGCGGTAGCAAACTCGCTGTTTCGCTTGGTGCCCAGTCTGCCGATCACTTGGAAGCTTCCAAAGACAGAGAAATTAAAACCCTTGCATCTAGCCAAACCGTGGCAACGGTCTTGCCCGGTGCCTCTTTGGGCCTGGGTATCAACTTTGCCCCCGCACGTAAGATGCTGGATGCGGGTTGCTGCCTAGCCATAGCCTCCGATTGGAATCCGGGCTCTGCACCTATGGGCTGTTTGCTTACGCAAGCCAGTCTGCTCGGCGCTTATGAAAAACTAAACGCTGCCGAAATTTTTGCAGGAATTACCTATCGGGCGGCAAAGGCTTTAGGTTTGGCTGACAGGGGCAAAATTGAGCCGGGATTACAGGCCGATTTTATCGGATTTCCTTGCTCCGATTACCGCGAAATCTTGTACCACCAAGGCCAAATGCAACCTTCGTTTGTCTGTAAAAAAGGAAGGGTGGAGAAGCAATGAAATTGTAATAGGTAGTTAAAAATCATTTTAATTTTTATACATTTACTTGCTCTCATCCGAACAAAATCAATTCATTTTCTATATGAAAACTGCCAAAACTAATTTCATGCTGCTGCTGTTTATCTCATTTTTCAGCTACAGCCAAGTTCAAACCCCACTACAACTTACCGATTTATTTGATTTAGAACACGTCACCGATCCACAGATTTCGCCGGATGGCAGTAAAATCGCCTATATCCGAAATTTCAAAGACATCATGACCGATCGGGACTATTCCAACCTGTGGATTGTCAATTCGGACGGCACCCAAAACCGACCGCTTACACAGGGAAACCAACGAGATTTCGCACCGCGATGGTCGTACGACGGCAAAAAAATTGCTTTCCTTTCCAATGGTCAAGATGAGAAAGTAAAGCTATTTGTTTACTATTTGGATACGGAAACAGCCGTAGCCTTAACCCACAGTGCGAATCCGCCGGGAGCAGTTGCTTGGTCAACAGACGATACGCAATTGGCTTTTACCCGGTTTGTTGCGGCTTCCAAAAAATCGCTTTTAAACATTCCTTCCAAGCCCGAAGGTGCACAATGGAACGCTCCTCCTATCTTCATAAACGATATGAACTATCGCGGCGACGGTGCAGGATATCTCAAACCCGGAAACCGACAGATTTTTACTCTCGGTTTGGATGGTGGCACCGCCAAACAATGGACTTTTACAGCCCACAATCACGGAAATCCTGTTTGGGGTAAAGATGATGACAACAGCCTTATTTTTTCTGCCAACCTGCACGACAATCACGAAATAGCATCTAGAAATTCGGAAATATACCAATTGCGTTTAACCGATGGAAGTATCAAAGCCCTCACCAACCGTTTCGGGCCTGATGGAGACCCGGTACTGTCTCCTGATGGGAAACAAATAGCCTTCACCGGTTTTGACGATACTTTTCAGGGTTATCAAGTCACAAATCTGTACGTGATGAACGCTGATGGTAGCGGGATAAAAAACCTGACCGCTTCTTTAGACAGGGATGCGAGCAACCCACAGTGGGAGAGCAACGGTAAAGGCATATATTTTCAATACGACGAAAAGGGAGATACCAAAATAGGCCACGTGACACGCACAGGAAAAATCAGCACCCTTGCCGAAGGCTTAGGTGGCTTAGATTTGGGCAGACCCTACAACCAAGGAACTTTTAGCGTATCAAACAACAACCGTTTGGCATATACCTTGGGCGGAACTGAACATCCGGCAGATTTAGCGGTGTGGACAGAAAATAAAACCACCCGCCTGACGCAGCTTAACGATGACCTGTTTTCGTTTAGAAAACTGGGAAAAGTGGAAGAAATTTGGTGGAAATCGTCGTTTGATGGCAAAGACATACAGGGTTGGATAGTGACACCGCCCGATTTTGATCCCAACAAAAAATATCCGTTTATTTTAGAAATACACGGAGGCCCATTTGCCATGTATGGCACTTCGTTTACTTACGAAATTCAGGAGTTTGCAGCAGCCGGATATGTGGTGTTATATGCCAATCCGAGAGGAAGCACAGGTTACGGTCAGGAATTTGGGAATTCGATTCATCATGATTATCCAAACCACGATTACGATGATTTGATGTCGGGTGTTGATGCTGTAATTGCCAAAGGCTTTGTGGACACAGCCCATTTGTTTGTGACCGGAGGCAGTGGCGGTGGCGTGCTAACCGCATGGATAGTAGGAAAAACTGACCGGTTTAAAGCCGCAGTAGTTGCAAAGCCCGTTATTAATTGGAGTAGTTTTGTGCTGCATGCCGATGCTCCGGCTTTCTTCGGCAAGTATTGGTTTGGAGAAATGCCCTGGGAAAACATTCAACACTACTGGAGGCGGTCGCCTTTGTCTTTGGTTGGAAACGTTAAAACACCAACCATGTTGCTCACGGGAGAACAAGATTTTAGAACTCCTATCAGTGAATCAGAACAATACTATGCCGCACTTAAACTTCTAGGCGTAGAAACGGCTATGGTTAGAATACCTAATGCTTCACATGGATTGAACAATCGCCCGAGCATGTTGATGAGCAAAACAGCTTCTATTTTAAGTTGGTTCAATTACTATAAAAATAGGCAATAAGGTTATTCATTATAGGTTATAGGTTAAAATCTATTTAAAAATTCATTCAACATATAAAACGCATTGATAAAACAATAGAAGTTGTTGGTTTATATGTAAAGAATTTCTTGATTCCATATTTTAGAACACCCAAAGCAAAATCACATTTAATCCATCTATAAATTAAGAAAAATGAAAAAAATACTTATCACACTGATTGTCTTAGCTGCTTCTTTTGCCTCTGATGCGCAAACCCAACTCTATCGTGTAAACCTACTCAGAGCCAAACCCGGCGAATTGCTCAAATTGATTTCTGTGATAGAAACGGATATGGCCCAACACCAAAAATTAGGTATAAACAAACCCTATCTGCTTCGGCACAGCCAAGGCGACCATTGGGATTTGATGTTGATTTATCCCATACCGGATTTAGATTCTTATTTTTCAGCAGCGGAAACCGACAAAAGAGCCGCTTCTCAGTCCATTGAAAAAAAGTATGGCGATGCTTTTTTCGATTTGGTGAGTTTTCAGCAAGAAGCCATCGTTTCCGGGCCGGATTTGCAAACTTTCACCAATGCCTTTGACAACTACAACCTTTTTCATATCGAAATTTTCACAGCCTTGGCCGGTAAACAATCGGAATTGTTAAAGCAAAGAGAAATGGAAAACGTCTTCTACAGCCACATCAATCACCGCCCAAACTTAATATTCACAAGGGTTTTTGGTCCGGCATGGGACAATTTCACTATAGGTAGTTACCAAAACCTGCAAGAATATGCAGCAGATGGCGGCATCAGCTTCGAACAAGAAGACGACGCCGCCAAAAAAGCCGGTTTTGAGGGTGTCAATTTTATAGGAAGTTATTTGCGTTCATTACTGCTAGAACACCACGATACTTTGGCCAACAAGGTAAAATAATTTTTAACGTCAACCTGCCTTTTTAACGGCTATCCATTTGTCCACCAGCTGCTCGAGAATGTCTAAAGGCAAAGCACCTCCGCCAAGTACGGTGTCGTGAAAACCTTTGATGTCGAAACTGTCGCCCAATGCATCTTTAGCTTTTTGACGAAGTTCCAATATCTTGAGCATCCCTATTTTGTAGCCGGTGGCTTGGCCAGGAATCACCATATAGCGTTGCACTTCGGCGGTAATGGCACCAATGGGCACCGGCGAATTTTCGCTAAAATATTTGATGGCATCAGCCTCTGTCCAACCTTTGGCATGCAAACCCGTGTCGAGCACCAAGCGAATGGCACGCCAAATTTCGTTGGTCAAACGGCCAAAATCTGAATACGGATTTTCGTATTGTCCCATTTCCTTTGCCAAGAGCTCGGAATACAAAGCCCAACCTTCTACATAAGCCGTAAAACCACCTTGTGTCCTGAATTTTGGGATACCGGTAAGCTCTTGCGCGATAGAAATTTGCATGTGGTGACCGGGACTGCCTTCGTGATAAGCGATGCCTTCCAAATTGCTCGTGTTGAGCGATTGCATATTCAACAAATGGATGTAATATGTTCCGGGGCGGCTGCCATCGGGCGTACCTTGCCTGTAATGTGCCGGCGCGCCATCTTGTTCACGAAAAGCTTCTACCCTTTTTACCACCAAATTAGCTTTGGGCAATATGCCGAAATAATCGGGTAGTTTTTGTTCAATTTCGGCCAAGAATTTTTCAGATTCATCCAGATAGGTTTGTCTGCCTTCGTCTGTGTTGGGATAGTAAAACTGAGGATCTTTATTGACAAAGGCAAAAAAGTCTTGCAAACTACCATTAAAACCCACTTTTACTTTGATGGATTCCATTTCGCTTTGTATCCGAGCCACTTCTTTGAGTCCGATGTTGTGTATTTCATCTGCTGTCAAATCGGTGGTGGTCATTTGCTGTAGGCGATATGCGTAGAAGTCTTCACCACCCGGGTGTCTGCTTACACCTGTGGGTTTTTCTTCGGCTACGGGTATGTATTTTTCGAGCCAAACAATTAAGCGATCGTAGGCCGGTTTAAAATTTTCTTGAAGGGCTTTTTCTGCATCTGCTTTGAGCGCATCTGCTTCAGACGCATCTATCTTTCCGGTGGCAACCAATTGGTCTATTTTAGACAAGGCATCTGTCCAAATGGCGATGTTTTCACCTTCGCTAAATGGCTGTCCGTTGATAAGATCTTTGCTTTGTTTCAATACGATTTCTAAGGCAAAACGCGGAGGCAAAATGCCTGCATCAGCTTGATTTTGTGCACGATCGGTAAGTTGGTTGAGCGCCCTGCCTATTTCTTTGATGCGCGAAATATAGGCTTGCATATCAGACAAGCTGTCTACACGGTGTAAATTGATGAGAAAATTAGGCAATTGCGCATGAAAACCTCGCATTTGGTTGTACACATAATTGAATTTTTCATAGGTTACGGTTGCTTTTTGCTGTTCCAGCTCTTTCACCCATAAATCGTAAGACACTTTGTCAACCTCGTTGAGTGTTTCGTAATCAAAGGTTGCTTTAAGCGCTGTCACACTTTGCTCACGCCAAGCTAATTCTTCAAGCATGCCTTCCAAACTCAAATCGTCAAGCTTATCGTAATGCGCTTTTCGCCCTTGAGTGGTGAGTTCCATCGGATGCAGTTGCAGATATTCTTCGTATTGGCTGTCAAACCAATCGTTGATGTCTGCCTTAGGCTTTTGTTGATCTTCGGCACAGCCTACTATCAAAAGCATCAGGGCGGTAATAAAAGTCAGCGTGTGTGTGGTTTTCATTTGGTAAATTTTGGTTAGTAATATTTTGAATGATTTGTGTTTGAAGATGATTTTTAGCGTCAGGTAAAGTTATAAAAAATTGTGGAATATGGTTTTTGTGTACTTTACAAACCTTTTTCGACGCTTCAGTTATGTACTTTTTAAAGCAGTAAGCATAAAATCGCCAATTCCACAAGCCCGATGTGTTTTAAAACCATCGCATTTTAATCCGATTGTGTACCTTTACCATAACCAAAAACCATACGGCAAACCTTGGTTGAAAGTATTTCAGAAATTGTAACTTAGGAGTTTTATATGGAATACCTTAACTTCGGAATTTTTAGCAAAAATTGACATCCATGAATGCATACCAGCCCACACCGCAAACACTTTGGCATTGTAGAACCGACCCCGAAGCCGGGAGCAGAAAATTGCAGTGGCACCAACAGGTGCAGTGCGTCCCTATCTCAGAAATAGATAACCATCAAACCAGAGAAGCAGTTGCTAAATTTGCTTTTTTAGGCTATGCATGTGAGGCCGGTGTAGCCAGAAATAACGGCCGAATTGGCACCAAAGAGGCGCCCGATACCATCCGAAAACAATTGGCCAAATTGGCGCTGAACCATCCAAATCTATGGCTCCACGACTTTGGAAACCTGCATTGCGATGGCGACCAAATGGAAAGTGCACAAGAAAATACAGCCGCTATACTTTTGCCCCTACTGTCCAGAAAATACCTGCCCATTTTGTTGGGCGGCGGACACGATATTGCTTGGGCACACTTTTTGGGTATTACACATTTTCTGGAAAAAAACCATCCCGAAAAAACCGTCGGAATCATCAATTTGGATGCGCATTTTGATTTGCGCAAACCTGTTCAATTTGCACATTCTGGCACGCCTTTCTATCAAATAAAAGAATGGTGCGATACCCACCGAAAACCTTTTCACTATATGTGTTTGGGCATACAACAAGCGTCAAACAGCCCACTTCTCTTCGAACGTGCAGCCGCATGGCAAGTTGCCTACCACGACCATACAACTTGTCAACTTTCCAATATGGAAAATATCCAGAAGGAATTGACAAACTTTATGATGAAAGTAGATTTTATCTATTTGACGATTGACATGGATGCTTTTTCAAGTGCTTTTGCACCCGGCGTCAGTGCAGCATCGCCTCTGGGCATCACCCCCGAGTTCGCCATCGGTATCTTACAAATTGTACAAAAATCCGGCAAGTTGCTATCGGTTGACCTTGCAGAGCTCAACCCGAGCTTCGATCGCGACAACCAAACCGCTTCGCTTGCAGCCAGGCTTATTCACACAATTGTACATCACAGCGCGTGTTAAAGGGTTATTTTGGTGGTGTTTTTGACTTCGTTAATCACAAATGAACTGTGTGTGCTGCCGATATGATGCAAACCCGTCAGCTTGTTTACCATAAATTCCCGATAGGCTTGCATGTCTTTTACGCAAATTTTTAAAATATAATCCGAATCACCGCTCACGTGATGACATTCTAGAACTTCGGACAGGGCCACGACTTCCCTTTCAAAGCGCAGTAAAAATTCTTGGGTGTGCTGTACGAGTTTGACGTGGCAGAACACCATATAATTTTTTTCGATAGCCGACCGGTTGACCAGCCCAACGTATTTGAGGATAAACCCTTGGCGTTCCAATTTTTTTATGCGTTCGTGCACAGCAGTAGCGGACAAGTCAAGCTGAATAGCCAATTGCTTGACAGTGGCTTTGGCATCTGCTTGCAAAAGATTGAGCAATTTTTTGTCGATTGTATCTAAGGCCACCATGATTTTTTTTCGGTTCGTTTGTTTCAAAGCATCAAACTTAGAAAAAATATTCTTATTAATTAACAAAATATAGTATAATAATCAATTATATGTATATAATACAGATATTTATAAACTTAAAATGTATTTTTATAGCTAAAATTAATTATCATGAAACGCCCATGTAAAATTATTAACACACAGGAGTATGATTATCCTAGGGCGTTCCATCTGACATTTGAAAACAATAAATATAAACAGATGAAAAAATTCAAACCGGCAGATGCTCTACAAGATTTGCAATACTTTGGCGAATTTGGTGGTGTGAATCCTTCCATTTCAGATTCGTCCACCTACACTTTTCTTTCTGCCAAAACCATGTTTGACACCTTTGAAGGAAATGCAGAGGGATGCTATTTGTACTCCCGGCACAGTTCGCCCAGCAATTTGTATTTAGGACAAGCGCTTGCGGCTATGGAAGGATCAGAAGCGGCCCATGTGACGGCTTCCGGAATGGCAGCCATCAGCGGAGTTATCATGCAATTGTGCCAAGCCGGCGATCACATCGTGGCAGCGAGAACAATTTACGGTGGCACTTATGCCTTTTTAAAGAACTTTCTACCGAAATGGGGCATTCAAACGACTTTTGTTGATATCACCAAGCCGGATAAAGTTGTGCAAGCGATACAAGGAAATACCAAAATGCTCTACTGCGAATCGATGAGCAATCCGCTATTGGAAATAGCAGACTTAGAAAAACTCAGCAGCTTGGCACATGCACATCAAGCCCATCTTGTGGTGGACAATACATTTACACCTTTGCTTTTGAGTCCCATAAAATTGGGTGCAGATATAGTCATTCACAGTCTGACAAAATTTATCAACGGCAGCAGCGACACTGTAGCGGGCGTGATTTGCGGTTCGCAACAGTTGATAGACGATTTGCGCAACGTCAACAACGGGGCATGCATGCTGTTGGGCGCTACACTCGACAGCATTCGTGCGGCAAGCATCATGAAAAACTTACGAACGTTACACGTGCGCATGGAACATCACAGCAAAAATGCACAGTTTTTAGCTAAAAAATTTGAGGCGATGGGTTTGCGGGTGGTGTATCCCGGTTTAGAATCGCATCCGCAGCATCAAACATTTCAAAGACAAAGCACAGAAAAATACGGTTTTGGTGGCATGCTAACCCTTGATGTAGGCGATTTGGAAAAAGCCAATGCGCTAATGGAAATGATGCAACACGAAAAATTAGGTTATTTGGCGGTGAGTCTGGGTTTTTACAAAACGCTCTTCAGTGCGCCGGGTACTTCTACTTCCTCAGAAATTTCAGAGGCAGAACAACTTGAACTGGGAATTACTTCGGGTCTGATTCGTTTTTCAATTGGTTTGGACTGTAATATTGAACGGACATTTGAAAAGATGAAAGCCTGTATGCAAGCTGTAGGGGTTATTTAAGCGTTTTCATACCTGTTTATATTTTTTATTTTGGTCTGGTTTCAGTTGCGCTCAACACAAACAAGGAACGCGCCATGATAATCAAAATCTTTTTGTTCAAGATTTTGAAAAGGGGTTAGCTTTAACAATTTAACCCAAAAACTACCTCTTTTAAACCTCACAGGTTTTAAAAACCTGTGAGGTTTTATCCTTCATCTGTTAATTTCATTTTTTATGCTTCTGTCGCGCTCAGCACAGGCATGAAACGCCCTACGCTAATCATACACCTGTATGAAAATTTTTACATGGGCGTTTCATCATTCCAAATTTGCCATGCGGCCTCTGCCTGCCCTATCAACATCTGCAAACCGTTGGTGACCGTAGCGCCTTGCGCGCGGCCAAACTTCATAAAAGCGGTTTCGGCGGGGTTGTAAATCAGGTCGTAGAGCAAATGTGAAGTGCCTAAAAGCGCGTAGTGTAAGTTGGGCTTTTTATCAACCTCCGGAAAAGTTCCCAAAGGCGTACAATTGACAATCAACAAATATTCCGACAACACTTCTGCCGTCAACTCTTCATAGGTAAACTCCCCTTCTTTTGATTTTCTGGACACGTATTTGTAGGAAATATGCAAAGCATCTAAGGCAAAAGCAACTGCTTTAGATGCACCTCCCGTTCCTAAAATCAAAGCTTTTTGATGTTCTGATTTTAACAGAGGCAACAAGGAATCTCTAAATCCTATATAATCTGTATTGAATCCCTTTAGGCGACCATCCGGATAAATCTTGATGGTGTTTACGGCGCCTATATGGGCTGCTGTCGGATCCAATTCGTCTAAAAAAGGGATGATTTCTTGCTTGTAGGGAATGGTCACATTAAGACCGAACAGGTTTTTTTCGTGTTGTATCAGTTTGGAAAATGCATCAATAGCCGCCAAATCAAAATTTTCGTAAGCGCAATCCGCGCGGTTTTCATTCACAAATTTTTCAGCGAAATAGCCTGCTGAAAAGGAGTAAGAAATGTTTCTACCTATGAGACCAAACCTACGCATGTTGTTTTTTGTTTTTATCTCCATACCATTCCAAAGCCAAAATAATGAGAACACCCAACGCTACAAATAAGAGTGCGTAAAAAGTTTCTGCATGCCATTCCGGCATATATCTCACATAGTTTTTGAGCACAGGTGAGCCGTTAGAATCTAGTAGCGGATTACCTGCAACGTCGAGTTCAAACACCTTTCTTTTCCAAGGCCAAACTACACCCAAAGAGCCAAGTATAAATCCGGTGAGTGCACCAAAAGTGATTTTGCGATGTTGCTTTATCATATAGCTTAGTACATGAGATAAACTTACCAAACCTATGGCAGAGCCCAAAGTAAAAACACCCAAAACTTTCAGCAACCGAATGCGTTCGGGCTTGTTTACAAAGCTAAAATTGAAACCCGAAATCTCATACAAGGTATCGAAAAGTGCATTGACAGAATCTACGAGTAGTAATACGTAATTGCCGAGCAATATCAGTATAAAAGAGCCGGATAAGCCGGGCAAAGTCATACCCGACACACTGATGACCCCACATAAAAAAACAAATAAGAGGTGGTCGTTTTCCTTGGCAGGATTCATCAGGCTGATGCCCACGCCTACTAGAACACCAAAACCAATGCCACAGTAGGCCTTAATATCCCATGCTTTGAACTGCCTGGAAATGGCATAAATAGAAGCGATAATCATCCCAAAAAAAGTGCTCCAAACAAACAGTTCGTATTTTTCAATCAGGTAATCGAGTAATTTTGAAACACTAAAATAGCTAAACAGCATGCCCAAAACCAGAAAGCTGAGAAATTGGCCATTTACATATCTGTAAAAGGTTTTGAAATCTCTGTAAAAAAGAAGTTTGAAGCTTTTGAGGTTGATTTTTTTCAGCGAATAGATAAATTCTTCGTAAAATCCGGCAACAAAAGCCACAACGCCACCCGAAACACCGGGTACTTTGTTGGCCGCACCCATGGCAAGCCCTTTGATGAAGAGCAAAAACTTATCTGTATGCGATCGTTCAACAGCCATCTACACGGGTTTTTTAGCAGCTAATTTTTCGAAAAGCAATATCAAAACAATTCCTGCTACAGACAAAACAACAGCCCACATCAGATGGTTTTCGCCTGAAAAATCCATCGGACTGACGTTTTTTTCCATGAGCGGCACCTTAAGGTTTTTGGAATTTACGCGCCATGAAATGACCTCTTTCCAAGGCCATATTTTGTTGAGCGAACCTATCATAAAACCGGTGAGCAATGCCAATGTCATATTTTTGTGATGGGTAAACATCCAATTGAGAAAACCGGAAAAAACTTTGAGTCCAATCAGTGCACCTAGTGCTAAAACAGAAAGTTTGGTTGCCGACTGCGTAAGCAGCTCCACATTCCCGGAAGCCAGGCTTTCTCTAAACTGGTTTACAGTATTGAGTACGCCTTGATAGGCGCCCAAAAGCACCAAAATAAAAGCACCGGAAATACCGGGAAGAATCATGGCAATAATGGCCAAAAAACCGGAAAAAAACAAAAACACATAACTGTCTGAAGTTCCCAAAGGCTCTGCTATGGTAATATAATAGGAAAGTACCGTGCCCAAAACAAGGCTAGAAACGATTTTAAAATTCCAACCGACAATTTGCTTGCCGACAAACCAAATGCTGGCCAAAATGAGTCCGAAAAAAAATGACCAAAGCAAGATAGGCTGATGTTCGAGTAGCCAACCAATAAGCTTAGAAAAAGTGAGGATACTGATGAAAATACCCAAAAACAACATAGACAAAAACGAGAGATTTCCCTTTTGCCAGGCCGCTTTAAAACCTTCTTTTCTGAGTGTTTTCAGAAGGCCAAATTTGATGTTATCTATGGTTTGAAGCAGTTCTTCGTAAATACCGGAAATAAAAGCAATAGTGCCGCCGGATACGCCGGGTACAACGTCTGCGGCACCCATTGAAATGCCCTTAAGCATCAATACAAAATAATCTAAAATGCTTCGCTTCATCTAAAGTTGTTTGTTTTGAAGAAAACCTCCGCTGCATCGAGATGTTTGGGCAAAAGTAACGAAATTTAAGGATGTTTGCTTTTATATTCGCTCAGCCAATCTGAAAAGAATTTGGATATGTAGAATTCCATGAAAAGACTTTCTAAAACAGTGTCTTTTTGAGGATGCAAGGCAAATGCTTTCACGAGGTATTTCTCGGCCTTGTCCAATCGGTTTTTTTCGTAAAAAAGTCCGGCGATTCGGTAGTAAATTTTTGCCCGATTGGGAAACAAGGTGTCTGCAATAATCATTTGGTCTAACGCATGTTCAAATTCACGCATATGAATGAGCAAATCTGCCATTTTGAGCCAAGTGGACAGTTTAAACGTACCCAAAGAAATAGATTTTGCATAGGCTTCTACCGCCTGGTCAAAGTCTAATACTTTTCTGTGAATCTGAGCTGCCATGAGCCAATATTGGCCGTTTTCACCATCGAGGCTGATGGCTTTGTTGATGGATTCTAGCGCTTTTTGGTATTTTTCTTGTTTGTAATAAAATCGGGTAATGGCCAACCAGCCTTTGTCTAACAAAGGATCTACATGCACGGCATCCCTGTAAAAACGTATGGCCAAACGCATCTTATGCATTTTTTCATAACATTTGCCAATGCGGAGCAAGGCAAAAGAAGAAGGGTCTTCTATGGTCAAAGTCACTTTGTAATTGTCAATGGCTTGTTGGTATTTTTTAAGTTTTTCAAGCACCTTGCCTTTTTCGATGTAGGCACCCATAAAGTGCTCGTCAATCAGGTTGGCGTACTCGTAAGCCTCCAAAGCTTCTTCGTATCTTTTTAGTACACATAATTGCCTACCGAGTTGGTGCCAAGCAATTTCCGAATAAGGATTTTGGTTGATAAATTCTTTGAGAAACGCCACTGCTTCATCCACTTTCTCCAAAAATTCAAAACAATATACAACATTGTACAGCGAAGTATGGTCTTCCGGATCTTCAAGTAAACAAGCTATAAAACAATCTTTGGCTTTTTCAAAATTTTCGACAAACAAATATTCCATACCTAGCATGGCATAAATTTCTGCCGGTTCTAAAGAAAACTTGAGTGCCGTTTCTAATGCTTCAATTGCTTTGTGATGTAGACTTTTCTTCGACAGCATATTGGCGCGCTGAATGAAAATTTCCTCGTTGTTGGGGTCTATCTTTTCTAAGGTGTCAATCAAACGTTCGGCCAACTCCAATTTGTCTTCGAAAAGATAAATTTCTACCTGAAAAAGCCGCAAATCTATGGATGACGGATGTTGCTGCAAGCCCATTTTCAAAGCCCTTTTGGCCAAGGTGATTTTACCACCTTCAAGGTAGTGGTGAATAATGTCTTCGAATTCTTCTGAGTCAAAAAACAATACTTTATTGGTCTTCAGCATAGATTCGAAACGCAGGATGGAAAAGTTGTCGTCGTCGTGGGCGCCTAAAAACATAAGCAAGGGTTTTTATCAGATAAACTTATATCCATAAAATTATAAATAAGCTTACGGATTGACGTTGCAAAACTGAGATGTTTTTAACAAAATAATCAACATTGAGGTCGATAAACGCACAACTATTTTTAAACCAATTGTTTGCGCAAAGATTTGACAATTGCATTTTCAATATCGGCCACGAGGTCTTCCACACCTTCAATGCCTACAGAAAACCGGATGAGCCCGTCGCGTATTCCTTGATTGGCGCGCTCCTCGGCAGACAGTAAAGCGTGTGAGGTTTTGGTAGGTGAAAGCATTGTACTTTCTACACCAGCCAGACTCATAGATGGTTTGATCAGTTGCAGCGACTGCAAGAATTTTTCCGTATCGTAGTCAGGTTTGAGTTCGAAAGACAACATGCCACCAAAGCCGTGCATTTGTTTCTTGGCAATAGCATGCGTTGGGTGCGATGGCAAACCGGGGTAAAAAACACGATCTACAGCCTTGTGCGCCAACAAGAATTCGGCCATTTGTTGGGCGTTTTGATTTTGCGCCTGCACGCGAAGTGCCATGGTTTTGATACTCCGCTCCAAAAGCCAAACGGTGAAGTCGCTCAGACTGCCACCAAAATTGATGGCCGACTTAAATATTTGGTCAATATGGGCCTGAGAGGCTGCGACTGCCCCTGCGAGAATATCACTGTGACCACCGAGGTATTTTGTGGCGCTATGCAAAATAATATCTATGCCAAAATCGTACGGATTTTGATTCACAGGCGATGCAAAAGTGTTGTCTATCATGGTCAAAATACCTTTAGATTTGGCCAACTTGGACACTGCTGCTATATCAGTGATTGTCAAAAGCGGATTGGATGGCGTTTCGATGTATATAATTTTTGTATTTGACCGAATCACTTTTTCAAAAGATACAACTTCTTCGTTTTCCGCGAAGCTATAGGAAATGCCATATTTGGGAAACTCTGTAAAAATCAGATTCATGGTGCCGCCGTACAATTCCTTCTGAAAAACCACATGATCGCCTTGTTTGAGAAAAGCAAACAACGCATGGCTGATGGCAGCCATACCCGAACCGAAAATCATTCCGGCTTCTGTGTGCTCCAAAGCCGCAATTTTTTGGGCCACACCCACTTGGTTTGGCGTGTTGTAATATCGAGGATAGCGCTTCACGGCTACGTCTTCGTAGGCGTAAGAGGTGGACATATACAAAGGCGACACCGCACCTTTGAATTGCGTATCCGCAACTTCACCCACATGCGTACAAGTGGTATTTAAAGATTTAAACGATTGATTCATAGCTGATTTCTATTGATTTCTGTTGCAAAGATACAGAAATAGGTTTGCAAAACGACGCACTTAACAAACACTTATCAGATTTGGAAAAACAAGCGTATTTGAAATGTAAAAAAGCGATAAAGTATCTTATTACAATCTATCGCCAAGATATATTCGATACCAAGCGACCGATTTGAAAACGCTGCGAGCGGCAATCACAAAAATGCTACACATGCAATGCCCTGTTTTCTGTAGCAGCTAATGCGGCTTCTTTAACGGCTTCGGCGTAAGTAGGATGTGCGTGGCTCATGCGAGAAATATCTTCGGCTGAAGCTCTAAATTCCATAGCTGTAACGGCTTCGGCAATCAAATCTGCCACACGTGCCCCCACCATATGAACGCCCAAAACCTCATCGGTGTTTGCATCGGACAGTATTTTTACAAAACCGTCTGTGTCCATACTCGCGCGCGATCTTCCCAATGCACGCATGGGAAATTGACCGCTTTTGTAGGCTACGCCCGCTTCTTTGAGTTGCTCTTCTGTTTTGCCCACAGAGGCCACTTCCGGCCAAGTGTACACAACGCCCGGAATCAAGTTGTAATCGATGTGCGGTTTTTGTCCGGCTAAGGTTTCGGCTACAAAAACACCCTCTTCTTCTGCCTTGTGCGCCAACATGGCGCCTTTGACAACATCGCCTATGGCATAAATATTTGAAATATTGGTTTGTAAATGTGCGTTCACTTCCACCTGTCCGCGTTCGGAAACTTTTACTCCGGCGGCTTGCAGATTCAGACCTTCTGTATAGGGTTTTCTTCCCACGGCAACCAAACAGTAATCGGCTTTAAAATCGACCGTATTTCCTTTGCTGTCATCGGCCTGAATCAATACTTCATCTGCTTTTCTGGAAACCGATTTCACTTTGTGACCGGTATAAAATTTCATGCCTTGTTTTTTCAACACCTTGGTCATTTCTTTTGATTGGGCACCATCCATACCGGGCAAAATGCGGTCTAAAAACTCTACCACAGATACTTGTGCGCCCAAACGAAGATAGACTTGTCCGAGTTCGAGCCCAATCACCCCACCACCAATAATGACCAAATGCTTGGGCACTTCTTTGAGTTTAAGCGCTTCCGTTGATGTGATAATGCGCTCTTTGTCAATTTCTATAAAAGGCAGAGACGAGGGTTTTGAACCCGTGGCGATAATGACATACTTGGCTTCAATGGTTTCAGTTGCCCCATCGTTTTTAAGGATATTGATGTGTGTAGCATCTTTAAAGCTACCAACACCTTCAAAAACCGTGATTTTATTTTTATCCATCAGAAATTTCACGCCGCTACAAGTTTGATCTACAACAGCTTGTTTGCGCGAAATCATTTGCTCTAAATTGATTTTGACCTCGCCGGGCAAATCGATACCGTGTTCCTTAAAATGATGAATAGCATCGTGGTAATGGTGCGAAGAATCGAGTAGCGCTTTAGAAGGTATGCAACCTACATTGAGGCAAGTGCCGCCCAGCGTAGGGTACTTTTCAATAATAGCCGTTTTAAAACCCAGTTGGGCCGAACGAATAGCCGCGACATATCCGCCGGGTCCTGAACCTATAATTGCAACATCAAAAGAACTCATGAAAGATAATTTTATAATTTGTAAAAATGCTTGACAAAGGTATGAATGTTAATCGAAAAATCAGATATACTTCAGGTTGGAAAACCCAACAATCCGCCCATGCCTACAGTAAATATCCAATAACCGTAGATGGTGTGTTCTAAAAAAACCATAGAGGTTGAGCGCGTGTGGTGGTAGGTGTAAGCAAACAACAAACCGCCTACAAAGGTGACCAAAAGCACAAAAACATTTAAAAAAATGATGTGTGCCAAAGAAAACAAAAATGCATTGATAAAGAGAAGTAACCGTTTGTTTGAAAAGAGAATTTCGTATCTCGAAAAAAAGAAAACACGATACAACACCTCTTGCGGATACACCGATACGATACTATACACAAACAAAATAGAAACCCAAACCCAAGGTTTTTCTCGAACAATTTTGAACAACAAATCGGGTTGATATAGGCTGAGTCCGATAATCGAACCCAAGGCTATCAAAGAAAACTTTAAACCTGTGCTTCGCCAAAATTTTTGCCAGTTTGGCCGCTTCTTGGTTTCTCTGATACGCTTTCTGCTTTTAAAAATGAGCACAACTACATAGCTTAAACCTACTAAGACAGACACGATTTTGACGACCGGATAAATATCAAACAGCAACATCACAGGTCCTAGCACGAAGAGGAAAAACATTTCCATCCATAAAAATCGTTTGTACCGTTGTACCATGTTTGTGCTTTTTAACATGTATTAGTCGAAGCATCTTGAGGCAAATATCTCTTGTTTTATCATTCAATTGTTAATCTTATCAAAAAAAAATGTCAATTGTACAATTTGAAACCCCAAACTTCTATTATTTTTGAAAAATGAAGCAACCCCAACTCAAAATAACCGTTTTTCTCCTTCTGTTCTATTTTATTCCTTACGCTCAAAATTCCGAAAGACAAATTGCGGTTCGCTACATAGATGAAAGTATCACTTTGGACGGCAATTTAGATGAAAAAATCTGGTCTATAGCTGAAAGTGCTTCCGATTTTTGGCAATTTTTCCCCTCGGATACCGCCAAAGCGAATCAAAAAACCAATATTCGTTTTTTGTATGACGATACTTCGCTTTACATTGGTATTGAAATTTTCAGTTCGGGGAATAATTTTGTCATTCCTTCTTTGCAGCGCGATTTTCGTGCAGGAGGTAACGACAATATCAGTTTGGTTTTTGATACTTTTAATGACGGCACAAACGCCTTTCTCTTTGGTATCAATCCGCTTGGCGTGATGCGTGAAGCACTCATTTCCGGAGGTGGTGCCAACAACAGCGGTTTTACCACTGCTTGGGATATCAAATGGAAATCTGAAACCCGCCTTACCGAAAACGGCTATACGGCTGAAATAGAAATACCGCTTACCTCCTTCAAATTTAAAGACGGAGAAACCAAATGGCGTTTCAACAGCTACCGTTTTGACACCCAGAGCAACGAAACCTCCACTTGGGCAAACATTCCGCAGAACCAAAGTATTTTTGGTTTGGCGTATATGGGCGATATGGTTTTTGAAAAACCACTGGGCCGTTCACGAACACCATTGGCTTTAATCCCTTATGTGACTTCATATGGATTGAAGGATTTTGAAAAAGACGACAGCCGCGTCAACGGAAAAATTGGCGGTGATGCCAAAATATCTGTCACCAACAGCCTCAACCTGGATCTTACCATCAATCCGGATTTTTCGCAGGTAGAAAATGACAATTTGGTAACCAACACCACGCGTTTTGAAATTTCACTGCCCGAGCGGCGCCAATTCTTTATAGACAATAACGATCTGTTTGGCGATTTCGGCAACAGCTTCAATGCTAATCCATTTTTCTCTAGGCGTATTGGTATTGCTTCTGACAAAGATGAAAATACGATACAAAATGATATTATTGCCGGGATTCGGCTCAGTGGAAAAATAGGAACGGATTGGCGTATTGGACTTTTGAATGTGCAAACTGAGGAAGATATTCCCAATGAAATTGCCAGTAACAACCACACGGTTTTTGTCTTGCAAAAAAAGGTATTTGCACGCTCCAACGTAGGGATGATTGTAGTTAACCGCGAAACTTTTGACGATCCCGATTTTCTGGAAGCTTCCGAAAGATACAACCGCGTTGTGGGCATCGACTACAATCTGGCATCTGCCGACAATACTTGGGAAGGTTCTGCCTATTTACACAAATCTTTTACACCCGAAACAGACAACGACGATTTGTCCGGTGGGCTCAATTTGGAATACAACTCCCGTAAGTGGAATGCAAACCTATTCAGCCGCTACGTCGGCACCGACTTTCAAGCCGATTTGGGTTTTGTTACGCGTAACGATGTCATATCTGTAAACCCATCTATCGAGCGGGTTTTTTGGCCCGAAAAGAGCAAAATAAACAACCATTCCTTGGAATTTTCGCCTACGTATATTTGGCGCCCGGATCTAGACTATAAAAATACAGATTATACCCTGCGCACCCGATACCGCATTGAGTTTTTAAATCAATCTAATTTTAGTGCACGTATCAACAATATTTTTGTGTTTTTAGACGAACCTTTTGATCCCACCGGCACAGATGGAGCTAGAGAACTCGATGCAAACAGAGGCTACAGATACGATTCCTTTGAACTGGAGTTTGAATCGGATCGAAGAAAAACGTTTTCTTTCAACATCAATCCCGGCATAGGTACTTTCTTTAACGGTGAACAATACACCATAGAAGGCGACATTCGCTACCGCATACAGCCCTATTTTTCGGGTACACTCACTTTGGATTACCGAAGAATTGAACTCGCCGAAGGATTCCCAAGTGCCAGTATTTGGACAGTAGAACCGCGTTTCGAAGTTACTTTTTCCAAGTCTATTTTCTGGACAACCTTGGTGCAATACAGCAACCGAGACGACAACTTGGGTGTCAATTCCCGTTTGCAATGGCGCTTTGCCCAACTTTCAGATCTTTTTATTGTTTATAACGACAACTATTTTACGCAAACCATAGCTCCCAAAAACCGCTCTATCAGTGTTAAATTAACGTATTGGCTGAATATTTGATGTTGTTGATTCAACATTTAAAGTAAAGCCAAGAGACTTTAGCGTTACTAGTTATTGGTTATTAGTTATTGGTTATTAGTTGCTAGTCATTGGTTATTGGTTATGGGTTATTAGTTGCTAGTCATTGGTTTATCATCAAAACGTACGCACCTTATAAACCGGTCGTATTAAACTTACCAAACTGTCATGCTGAACGCGTTTCAGCATCTTCAAAATTCATCATTCAAAACACTAGGCTCCCAACATGTCTATCATTAAAAGATAAAAAAACACTTACCAAAAGGGCTTCAAGATAAATCAATAACGATTTCATAAATAAAGCGGCTATCCAAAAGCGTATTTGTTATATTTGCACAACTTTTAAAGATTCAAGATGGCATACAAACGCGTATTACTGAAACTTTCAGGAGAGGCCTTGTTGGGCGAAAGACAATATGGTATTGACCCCAAGATTCTCTCTTTTTATGCATCCGAAATCAAGACAATTATCGAGGATGGGTTTGAAATTGCCATAGTGATTGGCGGAGGTAATATCTTTAGAGGTGTTTCGGGCGCCAGTAATGGTTTAGACAGGGTACAGGGCGATTATATGGGTATGTTAGCTACCGTTATCAATGGTTTGGCACTGCAAAGTGCACTGGAAGATGCCGGCTTGCAAACCCGTTTGCAGACGGCTATAAAAATGGAAGCCATAGCAGAACCCTATATTCGACGAAGGGCCGTAAGACATCTGGAGAAAGGGCGCATCGTTATTTTTGGATCGGGCACGGGAAACCCTTATTTCACTACTGACACCGCTGCAGTATTGCGCGCCATAGAAATTGATGCCGATGTTATTTTAAAAGGCACACGGGTAGACGGCATATTCGATATGGATCCGGAGAAGTTTAAGGAGGCCATTAAGTTTGAAAGTATCTCCTTCGACGAGGTGCTCAACAAAAAACTCAAAGTGATGGATACGACGGCTTTTACTTTAAGTCATGAAAATAATTTGCCCATCATCGTGTTTAATATGAACCAAAAAGGAAACCTCAAAAAAGTAGTTTCCGGCGAAAATATAGGAACCAAAGTTTTTATTTAATGATTGTATAAATTGATAGAATATGAACGAAGAAATCACTTTTATACTCGAATCAACCGAGGAATCCATGCAGCAAGCCATTTTGCATTTGGAAAAACAATTTGTAAACATCCGCGCGGGTAAGGCCTCGCCTTCCATGCTGGGCAGTGTGTTTGTAGATTACTACGGTGCGCAAACACCCTTGGCACAAGTATCCAACATCAATACGCCGGATGGGCGCACCATTACCGTGCAGCCGTGGGAAAAAGCCATGTTGCAACCCATCGAAAAAGCAATCATAGTGGCCAACCTGGGTTTTAATCCGATGAATAACGGAGAGAGCATTATCATAAATGTGCCGCCTCTTACCGAAGAAAGACGCCGTGATCTGGTTAAACAAGCAAAATCAGAAGCAGAGGAGGCCAAAATCAGCGTGCGTGCTGCAAGGAAAGATGCAAACTCAGATGTCAAAAAATTGGAAAAAGAAGGATTGTCCGAAGATATGGGTAAAAATGCCGAAGGAGACATACAAAGCTTGACGGATACGTACATCAAAAAAGTGGACGAAGCACTGATGATCAAAGAGAAAGAAATTATGACCGTTTAAGTGCGCCTACCTTCAAATACTTTGTGTATAATACCGTTTTTATTTCAAAAAAAAGCACTGGCGTTTCTCCTGTTTTTTGGAATGTCGCTCAGTGTTTTTTCACAAAATAAAATCATCGGATTTGTAAAGGATGCCGTTACAAATAAACCACTTCCGTTTGCTACGATCCTCGTAAACAACAGCATCAGCGTCATCACAGATGCGGAAGGCAAATTTGAAATTACACTGACCAACGAAACCAAGGAAGTAAAGGTCTCTTATGTTGGTTTTGAGTCTCAAAATATTTCGCTAACCCCACAAACCGGTTTCTACAGCATCGACTTGCGACCCGATGTGCAAAAACTAAACGAGGTAACCGTTGTTGGCAATGCCAATTCGGCGAGGTCGCTTATAGAAAAAGCATTGGCCAAAAAGGAAGCCAATAATCCCAAAAAAGTGTTGTTTTCATACAGTTATAAAAACTACGAAAAGATCCTTATCACGGCTGATTTGGACACGGTAAACAAGTGGGTACGCCACATAGACAGCATTCATAACCAAGAGCGTCTGAGCCAGACAGATTCTACAGATGCCATGCTCGTCAAAAATTTACAGAAAAATCACCTCTATCTGAGTGAGAAACTATCAACCATTTATTTTAATCAAAACAAGGGAGCGAAACAGCAAATCAGTGCCTACAGAATGGCCGGTTTTAAAGAGCCGATTTACGAAGTGTTGGCTGTTGATTTGCAGAGCAACTCATGGTTTAACGACCGTCTGAGCCTGTTGGGAAACCAATACAGCAATCCGTATGCCTCGCCCGGTTTGGGAAGGTATAATTACAGAACTGTGGATACGGTTTTGGTAAATGGCAGACCCGGATATGTGGTTTCCTTCATGCCAAAAGATTATAAAAGACCCGGAAATCTTCAAGGTCTTCTATATATTGATACGCTTACTTTAGGCTTACAAAACACGCTGATAGAAACGGCGACCACAAGTGGTATAGACATCAAAGCCACGCAAAAATTTACGTTTATAGACAGCTTAAATTTGTGGTTCCCTTCAGACAGAGAGTTGGTCATTAGACAAGACAAACCCGAAGAACGGATTGAAATACTCAGTGGTGATGTCTCTGTAAAAGCACCCGACGACGAAGGCAAGCTGGAAGGTGTCTCTAAAATTGTGTATTTTCAGGCCTTATCTCAAGTTTCAGAGCTCAAAGTAAACTTGCCTTTGGAGATGAAAGGGCTTCACGCCGACATTACCTTTACCGAAGATGCACACCGTCTGTCATCGGAAAAATGGAAAGAAATCAGACCAAAACAGGCTACTGAAAGGGATTTAAAAACCTATATTTTTTTAGACAGTTTGGTCTTAGATCAGAAAATTGAAAGTAAAATTAACCTGGGGCGAAAACTTTTAGCAGGCTGGTATCCAACCAAATACATAGATTGGGATTTGCGTACACTCATCAAATACAACAACTTTGAAGGATTTAGAAGCGGTTTGGGATTTATCACCAATGAAAAATTTTCAGAGCGTTTTCGTTTGGATGGTTACGGCGTGTATGGCTTTAAAGACGAGGCACTCAAATACAGTTTTGGTGCCGCATACAAGGTGCAACCCAAATCAAATACTTGGGTTGGGTTGAGTTGGGTGGACGACTTGCAAGAAGTTGGTAACACCGTTTTCCTGACAGACCAACGTATTTTTTCCCTATTCGAGCCGCGCTTGTTCAATATTGAACTGTTTTACGATACGCAAATCTTGAGCGCGTATGTGGAACATGACATTACACCCCATTTGTTCACCAAGTTTCAAATCTCCAAAGGCGACTTCTTCACCAAGTTCGACTACAACTTCATCAACGACGGAACGGCTTTTAATTTTTTCAAATTGGGCACGGCTACCTGGTCATTTCAGTACAATCCGTTTAGTCGGTTTGTCAAAACACATAAAGGCAAATTGGAGGTAAAACAAGGTTTTCCAAAATTCTCTTTACAACTCACCAAAAGTGTGGATGGTTTTATTTCCGGCGATTTTAATTTTTTTAAGGCGGAAGGCAGGATTCTTCACGAGTGGAAGCATTTAAACAATACCAAAACGACTTTTTTGTTTGAAGGCGGTTGGGGCTCCGGCGATTTACCGGTGACGCATCTCTATCATATGTCGCCCAACAACCCCAATGACGACCGACTCATGGGACGCTTTTCAGTCACCGGACGAAACAGTTTTGAAACCATGTTCTTTGGAGAGTTTTTTTCAGATAAATTTGGTGCCCTACACCTCAGGCATGCGCTCAATCCGTTTGGAATTACCGACAAATTCAGACCCGAGCTTATACTGATTTCTCGTGCAGCCATCGGAGATGTTTCTGACCAAGACAAACACCTGGGCATCAATTTTAAATCGCTTGAAGACGGTTTTATGGAGTCGGGCTTTGAGCTCAATAAAATCTTTAAAGGATTTGGGCTGAGCTTGTTTTACAGATACGGGCCCAACAGTTTGCCTACTTTTGAAGACAATCTATCCTTTAAATTTACCTATTATTTTTCATTTGGATTCTAAAAAACATAGCGTTGCTTGCTTTTTTGAAATAGCATCCGCCAAACGGCATTCCTAAAATGAATTCATAAAAAAACCGCCTCAACTTGTGAGACGGCTTCATTAAAAATTACAATCGGCAAGAAAATTATTTCTTGGTTGTTTTGGCTTCTTTGGCCGCGTCTTGTGCCGCTTTCAAAGCTGCACGTGAAATTCTCACTTGGCAAACGACCAAGTTATCCGGATGCATGATTTTGTATGTATCGGATGCCAAAGAGGTTACGTATAATTTCTGACCCATCTCTAACGGGGTGATGTCTGCTTCGAGAAAATCAGGTAAATTTTTGGGCAATGCCTTTATTTTTATCTTTCGAGTAATAAGTACCAGCGTACCACCAGACAAAACGCCGGGTGATTTCCCAACGATTTTTACAGGTACTTCAATAGTAACTTCTTTGTCTTCGTAAAGTCTGAAGAAATCTACGTGAAGGATTTTGTCGTTTACCGGGTCGAATTGTATATCTTGTAGGATAGCCGGATGTTTTTTTCCGTCTGCCAGCACGATATCAACCGTGTGTACATCAGGGGTGTAAATCAGGTTTTTGAAAGAAGCTTCTTCCGTAGCGAAATGCAATGCCTGGTCTCCTCCGTACAACACGCAAGGAACCTGTCCAGCATTACGTAGGGCTCGGGTTGCAGCCTTGCCCACGCTTTCTCTTTGAGATCCGTTGATAATGATTGATTTCATTTAAATTGAATTAAGTATTAAAAAATTAGTGAATTTACATAAGAAATTTAGAACTGATAGACGTATTGGAATGCACGCGCTTCATCACATCTGCAAAGAGGTGCGCCGTGGACAATACTTTTATTTTCGGACTTTCTTTTCGCAACGGTATGGAATCCGAAACGATAAGTTCGGTCAATTTAGAACTTTCAATTTTTTCGTAGGCACTACCGGACAAAAGTGCGTGTGTGCAAACGGCCCTAACGCTGAGCGCGCCTTTCTCCATCATCACCTCTGCCGCTTTGACTAAAGTGCCGGCAGTGTCCACCATATCGTCCACCAACACCACATTCCGACCGTTTACGTCGCCGATCAGTTCCATGAGCGAAATCACATTCGCTTTTTTGCGCTGTTTGTAACAAATGACCACTTCGCTTTCTAAAAATTTGGAATAGGCATAAGCTCTTTTAGAACCGCCCATGTCGGGCGAAGCAATTGTGAGGTTTTCCAATTCTAAATTTTTGAGATAAGGCAGAAAAAGTGTTGATGCAAACAGATGATCTACAGGTTTTTCAAAAAAGCCTTGAATTTGGTCTGCGTGCAAATCCATGGTGATGATACGTGTAGCACCAGCGGCTTGTAACAAATTGGCTACCAATTTGGCGGCAATCGGTACGCGGGGTTTGTCTTTTCGGTCTTGTCGTGCCCATCCAAAATAAGGAATGACAGCGGTAATGTGACGTGCAGAAGCGCGCTTGGCCGCGTCAATAAAAAGTAGCAACTCCATCAAATTGTCAGAATCCGGAAAAGTAGAACCTATCAAAAACACACGGCTGCCGCGAATAGATTCTTCAAAAGAAGGCTGAAATTCACCATCGCTAAAGGTGGAAATAGACACTTTCCCAAGTGGTTGCCCATAGGCTTCCGCAATTTTTTCGGCCAGGTAAAGGCTTTGTCGGCAAGAAAAGATCTTAGGTTCCGGTTCTACAAAAGGCATGAGATATAAGGAATTGGACTTGTTATGGGTTACTCCGAATCGAGTGCAAATTTAAAAATTTATTTTTCATTTAAAACTATTGATGCAATCAAAAAAAAAATTCTATTTTTGCAGCCTATTTAAAACGCTTCGGTGGCGGAATTGGTAGACGCGCTGGACTCAAAATCCAGTGATAGCAATATCGTGTGGGTTCGATTCCCACCCGGAGTACAGATACAAACCCTTAAAACTTTGATAAACAAAGATTTAGGGGTTTTTTGTTTTAATATTTGTACTACTTTTTGTATGGTATTCAATGAAAAGGCACACTTATCATCTATTTTTAACAAACAACTGTCCAAATAACTTGGTCGCCCTACAACACCCTGCTCTGACACTCCTGAACTTGTTTACGATTAGCCCCCCCCTCGACTGCGCTCGGGGTGACATTCTATGGAGTGAGATACTGAAACGTGTTCAGCACGACAGTTTGTATTGATAAAGAACGAACAACCAATTATCCGCATTTAGAATCGCAACACAAAGCGTTGTTTGCTCAATTCTTCGTTTAAAAATACGATTCCTATATAAAATAAATCTATAGAAACCGTCACCTTGGGGTGTTTTTGAATCTCTTTCCAGGCGGCTTTCATGCCGGCAGACCAATTGATGTCGTCAAAAATAATGACGGTTTTGGAAGAAACCTTTGCCAGGCACATGTCAAAATAATGCAGCGTAGCTTCTTTTCGGTGGTCGCCGTCTATAAAGATCAGATCCGCCCTTGTTTCTGATAAAATTTCAGGTAAAACCTGATCAAAAAGCCCAGTGTACCCACGAATATTTTTATAACCCAACTTCAAAAAATGTGCCTGTGACAATGCAGCAATGTTTGGGCAACCTTCCACCGTATAAACCAAACGGTTTTTGTCTGAAGCCAAATACATACTACTGATTCCGAGCGATGTACCCAATTCTAAAACCACTTTAGCCTCACAAAAATCGGCTATACGACTGAGCAAACGTGCGTATTTCTCGGGTTTGGCTGCAAATTTGGCCAGCGTGGAAATACGCTTGTCGGAAGTTTTTGTTTCTTTTGAAGAGGCGCCCCAATCGGTAACTTGAACTATTTGGTGGTTTTGAAGCAGCGATTTTCGCAAGTTTTCAATTGGATAACAGGCATCCTTTTTGTTTTTTGGATGAAGCACCCGGTTGTAAAAATCAAAAACATAGGGAGAATGCAAACCATGCGCATTGGAAGCTTTTATCCAATACCACAGATATTGCAGTCGAACCAAAATCCGCTTCATCTATATTTTTTTAAATTTGAATCTGCCGCGCAACCAAAAAGTTTTTTTTTTTACAAAATCTCTGATAAAATGTCATCTCGTAAGAAACCTGCTACTTCTCTGTTATAATTTTTTTTGCGATACCGACTGACAGGCTGAATACCGGTTTCAAGGTTTAGCTTGAAAAGTTCGTCTGCGTGTTGCAATGCAAAAGGCGAAATAGACGATTCTTCTATCTCATACAAAGCCGATTTTTTGATACGTGTGATAAGTTCGTTGCGCAACACATCATTTTTGCAGCCGTCTGACAAGGGCGGTGTTTTAATTTGGGTGCCTTTCACCCAAAACAGACTGCCTGTAGTCGTGCCTATTACGTTTTTGTGTTCGTTGACCAACAAACAATCTTGATAACCGTTTTCATCCACAAAAATTTGTGCCAAGAGTGCGATGTGCCGATCCGGTGTGTGCAAGGTAGAAAGCATAGAGGCCGACACATAAAAATCTTTGTAAATTTCTACTTCGAAATTATCTATTGGGTTTTCAAAGACCTGATCGTTACCAAGTTTGACATCTAAAAGATAGGATACGGCCGATTGTTGGTTCTGAGTATCGGGTGAAGCTTCTCTGAAAACCGTAAGTGTAACATGTTGTACTTTCTGAATCGGGAGAATAACTTTGTGAATTTCACTTTCAAGAAATTCCAAATCGAAATGCATGGGAATACGCATCCGAAAAATACGCATAGCGGCCATCAATTGAAAGTAATGTGCTTCCCAAAACAAAATACGACCTTCAACAATTTTGACCGTTTCACAAACTGCATCGGCATATTTAAATGCACGGTTATCGAGCGTAAGACAAAAAGAATCGCGAGGAATCAGTTTGCCATTAAAATTTATATTCATGTTGAAGTGGAAACTTTTTAGGTGGCGCCGATGAGGTGTTTCAATTCCTGAATCATATTCTCCCAAAGCATTTTGTTTTCTTCTACCTCATCTTCTTCGGCAAAATCGGTAACAACTATGGAAACGTCCTTGGTAATCTCGTCTTCCACGATTTTCATTTCAAAAAAATAAGCGGTGTTTTCGTCGGCCAACCAGCGAAATTTGACGCGTTCGCCGGTTTTTTTAGAAAGCAGCTTTGCTTTTTCTTCATTGTCATCCCAGATAAAAGTAAAGATTTCACCTCTCGAATTCACATTGTCGGCAAACCACTCTGCCAAGCCCGAAGCAGTGGAAATATACTGATAGAGCAGCGCTGTAGAAGCGTGTATGCTAAATTCTATTTCAAATTTGATTTTGGAAGTCATTTAGTTTAATTTTTCGCCAATATATAGAATTATTAAGGAATAGAAAACAAAAATTATTTTTTTCAGTAAACTTTGATGACTGCAAATTTACATTTATATTTGCGACCCGAAAAATGGCGAGGTAGCTCAGTCGGTTAGAGCGTCGGATTCATAACCCGGAGGTCACGAGTTCAACTCTCGTCCTCGCTACAAAACAAAAGGCGTCCGAACAAGACGTCTTTTTTTATGATTAAAAAGTTTCAACTGCCAAAACCGTTTTACACTTGTTTACTTCTTACACCAAAGAATTCCGGTACAACCTCAGGCTTGCCTTTCCTGTGATGATTGGGCAGCTCGGGCATGTTTTGGTGGGTTTTGTAGACAATGTGATGGTAGGACAGTTGGGTGCTACACCGCTTGCAGCCGTGTCATTGGGCAACAGTCTTATTTTTATAGCACTGTCGCTAGGCATTGGTTTTTCCTACGCCATCACGCCACTGATGGCACAAAGTGACGGTAGTGGCAATGTTGTAGAAGGCCAACGCTATTTCAGGCATGGCGTTATGCTTTGCCTTCTCAATGGGCTTATTTTATGGGGGATTTTGTATGCTTCATATCCGCTTTTGAGTCGGCTTAGTCAGCCGGAAGAGGTGGTCGTTTTGGCCATTCCGTATTTGAAAATTGTGGCCTTTTCCATGTTGCCCTTGATGCTTTTTCAAGGATTTAAACAAGCCGCAGACGGGTTATCTGTAACAAAGGTGGCCATGGCTGCCACTTTATTGGCCAATTTGCTCAATGTGTTGTTTAATTATACACTGATATACGGAAAATTTGGTTTTCCGCGCATGGAAATTGAGGGTGCAGCTTGGGGCACGGCCTTATCACGCATCTTTATGGTAATTTTTATGATTTATTTTCTCAAAAATCATAAAAAATGTAAAATTTATATGCAACATTTTACATCCATACAAGTAAACAAAGCCTATTTTACGAAAATCATCAAAATAGGCTTGCCCAGTGCGATGCAAATGTTTTTTGAAGTCGGTATTTTTTCGGCCACCATCCTACTTGCCGGCACCCTGGGCACTTTGTCGCAAGCAGCCAACCAAATCGCATTAAACCTGGCTTCCATGACCTTTATGATTGCTGTGGGCTTGGGCGTTACTGCCACCATCAGGGTTGGCAATCAGAAAGGCAAACAAGATTTTGAGGCTTTGCGGCGTATCGGCCATTCCGTTTTTCTATTGGTCATTTTGATAGAAGCGGTTTTTGCGGTGCTTTTTCTCATACTTCGCAATTATTTACCACTCTTATATCTGGATTTGGACAATTCTTTGCAGTTGGCAGACAATAGCCTAGTTATAGCCGAAGCCGCTATTTTACTTGTTATAGCCGGATTTTTTCAACTATCCGATGGTATCCAGGTGGTAGTATTGGGTGCCTTGCGCGGCTTGCAAGACGTGCGTGTTCCCACCTATATCACTTTTGTTGCCTACTGGCTTATTGGCTTTCCTACCTCTTATTTTCTGGGCAAAGCCGATGTTTTGGGCAGTTTGGGTATTTGGCTGGGCTTACTTACCGGGCTTAGCGCAGCCGCAGCGATGCTCTATATCCGGTTTCATTTGATTACCAAAAAAATGATTGTTTCGGGATGATTATGTTAAAGATTCTGAATACCGTCTGATTGCTTTGTCATTTTTATTAATAATGTTTGAAATTATGTAGTCTTTATTCAGGACGGGGCATTTTAACAATAAACAAATGGCACACCTCATACCACACATGAAACAAACCCAAATATGTATATTTGCCTGATGGATCCGTTTTATGATGCTCTCAACAGCGTTGAGAAAGCAATTAGTTGCCCACAAACCCATTAAAACCAAACCTATGACTCTACCCAAATTTCTCTTGGCCGACAACACAGACTATCCGGATGCCATTTTTGTGGTGCATACCGAGTATCCTACATTTGTTGTCAATTTGGCAACCGATGATTTTCAGTTGCTGGAAGAGACAGACGAAGCCAACAACCGTGAATTTCAGCACGAATTGGAAACGCTTTTTGTACAGGCCAACGAATTTTACGACCGCGAAATCAGCCGATACGAAGAATAATGCCCGAAGTTTTGCAACACCTCGACCGCGATTTGCTCCTCAGTCTTAACGATTGGGGAAGCCCTGCTTGGGATGTGTTTTGGCTTTTTATCACCAACAAATGGGCGGCCCTACCGCTCTACGCCATTTTGATTTGGCTTCTCTACAAGCAATTCGCGTTTAAAAAATTTCTGATGCTATTGCTACTCGTTGTTTTACTCATCGCGCTGACTGACCAAACGGGCAATTTGTTTAAATACGGTTTTGAGCGGTTGCGCCCTTGCCACGAACCCGCTTTAGCCGGACGTGTCAGTTTGGTGGGAGCGCGATGTGGCGGACTATTCGGATTTTTCTCAGCACACGCAGCCAACAATGCAGCCTTGGCATTTTTTATAGGTTTGCACTTGCGCAATCGTTATGTTTGGTTGTTTAGAGGTCTTTTGCTTTGGACATTATTGGTGGCCTACAGCCGGGTGTATGTTGGCGTCCACTACCCCGGCGATGTTTTATTTGGCTTGCTGCTGGGCAGTTTGTACGGCTGGGGATTTGTGATTCTTTCCAAAAAGATTTCTAAAAAATGGTCCTTGGAAGACAGAAAATAGAACGCTAAAAACCGGACGCTTCAAATTTCAGCTTTAAAAGGGCAAACCCGCATCAGTACTTCTTGTAATTCTTTTATTGTATTTTCTGACGGTGAGTGTGAGTGTGGGTGTTGGTGAAATAAATTTTCAATCATCTCCAAACTCAGTTTTTTATTAATGATTTTCGGCTTGTAGGATTCAATTTCTACAGATTCGAAATAATCTTGAAATTTTATCCCGTCTCCAAAAGGCTTATCAGAAAAAGGAGTCCAAACCGCAGGAATGCCATAGGCATGGGCCACAATCAAACCGTGAAGAGATGAAGAGACAATGCGTTCACAACTTAAAAGTAAATCGGTGGTGGCTTCAATATCATTGGTCATCAAGTCGATGAGCAAGATCTCCTTTTCATTTTCATAAAAAGGTTTGATGGTTTTAAAATCATTATAATGCGGAATGATGCCAAATTTGTATTTTTTTAGAAGCAGTGGCCTGTAGTGTAATGGTAATAGCAAAGCGGGGTCGCCGTAAATTTCGGGAACTTGATGTCCTTGCTTCAGGAGGCATCTTCGGGTTTGAGGACCTCTTACGGCAAGGAATTTAGCAGACTTTACCACTTGGTTTTCTTGTATAATGCCACTCCCCCACACTATACATTTTTTATTGACATGAGCCAAAATACTACCTGCTGTCACGTAAATGGGGTAGAAATAATCTTTGAAATGCCATTTTTTTGGATGTATCCATAACGCTTCGCTACCTGAGATTTTCTCAACCAAATATTTGCCCAACAAATCGCCATAGTTTTCTTTGGTCTTGTACATCAACTTGACCTCATTCCACCAAAACAGACGAATTTTCTTTTTACTAGAATACATAAAGCAATGATACTACAATTAACCACCTACTCAAAATTAAATTTAGTTATGATTAAAAACGACATCATTACTTCCTATACTAAAAATCGATGCTCAAATCGCAAACCTGAAAGGTTTTGAAAACCTTTCAGGTTCAATAAAAAACTAATCGCTTCCAGGTGGTTTACACCTCAATGACCCAATGCAGCGTTTTCAAATCATCGCTCACGGCATAACTGTAGTTGTGGTGTGGATAGTGAAACACAATGCTTCGCAAAACCATATCGTTGACTTGTTTCATGGAGCAATAGGGCTGTGTTTGCTTGCCTAAAACCTGTTTGATCTTATGTTTTAAGCTGCGGTAATACGGGTCTTCGTAAAACTGTACCGAAACAATCGCATCGGAAGTGCTAGGCAACTCAACCGCCAGAAAGTGCTCGACTACGGCTAGTATATTAGGGAGCTTTAGCACGACCGACGGACGTTGCAAACGCTCTAAATCTTCGGTGCTGTAATAGGTGCTGGCTGCTTGTAGCCGAGGCTGGATGTATTTTTGCGACTTGTGCCAAAAATAATGCTGTTGGTTGAGGCGTTTGACATTGAACAATCTGGGTGTTTTGCTGAGTTTACTGTCATTGTATGTGTTGTATATAACATGCCATTGATGCTTAAAAAAAAGTTCATCTCTATGGGTTAGCTTTTGCCCCGAATGTTCCAACCGCGCAAACAAATCAACGTCTTCCGAACCGTAAAAATGATAAAATTCATCCAAGCCTTGCACTTCTTCCAGGGCTTTTCTGGAAACCAAAACCATACCGTTGACCTTTCCTATATGCTTAATTTTCAATGCATCAAAAGGTTGTTTTTCTGTGGTTTCATAGGTGTCTTTGTGGGTTAAATAAGCGAGTTTGAATAAGTATGCTTTTTGTTTGTCTGCAATTTTACAGAAAAGAGACAGTGTTTGCGGGTGGAAAATTATATCCACATCAGCGATAAAGATAAAATCGGCGTGCGCTTGCTTGATGCCAAAATTTAGGGCTTTGCTTTTGTTCCACAACAAGCCGGGATGAGCGATGTAATGGTAGGTTGCAAATTCAAAGCTTTCTACAACGGCTTTTACCGAGGCTGCAAAGGCTTCCTCACTGCCATAATCGACAAACACCACTTCGAAGTTTTTAACATCCTGTTGCTGCAAAGACTGCAACGACAAGCGCACGCGTTGTGCATCGCGGTTGCGGTAGGCGTAGAGGATGGTAATTTTATTGTTTTCTTGTGCCATATATCCAACTGTCTAAAACCTGATCACCTGTTGACCTTTGATAAACTTCGAAACCGTTTGAAATTAAAAAGGTTTTTACCTTTGAGGTAATATTCTCATCCCTGGCATTTAAAAAATCATGACAAGAAATAGCAATATTGTCAATAATACCTATTGTATTTTTCATCCCATCAACCATTTCGAATTCCGCTCCTTCAATGTTCACTTTTAAAAAATCTATTTTTGTAATATTATGATTTTTTACAAAATCATCCATAGAATATGAATTTACCTCAACACCCTTTTTATGCTCGTTTGTTCTTCCTGTTCTATAGTTATCAGATAATTCCATCCATAAAGTACCGGTTTTATCCGAAATCGCTGCATTAAAGGGATTCGCAGATTCAAAATTATTTTTTTGTTTTAACAATTTGAGCAAATTATAACTTTCTGGGTTAGCTTCTATTGCATACAATATTCCATTTTCTCCAATCATTTCAGCAAAAAAACATAGCTCTAATCCATTGCCTGCACCTACATCAATTATAACAGCTCCCTTGACGGGTTTATATCTTTGACAAAAAATATTCAAACACCTATCATAAAATTGTTTTTTAGAATAGTAAATGTAAGGTTGCCTAACACCAAGTAAGAACAAACCGGCATGTTTTAACCAATAAATCTTATTAATAGAATCATAATTTATTTGATTGTTGACATTATAAAATAGCTTAGTTCCAATATTTAAAAAAAGCAAATAAAGCCTCTGACTTCCAGTCAATTTAAACATTTTAAGAGTAAACTTCTTAAATAACTTTTCAAAAGATTTTTTCATAAACTTAAGAGGTAATCAGCTTCTTTAAAATAGAGCCTATTGAAATTGATGGGTTAGTTTATTGATATGCTATCATAAGCTTTCAACACTTTTTCTTTAATAACGTGATAATCTAATCTTTTAATTAATGCTAGGTTATAAACAAAAGCACTTTCTAGCATTGCACGATTACTCATGGCGTATTTTAACAAATCTGCAATATGGTTACTATCCATAGGGTCTTTAATCAATAATCCGTTAGTATTGTTTTCTATAATTTCTTCTGTTGCTCCCCCGGGATTGCTTTGAATAGGAAAAGTACCCATAATAATAGCCTCCAAGACTGTATTCGGCATCCCATCTGAAATAGAATTACCTATATAGATGAGTGCTTCACCTTTTAATTTGATAAGTTCTTTTTGACTTATTTTGCCTAAAAGCTTAAAATTAGACCATCTATCTAACCCGTATTTACTTACAAACATTTGAACAGCTTCATTATCGGCATATACCAATATCTTGTAATCAGATAGCTCTTGTTTTAAAGACAGTAAGGCTTGAAGCACCATATTACACCTTCCAAAGTGATGTTCATAGCCCTTGATTAATATAATGTTGCGTTCTTTTAGTGGCTTTCTGAAATTTGTTAATTCAGCTAAATCGTAACCGCCACCCGTAGGATAAACCCCCAAACTTGCGCCCTTAAAACCGTGTTTTTTGGCGATAGTGATATCTCTAGCACAGTCGGCAAACATATAGTCAATATGTGGCAAACATGCTTTTATTTCGCGTAATCTAGCACTGTCATTTTGATAAAAATACAAATCGTTACCCCATGCCGAATAAATCCATTTTATGTGATGGTGTTTTTTCATAACTTCTAATATTGGCGCGCAACTCATATACATCACAAAACTATGCACCACGTCGGGTTGTACTTCCTGTAAATAGGCTTCAAAGGCTTTGTCTATGGGTCGTTCATTGATGCGCTGTATTAGCTTGTAGAGCCACGGGAATTTATTTTTGATAAAATACCTACCCGGAAAGTTCCATTTTAAACGCCACTGCTTGCAATAGTGCAACCAGTTTAACCGCTGGTTTTCATAGTTTCCGTCTAATGGATCAAACCAGTACACCTCGTGTCCGCTGTCTTTGAGCTGCGCTACCCATCGGGTAAAGTGGATAGAAACCATAGAGACCATTAGTATTTTCATGTGTATATTTTATTTATTTCGACTTCGCTCAATACAAGTATTTTTATCAGTCATGCTTCGACTGCGCTTAGCACAGGCACGGAACACCCTAGGACATTCACACTCCTGTGTGTCAATAATTTTACTTATTCGTTTCATCGATTCATAAATTTCAAAACCTGCTCTTGGGTTAAGCCTTTGTGCGCCAGTAATTTTTTAAATATAAAATCTTTATACAACAGCTGTCTTACTACATATTTTTTGAACTGCACATAATATTTGTTGCGCTTTTTGGTTGCAAATTGTGGCGCTTCAGCAAGGGCTAAATCTTTAGGGTTTTTGTTTTTAGCAATTTCTTCATCCATCCAACTTTCTAAAGTATTCCCCATATGAAAAGTGTAATTTTCATAGGTAGATAGCCGCCAATGCCCATAAGCTACCGATGGAATGTCTATAAAATCCCTATCGTTTTTAGGAGACAACAACTCGTCGGCATGGTTTTGTTTAAACTGATAGAGCAATTCGGGTTTTATAGTAAAGGTATAGTGACCGCAGCCCAAACATGCTATGACGTCATTCACTTGCAAGGATAATATTTTTTCTTGGTGTATCTGGGGGTTTACAAAGCCCCAACCTATACTTTTATAAAACATTGCTACGGCTTGGGGGTTTTTGACTGCCCTGATCTTAAATTTTTTATTCAACAGATTATCTAAAAATACATTTTCGTTGAGGTACTTACAATGCCACGATAAAGGGGTTGTTCCTACCATTCCTGCCCTAGGAAAGTTTTCGTAAATCTCATAAATCGCTTTCTGCCAACCCGGTATAAAAAGCACATCGGCATCTGTGATGGTCACCAACTCAAAATGATGTCCGGCTAGTGCCTTTGCAATGGCATTGATCTTTCCGACATTAGTGGTGTGTATAACTTCGTGAATCTTAGCGTCCTGATGCATGGTGTTCAGGTAGCTTTTGACGGCATCGCAGGAACCATTGTTGACGACACTGATAAATGTTTTATCGTGTACCGAATTATAAATACTCTCTAAGCAGCGTTTAAGAATTTCTAGTCCGTCTTTGTAATAGCCCTCTAAGTTCGGTACATAAACCGGCACGATGACATGATGAAAAAAACCTTTTTCGCTATGTTTTTTTCCTAATCTAGCAGGATTTGTTCCTTCGCGCATGTGTATTTTTTAAAAAAATTAAATTCAGGCAATAATATAAAGAATTAACAAAAAAAATGTCGCTTCTTAATCTTGACATGGGTAAATACATTGAATATAAAAACAAAAAATTCTCTGAAATAGCCTTTTTTAAAATACAAAGTAAGAATTTTAATTAACTTGCCTACGCTAAATTTATCATTGTAATACGTTTTGTGCATTTTGGTTTGCAATACGCTGATTTGGTTTTTATCAAATTGTTCACCGTGTGCTTTTAACAAGTAAAAATAATACATAAACATGGCATGATTCTTCTGCTTGTTAAAACCCATTCCGGATATGCTTTTGTCTGAAATTCTTATCTTAACCAAAGCTTGATTGATGCTAAATATTTTACTAAAATTTGACACCTCAACGACGGCCAACTTATCAGAAGCCCAGCCAAGGGGAAAGTTTTTGAACCCAACTTCTAAGAGCTTTTGTTTGTGAAACACATACTCACTCAAAGAACATCTTGTTGCTCTAAAAATAAAATCTGTTGAACGTTCAATTTCAGGATTTGTAATATGTTCCGAAATAGCTTCGCCCGTGGCGTTTATTTTAAGTGTCGAAAATCTCATCACGTGAATATTCAATGCGGCAACTCTAGTCAAATGATGATAAAAATGCTCTACTACCTGTGCATCTAACACATCATCATCGCCCAAAATCATAACCCATTCTTCATCGCCGGTCAAGGCTACGCATCGTTCCCACTGTTTTACCAAGGATGTAGCGCCCATATTGTTCTGAAACCTATGGTATTTTATGTGAAGTTCTTTTTCGTACTCTTTGATCAATTCAAACGGTCGCTCGGGGCTTGCATCATCGCCAATGTAAATCACAAAGTTCTTGTTGTGTTGTGCCTTTAATGACTCTAAAGTATCTCTAAAGAAATACAGCTTAAAATAAGGAATGACAATGGCTAACATTTAAATAAATAATTTGAGCTTAAGTTAATCTATTCTATTTCATTAAGGCAGTAATTGTCTTAAAAAATTTTAAACTTTGATTTTCAATATTAAATTCTTTAAATATTTCATACATTTTCGAACCTTGTTGTACTAGTTGTTCCTTATTATAAAATAAATCAATTATCACATCTCCCATTTTTTCAATATCCATATATGGAACAACAGTATTTGGCACATGACCTATTACTTCTTGAATACCCGTAGCCCCTTGGAAACATATAATTGGTTTTTTCATCATACCCAATTCTATGCAAACTAAAGGAAATGGATCTTCACGAGACGTCATCAAAAAAATATCAAAATTAGAATAATAATTTTCCGGATTTTTTTTTATTCCTACAAATTCAACTTTTTTATCCAAATTTAATTTACGTATATCTTCTGTATAAATAGATTTGTTCAAATCTGAAATAGAGCCTACCCATTGAAATTTAATATTTTCATTAGGCAACCTATTACAAACATATTTGGCAATGAGCAAAAAAATATCAGGTCCTTTTCTCCAGTTAACTAAGCCTGAAGCTCCAACTATAAAATCATTACTTTTTGCTTTAGTGCCACTTTTTATTATTGAATGTTCATAAATAACTTTAATCTTACTTTTATCAAATCCCCAATTGGATATCAAGTTCTCTGAAACAATTTTTGAAGCTGCTATATTTAAGTCTAAAAATTTTTGATATGTTTTTAATTCTGGACAATAATGCTTCAATACGATTTGTAGCTCGTGAAAATGCGCAATAACTTTTATTTGATGTGTACTCTTGCTTTTTAAATAGCAAGCCATAGGAATGCTAATAACAGTATTTGCATAAATCAAATCGTAATTGTTAGCCATTATAGAATTCAATCTTTTTTTAGAAAATCTAAAATCATTTTTAGGTTTATTGAAGGAGTTAAATATGAACTGTCTATATATTATTTTAAAAATCGATTTTTGTTTTTTGACAATGAAGTGTTTTCTTGAAACAGCACTAAATTCCTTAATCAATTCTTCATGTTCTAGAGTTAAAACATCACAAGTAATTAGATCTGACTTATTGTTTTTTAACCATTCTAAAAAATATAAAAGCATTAATGGTGCACCAGTTCTAGATGCCGAATGATTAATAAAGAGGATTTTCATTTGTTTAATGCTTTAATTGTTAGTTTAAGATAAGTACTTTCCATTTGTGTCATCGCGAGGTGTTTTGAGTAGTAATTTCCGAGAATATACTTTCTGATTTTAAAACTTTTAAAAACAAGACCTTTTAAATAATACTTTAAAAACACAATTCTTTTACAACCAATAAAAAATCTTCTTTTAAGAGCTATTTTAATTGGAAATAAATTGAATGAATTCTTCAAAGGGTAGATTATGAATACATTGCATATAAATTTAAAATAACTCTTTTTAACATACTCAAAAACTTCAGCATTATCTGATAACAATTGATTTATACTCAACACCGCAATGTAAACTGAATCAAAATAACTTTCCGTTTTAATAAGTTTACCAATACTAGCATGCCGCGATATTCTAAAAAAATGGTCAGGTCTATCTTCGATAATAGTTATATTAGGTTTTAAAAATAATATTCTACAATGCAACTCCCAGTCTTGCCAAGCTATAAGCTTTTCATTCCATATACCATTTAAAGCAAAATATTTTCTATTCCATGTTACAGATGTCGTATGCCATGGTATATCAATATTAATGAATCTCAATAGGTGTTCTTCGTACGAATGCTTGTTAAATAATTTATTCCAAATAATTTCTGAGTCTCCAATATTCTTTCTGAAGCTACCAGTTAAATTAACAAGAAAATCACATTTATAAAAGTTGATATTTCCTATTCTATTTAAAATCGTTTCTTTTATAAGTAAATCATCAGAATCTAAAAAAATTACATACTCCCCCCTACTCATTTTAAACCCAAAATTCCGCGCGCCATTGCCACCGGGCAGATGTTCGGGTGGGCGGTGGTGGTACTGAAAGCGTGTGTCTTTTGCTACATAAGTCTGTACCACGGCATCGGTGTTGTCTGTACTGCCGTCGTCCACGATGATGCATTCCCAATGCAGATAAGTTTGCGCCAACACGCTGTCTAAGGTTTCGCCAATGAGGTGTGCCCGGTTGTAGGTGGGAATGATAATGGAGACAAGCGGCTCGGTGTTAGGCATGTGGTGACTGTTTTGCAGGCTAAGGTAAGGAATCTGCATGGATGGTGAAATACCGGGGTGAACATCGAACTGTCACCCTACAACAACATGAACTGTCACCCTATAACAAATCGAACTGTCACCCTATAACAACATGAACTGTCACCCTATAACAACCTGAACTGTCACCCTGAACTCGTTTCAGGGTCTTGTCTCTGCGGGGTGAAGATGCTGAAATGAATTCAGCATGACAGGTCGGTTCGTTCAGCATGACGGGGGTTTGCTCAGCATGGCAAAGGATTGGAGCGTGTTGATGCTGAAACAAGTTCAGCATGACAGGTCGGTTCGTTCAGCATGACGGGGGTTTGCTCAGCATGGCAAAGGATTGGAGCGTGTTGATGCTGAAACAAGTTCAGCATGACAGGTCGGTTC